>Ga0209925_1000704_pt1 | contig 17076 bp, 19 predicted proteins | sample SalPonR2_A_D1_MG_FD_185702 | JGI IMG/M metagenome (GOLD analysis project Ga0209925, IMG submission 185702) | Salt pond soil microbial communities from South San Francisco under conditions of wetland restoration - Salt Pond MetaG R2_A_D1_MG... ...
TAATTTTTACTCGACGAAAGGAGAATAAAGATGATATACTAAAATTAGACATAGGTGAAGACTTCCTCTTATATTTATTATAGATAAATAAATATTAGAGGTCTTTAAGCTTATGTCCTTCTTTTTTTATTTAATTTTTACCAACGGATATGGAGAAGAACCAAAAATGATAATAAAATAAAATATCTGGCTGGTAAACTAGAGTTAATTAGAATAGGAGATTTTGATAATGTTGATATTGCTTTAATTACACATGTGGGATCAAACATAAGAAATGCTAGATGTGGTCTTGGTGGGTCTGCAAATGGATTTTTAACAAAAAGGGCATATTATGTGGGGAAAGCTGCCCATGTGGGAGACCCTCATAAGGGAAGAAATACTTTACAGGCTGCAAATATAGCTATTAATGCAATTAATGCCTGGCGGGAAACTTTTAAAGATGATTATCATATAAGGGTCCATCCTATATTGACTAAAGCAGGTTCACATGTAAATATAGTGCCTGATCAAGTTAAATTAGCGACTTATGTTAGAGGAAAAAAATTAGACTCTATTTTCGAAACTAACAAAAAGGTTAATCAGTCTCTTAAGGCCAGAGCAATGGCCATGGGCTGTAAAGTAATAATTGATGACACCCCAGGTTTTTTACCACAAAAAAGCAGTTCTGAATTGTTTGATGTTATCTATCAAAATGCTGAATTAATAATTGATGATAAAAAATAGTTAATAATGGCCATTTTGCTGGTTCGGCTGATATGGGCGATCTTACAAACATAATGCCAGGAACAATTATAGAAGTTGGTGGAATGATGGGCTCACCCCATACTAAAGAATTTCATATAGTAGATACGGATGCTGCTTATATTAAACCTGCTAAATTATTAGTAATGATAGCTGTTGATCTACTTATAAATACTTCTCAAAGGGCGCAGAATATTATTGATTCGTATAACCTTGCTCTCAATAAAAGTGAATATATGAAATTAATGGACAGTTTTTTTAATAATAATCAATATGATTATTTTTCTTTATAGGGTTTTTAAATAAATTATAAAATTACAAGGAGGAGTTCAAAAATGAGTATTCATATTGGAGCAAAAAAAGGTGATATCGCTGATAAAATATTATTACCAGGGGATCCAATGAGAGCAAAGTTTATTGCTGAAAATTATCTCAAAAATGTAAAGTGTTATAACGAAGTTAGGGGAATGTATGGTTTTACAGGTACTTACAAGGGTAAAAGAATTTCTGCACAGGGAACTGGAATGGGAATGCCGTCAATATCTATTTATGTTAATGAATTAATTAGAGATTATGGTGTTAAAAAGTTGATAAGAGTTGGTTCTTGTGGTTCTTTTAATGAAGATATTAAATTAAGAGATGTCATATTAGCCAAAGGAGCTTGTACTAATTCTAAGATCAACCAAGTTAGATTTGATGGTAATGATTTTGCACCTACTGCCAGTTTTGATCTTTTAAAAAAGGCATTTGAAACTGCCAAAGAAAAAGGTATAGATATAAAGGTAGGTAATATATTAAGTTCTGATACTTTTTATGGAGATGATCCTGAATCTTGGAAGAAATGGGAGCGATATGGAGTCTTAGCAGTTGAGATGGAAACAGCAGAGTTGTTCACACTGGCAGCAAAATATGGAGTAGATGCACTAACTTTATTAACTGTTAGTGATTCTATTGTATCAGGTGAAGAGACTACATCTAAGGAAAGAGAGACTACATTTATAACTATGATGGAAATAGCTTTAGAAACAGCTATAAAATAATAGACAAACATATTCATGCAAGGCTAATTTTGTTTTTCTAATTGAGGATAATTAAAATTTAGGAATAGATTGTAGAGGAGTAGCAGCTGATTACATAGGACCAGTACTTATAGAAAAAAAGATGGTGCTTATATAGATATGTTTGGTTTGATAAGAAAAGAAGTCCAATATAAAGGCGGTGTATACCATGAATATGCTGAATATCCTTTAGCTGAGGCTGCAACACCCAATGAGATAAGAGAATGGGATGGGTGGCCTGATATAAGCCACTGGGATTTTTCTTTTTTAAGTGACAAAATTGATCGTATTAATAAAAAAACCAGATATCATATCAGATATCCATTTTTTGAATTGGGAGGTATATTTGAATTATCATGGGGCTTATATGGAATGGAAAACTTTCTTATCGATCTAATTGATAAACCAGAATTACCTTGTGCAATTATGGACAAATATACTGAACTTTTTATTTCTATAGCTGATAAAGCATTAAAAAAAGCTTCAGATAAAATTGATGTTGTTTATACATATGATGACATTGGCATGCAAAATAACTTATTAATGTCTAGGGATATGTGGAAAAAATATATTTTGCCGAGACATAAGCGTTTAAACAAAGTAATAAAGAAATATTCTGTTCCTATTATGTATCATAGTTGTGGAGCAGTATATGACATAATACCTGATCTAATTGAAGAGATGGGAATTAATATATTAAACCCCCTCCAGCCGAGGGCAAAAGGTATGAATTTGGAAAAGATTAAAAATAATTTTGGTGATCAAATTGGTTTTCATGGAGGAATAGATTTACAAGAGACATTACCGTATGGAAGTAGAAAAGATGTCAGAAGGGAAGTTAGATCTAGATGTAAGGTTTTAGGTCAAGGGGGAGGGTATATATGTGCACCCGCTCATCATATCCAGGCTGATACTCCAGTAGAAAATATTATAGAAATGTATACGACTGAAAGAAAAGTGTAGTCTATTTTATTTGAAATAATATTATATTAAACGGTTAAAAAAATTTAAATTCAAAATTAAAACAAACATTCATAGCTCTTCAAAATATATTAGTGTCGTACTCTCCATATTTTGTTGGGCTATGATTTTTTTATATCAACTGAAAAAAGTTGTAATGATTCTAGTATAAAATAATAAACTTATTTCAAATTCCTAGTAATGAAAAATGTGTTTCTAAGTACAGCATAAATAATATGTAAATTATTAACAATGAATTTCTCAGTAACAATTGTTATTTATATATTACTTTTAGAAAACTACCGATGGTTTGTTTTTTAAGAAATAGGATGATTGCATAGATTTAAATGTAATTGTCAAATTAATTCATATTCTAACCTATCTATATTACTTTTAATATTAAAATGAAATGATTAAATAGGTAAATATATAATGGGATGCTATATAGAGTTCAAATAATAACCTAAGATAAATATAATATATCCTCAATAACATAGGCACACTGATTCTCCGACTCTTTTTATAACTTTTTTAATAGGGATGGATTTTTTTGCTTTTATAGTTGTTTTATTTCAAAGCTTAACTTTTTGATGTATGCTTGTAAACTTTATAATGTTGTTTACATTTTTTTCAGTGGTAAAGACAAATATGTATTAATTGAAATTAAGAAGGCATTGTATTATTTTAAAAATATAATAAAAAAAAAGGTAAATAAAGTAAACTAAATTATTAGATTTGGATTATAATATTTACTTTTAAATAGTTTTATTTGATTAAATTAATATTTATCCTGTAAAAACAGAATATTTCTTTTGACTACTACCCAGTTGTATGTTAATATTTATATAAGTTAACGTAAACTAACATAAATAAATGGAGTGTTAATAATGTCAACTAAAAGAAAAAGTACAGATGAGAGGAAAAAGGAAGCATTGGAAGTCGCTCAAAAAATAATCTATGAAGAAGGTTTTTATAAGCTTACTGTTAGAAACATAGCTGAAAAAATGGATATTTCTGAGGCTGCTTTATACCGACATTTTAAAGATAAAGAAGACATTTTAGATAAATTAACAGATTTAGTATTTTATCAAGGATGTAAATTGAATACTGTTGATTATGATGATTCTTTGGATATATTAAATAATTTTATAGATAAACAAATAGATTTATTTGAAAGCAAACCTTATTTATCTATAATAAGTTTTCAGGATGATATGTTTAGAGAATATCCTTCAATTAAAAGAAAATTTATTGAACATCAAGATAAGAGAGAAAAACAGCTAATAAATATAATGAAAAGTGGTATTCAAAATAATGTAATAGATGAAAATGTTAATCCTGATGCATTTGCCTCAATATTTATGGGTAGTATTAGAATTACTGTTTTAAAATGGAAGAACAAAAAATTTTCATATTCTTTAAAAGATAGCCTAAATGAGATAAAAAGTGAATTATTCCAATATATAGAATATATAGAAGGTGATCAATAAATGATAGCTTTAATTATTAACATTTCTGCTTTTTCTTTACTATTTTTTACATTTATTCAAGATAATCAAAAAGCACAAAGATCTTTAAAACAGGCTTTAGTTAAATTTGTAAATTTGTTACCAATGATGATATTAATAATAATTATGATTGGCTTGATACTCGGCTTTATACCTCCAGAAGTCATAAGAAATTATTTGGGTTCTGACAGTAATATAATAGAGATAATAGTTGCATCTTTATTTGGGGCTATTACTATGATTCCCAGTTTAGTCGCACTTCCTCTAGCTGGTTCTTTAATCGAAGCTGGAGCATCATATACTCCTGTAGCTGCTTTTATAACAACTTTGACAATGGTTGGGTTTGTTACTTTACCAATTGAATTAAAAGAATTGGGTAAAAAAATGACCATATTAAGAAATATATTTGCATTTTTATTTGCAATAATAATCTCATTATTAATAGGGGTGTTGTTATAATGGAAAAAAACAAAGTTAATCAATTGGATTTCAAGGATAAAATTAACAAGGGACTGCTGAATACAATTAAATATATAATGATATTAACTATAATTATATTAAGTGTATGGTATTTCTTTCCCAATAAGACGAATTCAGCTTTAAATATTTCAAGCAAATATGGATTAGAGATGATCACGATATTTCCGGCCGTACTGATTTTGATGGGGCTTGCAGATGTTTGGATTCCCAAGTCTCTTATTAATAAATATTTGGGTGATGAATCTGGTTTAAGAGGTATTATTATAGCAATGATTTTAGGCACCCTGCCCACAGGTCCCTTATATATTGCTTTCCCTATTGCTGCAGAATTATTAAGAAAAAAAGCAAAAATTAGTAATGTAATGATCTTTTTAGGAGTTTGGGCTTCCTTAAAAATACCACAAATCAGTGTTGAAATAAAATTTCTTGGTATAAAATTTGCAACTTTACGTTTTATATTAACTTTAGCTGCTTTAGTTATTATTGGTAATTTAATAGAATTTATAATAACAAAAAAAGAGAAGAAGGAAGTTCTAAATTAAAAAATGTTTTAACTTAATAATGAAAAATATTAGAAAAAGATAATTTAATATTTTGATATTCTCTGATATAATACAGATAGATAGTAAAATTTATTGGGGGTGTAAAAATGTATTCTATTTTGGGGAAAGCGATTGTTGATCGTAACAAAGAAAAGATAAAAACAATATTGCACAAGTTAGAATATAAAGATATTAACTTTGTTAAATTTGTTGAAGAATTTGCACCACTTATGTTAATGGAAGCCAATTTATCTTTTGGCAACTTTCATATTATAAAGATGGCTTTATTTTTAAAAGAACTTTCTGTAGATGGGTATTTTTCAAAAGATACAGAAAAAAAATTAATTTTCATGCTGGCTCTCAATCTGACGGAGATTCATTATATTAATGTAAAAGCAGAAAGAATAGGCTATAAATCTAACAAAGCAGATCAAAACACCCTAAAAAGAATGATTAATGAATTGGATAAGGGTAATGTACATAATGCATTTTATTACAGTTTAGGATTATTAAAGTTTGAACCGGAAGTTTTGAAAAATAACTTACTACTTTTGGGTACAGAAGTTATCTCAAAATCTTTGGGACACAGTTTCAGTTGTTTTTATCCTGTTTTAAGAGACCTCTTAAATGAAAGTTCTATCCATGATACAACTGCTTTGTTTAGCTATATCATGTATTTATCCAGGTTTAATTATGATAAAGGTGTACATATTCAGTCTGATAAGAGTAGTTTTAAAAATTTAGAAAATATAATTGAAATTAGTGCATCAGGAGAAGGCATTGTTAACCTCCACCACATGATAACCTTGACTCTTTTTCTTTTATGGGAGAAAGATGATGTAAATGGAGATTATATACCGCACCATAACTTTTTGGAATGGATTTCTGATAAAGAAGTAGATCAAAAACAAAAAGATATAATAAAAAATATGAAAACTGAGTTGAGTATACCTGAAAATTATGATGAATTTGAAGAGTTATTTAATATTAAAGATATCGAAAAATTTCTACCTCTTTATTTTAAATTATTAAAAGAGGATTATAAAACTGCTGTAGATTGGATATTTAAAATTTACACAAATTTTTATAGTCCTGAATGGGATCCTCATTATTTTACCGCTTTATATTCTGCTTTAAAATTGTACCAACTGGATAATAGCGAAAGAAAAATACCGGCAAAGATGTCAATATATCAAGCATTACAGTATTTTTCTCAAAGAGTAGATTATGAAATATAAAAAAGGTCCTGCTCTTTATTCATAAACAAATAGAGAAGAACCTTTTTTATCTATCAATTCATTTTTTATTTATATAATCTTTACCTTGACTGTAGAGGGAAAGTTATATTTGAGTGTAGTTTGAGTAAAGATTTTTATTAAAAGTTTTCAGCTAAACTAGAAGGTCTTTTTTCAATTTCAGCAAAAAATATCTTAGAATCACCATCTCTAATGATATTGATCATTATCTTATCACCGATTTGGTTGTTATTAATTATTTCAGCGACATCATCTATTTTTTTAATAGGTTTCTTATCAATTTCCTTTATTATATCGTATTGTTTTAATTTGGCTTTTTCGGCAGGGCTATCTTTTATGATTTGATGAATGATTACCCCATTTGTATTATCCAAATTAAAGTATTCTTTAGCTTCACTGGTTATCGGTCCATATATTATTCCTAACCATGGTCTTTTTATTTCACCTTTCGTTTTTAGATCATTGATATAACCTTTAACTTCATTAATAGGTATGGCAAAGCCTATTCCCTGTCCCGAACTACTTACAGCTGTATTTATTCCGATTACTTCACCTTCAATATTTAATAATGGGCCTCCACTATTTCCAGGATTTATTGCGGCATCAGTTTGGATTAGGTTATTATAAGTTCTAGTAGTACCACCATTTGTTGGTATTTGTAGAGGGCGCTCTAAAGCACTAACTACTCCAGTTGTAACTGTATGGTTTAGACCGAAAGGATTACCAATAGCAATAGTCCAGTTGCCTGGTTTTAATTTATCTGAATTGCCAAGTGGTATAGGGCTTAAGGTTTTATTAACATTCACTTTTAAAATTGCAAGATCTAGATTATAATCTGTCCATTTTACTTCAGCAGGCACAGTTTTATTAAATCCTTGTATATTTACATTTATTTCTATTGCATTATGCACTACATGTTCATTTGTTATAATATAACCATCTTCAGATACAATGAAACCACTACCATATCCCTCTGTTACTCTAGACTTATCTTTGGGTAAAGTTTCGCCAAAGAAATATTCATAGAAATCTTCACTATAATAATATGGTATATTTCCATTGTTTACCTCAATTTTCGAAGTTACTTTCACAACTCCAGAATCTACATTGGATGCTATATCACTAAATATATTGGTGGGGGTAACTGATTTTTGCTCATTGTTACTTTGAGCTAAGATACCGGTTGAAAAAGTAGCTAATAATACTATTAACATCAATAAAATGAGAAAATTATTTGATATTGATTTTATTTTTTTCATAAGTATTAACCTCCTAAAATTATTCAGCTTGTTATATTTTCTTGATTTTATATTATTATATAAATGTCAAAGAAATATGAAAATAATATATTAAATTATGTGAAATTATTAGCCATAAAACTGTAAAACATATAATTTAAGATTTGTTATTATGCTATTTAAATAAAATACTTTTTATATTGATAATTATTCTTGTTTATGCTATATTTATTATAAGATATGAATTTAAGGAGGGTTAATAAATGTTAAAAGTTGGCGAAAAGGCACCAGAATTTGAAGGAACAGCTTACCACAAAGGAAATTTTAAGAATGTAAAATTATCTGATTATGATGGAGAATGGAGAGTAGTATGTTTTTATCCAGGCGACTTTACTTTTGTATGACCAACTGAATTGTCGGCAGTTGCCGTCAAGTATGATGAGCTCAAAGATTTAGGAGCAGAAGTGATAGCAGTAAGTACCAACAGCCATTTTTCACATAAGATTTGGGATGAAGTAGAGCTATCTAAAATGGTTGAGGGTGGAATTCCTTATCCTATGGTAGCAGATACTTCGGGCAAGATCGGAAAGAAATATGGAGTATATGATGAAGAAGGTGGGGTTAATGTAAGAGGTAGATTTTTGATTGATCCTGATGGTGTACTACAAGCCATGGAAGTTCTTACACCACCTGTAGGTAGAAACGTATCAGAATTGATGAGACAGTTACAAGCATTTCAACATGTCAGAAAGACCGGGGAGGCAACTCCTTCAGGCTGGAAACCTGGTAAGCCAACATTAAAACCAGGCAAGGATTTGGTTGGCAAGGTATGGAAAGAATGGCAGCCAAGTAATGCTTATGGTGAATAATAGATAAAATATGTAATAGGCTCTGTAAAAGGGGCCTATTTTTTACTAAAATAGAAGGAATACGAGAATGATAAGAGAAATATGTTTATATAACATAAAGCTGTAGGGGGAAAAGAGTTTATGGAAAGTGAAAATAATTATAGGGTCACCACAACTGAACAGACAAATCTTTTGACCGATCCATTTGGTTTAACAGTACTCTCTGCATTAAGTCATAAAGAGTATTTATCAGCTGAAGTTATTGCAAAGAAATCGGGAGAAGAGCTGAAATTAATCAAAGAGTATTTAAAGTTTTTTGAACAGGAAGATATGATTTTATGCAAGGAGGAGGAAGTAACTAAAAAGTATGCAAAAAAAGCAGAGTATTATAGTTTTTCACCAGAACTACTGTCAATAATCCCTGAACAAATTCAGGATTATATAATTTTTGGATTGCTCCATGCAATGCAGGGAGATTATTATGATTTGATAAAACTTGCAAAAAAACACGAGGATTTAGACAGTGCTTTAAAAAAGGCTGGTTATCCAGAACCTGAAAAAAGTTTGAATTTACTTATGGGTAAAATACATATTAAGGAAGAAGATATGGATGAAATGACAGACTATATTCGTGAATTATTTGATAAATATGATAGTGTACCTGAAGGTGAGAACGAAGAAGAATATCTAACTTTTGATCTCAATTTCTTTTTGAAGCCAACGATAGGTAAATTTAAAGAGAATATTGATGAATAGATTAATAATTCAATAATTAAATTAAAATATTTTTTTAAAATTATTATAATATTAACATGAAATTATTAATAGTATTTTTCATAGTTTTAAACTTTAATTGACATTGATAAATATACTTATATAGTTTTGAAATTATTCTATTTTTATTGAATTTAGCTTAAATATATAGGTGGGTTTTAATTGCCTAAAACCTTGACATTATAGGGAAAAGATGTTAACATATTAAACGTTGAATATAGGGGCCATTAGCTCAGTTGGTAGAGCACCTGACTTTTAATCAGGTTGTCGGAGGTTCGATTCCTCCATGGCTCACCATTATAGCGCGGGGTGGAGCAATCTGGTAGCTCGTCAGGCTCATAACCTGAAGGTTGTCGGTTCGAATCCGGCCCCCGCAACCAAAACTTTATATAATAGGAGAGGTGGGATAGCTCAGGCGGTAGAGCAGTGGACTGAAAATCCTCGTGTCGCCAGTTCGACTCTGGCTCCCACCACCACTATTTTAAAAATCGGGAAGCTCATCAATTGCTTCCTTTTTTTGTTTTGTATCAGTATGTGTATAGATTTGAGTTGTAGATATGTTTTCATGACCTAATAGATCCTGCAATACCTTAATATCCTTGGTTGAATGGTATAAAATAGTGGCAAAAGTATGTCTCAGTTTGTGGGGAGTAATTTTACTTGCATTCTTAATTTTTGCTTTTTTAGCATATTTTTTAACAAATAATTGAATAGATCTGGCAGAGATTCTGTTACCCCTCGTGGACAAGAAAAGCGCCTTTTTAGCATCTTTGTTATTGGGTTTAATCGTATTTCTTTCTGGCAAATAGTTTTTAATTGCATTTAAAATATCAGAATGCAGTGGTACATAACGTTCTTTGTTACCCTTACCATAAAATTTGATGGAGTGGTCTTCATAATTTATATCTTCAAGGTTTAAATCTACTAATTCTGATACTCTTAATCCTGCATATAAAAACAACTTAACAATAGCTAGATCTCTTTTTTGGTTTAAAAGATTTGCCTTATTTATTGTTTCTATGTATTTTTGGGCTTCTTCTAATTTCATATAGATTGGTTCAGCAGTGGTCCTTGTTTTTGAAGATTCAATGGTTAAAGCGGGATTTTTATCTAAATATTCTCTTTTCACTAAAAATTTAAAAAATGAACGTATTGAATATAATTTGCGGTTTCTGGTTACAGCACTATTATCAAAGCTCAAGACAATATCACTTAAAAATTCAGATATTTCATATTTTGATATTTCCTGGATTGAAAAATCTTCCTTAAAATCAAATTGAGCTATTAGATACTTGTAGAGTAATTTCAGATCATGATCATATTCTTTTATAGTCAATGGAGAATAAGCTCTTTCTATTTTCAAATATTTTTTAAAACTATTTACTGCTTTTAAAAATTCTAGATTTCTATCCATAATATTAATACACTCCAATAATCAGATTTATCTTCTATTATTAAATTCTATGTTTCAAACTCTATTCCTTCTTAACATCAGTTATATTTACTTTATATTTTTTTTATTATATAATATAAAAAAGAAGGAGGGGAGTGATTGCAATTTATATACCTAAAAAAATCAAGAATATTTTATACATAATGAGTCCAATTTTTATTATAATGGGCATCGGATTTTTAATACCAATTTTATTTTGTATATTTTATAATGAAGCTCATATATATTATAAATCTTTTTATATACCCTCACTTTTATCTTTTATTTTAGGAACAATATTTTATCTGTTTAAAGACGATGATTTTAATTTGGATTTAACCAACAGTATGTTAATAGTCGGCTTATCTTGGATAGTTGTTTCACTTATTGGTGGATTACCCTTTATGATTGGTTTAAAGAAAAATTTTATAAATGCTTTTTTTGAATCTGTTAGTGGATTTACAACAACCGGTATAACAGTATTTCAAAGCTTGGATACAATGCCCCATTCTATTTTGTTTTGGCGGAGTTTAATTCAATGGTTTGGCGGGCTTGGTATATTAACATTCTTTTTATTTATTACATTTAGAAGTGAAAGCGATCTATGGCAGTTATTTACAGCTGAATCTCATAAAATTGATACTACACGACCGGTGCCTAATATATTCAGGTCGATAAAAATACTGTGGTTAATCTATGGTTTCTTTACCATTTTAGAGATTATCATACTTATTATTTTACAGCTTTCACCATTTGATGCATTACTACATTCTTTAACAACTCTTTCCACAGGTGGGTTTTCTAATTATGATGTAAGTATAGCTCACTTTGCACAGACAGGACATCCCTATTATATTATCATAGAATATGTAATTATATTTTTTATGCTGGCTGGAGGCATAAATTTTTTGATTCATTTTAAGGTATTTAAGGGAAATGTTAAAGAATTATTTCATAATATTGAAATGAGATATTTCTGGGGCATTATCACTACTGTTTTAATTTTAATAATGACAGCTAAATTTTTTGATCATTCCCTGTATTTCAATAACTTTGAGGTAGTTTTGAGAAAGAGTTTATTTCAAATTGTTTCTATAATGACTACGACTGGATATGCAACTGAGGCATTAACTTCTTCTTTTTTCCCTGCACTGGCCCGTCAATTATTTTTGTTTTTAATGTTAATAGGAGGTTGTGTGGGTTCTACATCCGGTGGGATTAAAGTTATTAGATTTGCTATTTTAAATAAACTATTTGGTAGAGAGATCAAGAAATTATATTTACCTAATAGGGCTATTATGCCTTTAAAGATAGAAAAGAAATTAATACCCAGGGATGAGATATATAAGATATCAGCTTTGTTTTTTATCTGGATAATTATGGTTTTATTAGGAGGATTAATTACAGCTTTATTCTCTGATCTTGACGCCCTGCAGTCTATATCTGGTATGTCTTCAGCGATGTCTAATATAGGGCCATTTTACTTTTCGGTAGAAAAGATGGCTTCTTTACCAATTATCGTTAAATTAAGTTATATTATAGGTATGCTGGCTGGAAGGTTGGAGATACTACCGATCTTTATAATTTTTACTAAAAAAGCTTGGCAATAGGAGGTAGACAAAATGTATATTATAATAGCAGGTGGAGGAGTGGTTGGAAGTTCAATCACAAAAAAATTGATAAGGGACCATGATGTTGTTGTAATAGATGAGAAGCAGAGCGTTGCTGAAAAAGTTTATGCAAAATATGGGGCAGTTAGTGTGGTAGGAAATGCTACCAATATAGATGTATTAAAAGATGCAGGCATAAAAAAGGCTGAGGTAGCGATTGGTGTTATGGATACAGATTCAAATAATCTATCTTTTACCCTTCTGGCCAAAAATTTTGGTGTTAAAAAGATATTAGTCAGGATGAGAAATCCTGAGTATAAGAACGCTTACGAAATGGCGGGCGCTACAAATGTTGGTGCAGTAAATGAAATGTTAGTCGATAATTTTATAATAGATATAGAAGAACCGAGTATCAGAAAAGTAATATCGATTGGAGAAGGCAATGCAGAGGTATCTATAGTCACTTTAAATGAAAATTTTGTTAGATCTGGTCATACGGTTTCTCAGATAGTAAATAGTGAAGGATTTCCTACAGACTGTGTAATTGCAGGTATATTTGATCAAGATTCACGTAAGTTGAGAATACCAAAAGGTGATACAAAAATATATAAAAATGATCAGATATTTTTGGTTGCAACCAGAGAAAATATGGAAAAAGCAGCTGATTTTCTCTTAAATAAAAAATAAAGGTGGTGATTGTTATTTATCGTATTAACTCTTTTAAATTTGGGCAAATTGAGATAAATGATAAAATCTATCAAAATGATATTATAATATATCCGGATAAATTGGTTGATAACTGGTGGAGAGATGAAGGACATCGCCTTCATAAAAAAGATTTAGCTGATTTAGCTGATTATCAGCTTAATTTAGTCATCATTGGGACAGGAGCAAGTGGCAGAATGAAGGTGGATATAAAATTAAAACAGTATTTTGATGAACATGGCATAGATTATTATATTTCGACAACAAATAAAGCTGTAAAAAAGCATAATAAGCTGCTCTCCAGTGACAAAAAAGTATTAACAGCTTTGCATTTAACTTGTTAGGAGGGATTTAAAATGTATTTTAAAGTAACTATAATTCAAAGTGATATTATAATAGGTGATGAATCCAAAAACTTTAAAAAAATGAAGGAATTTTTATATCAAGCTAATCAGTGTAATTCTGATCTTGTAATTTTACCTGAAACTTGGTTGACGGGTTTTGATAAAGAAATTTTTGATAATATTGATAAATTTGCTAAACAAGAAAATAGTGAAATACTTCAGTATATAAAGAAATTTGCACTTGATAATGATTTACACATTATAGCAGGTACTATATTAGAAAGGGAAAGAGATGGTAATACATATAACAACATGTACTACATAGATAACCAAGGAGTAATAGGGGCCAAATATAGTAAAATACACTTATATCGTAGAGAGGGAGAAAAAGAAGTAATAACACCCGGTCATCAGATAAGCACTTATCAAACTGAATTTGGCAAAAGTGGTCTTGGTATATGTTATGACATCAGATTTCCTGAATTAGCTAGACTTTATGCCCTGGCAGGAATTGACGTATTATATGTAACAGCAAATTTTGATGATCCTAAAAAAGATCAGTGGTTAAATCAACTCAGAGCAAGAGCCCTTGAGAATCAATTTTATGTAATAGCATGTAATAGAAGTGGTAAAAATTATTTCGGAAACTCAGTAATAATTAGTCCAGAAGGAGAGATAGTTATGAATGCGGGTAGAAGAGAGGGCATTTACAGTGGATTTGTAGATCTTTCTTTAATTAAAGCAGTTCGCATCGAGCACTCACTTTTAGATGATAGGAGAGAAGATGTTTATCAATTGAAGTATAAATTGGGGGATTTTAAATGAAATATGAAAAAGAACAAATAGATTTTAACAATAAATTATTAGCCCTACACTGCTGGGTGTCTGATAAGAATGGTAATAAAGGTATTATCCAGATCATCCATGGTATGGCAGAGCATGTGAGTAGATATGAAGAGATGGCTGATTATTTTACCGAGAAGGGTTATATAGTCTGTGGTATTGATCATTTAGGTCATGGTGATACTGCCAATTTAAATAATAACAAATATGGTTATTTTGCTCAAATTAAAGGCTGGGCAAAGGTAGTAAACGCTAATAAGTATATTTCAAATTATTTAAAAGACAAATATCCGGATATTCCCCTTATAGTTTTTGGGCACAGTATGGGTTCTATTATTGCAAGAAATTATCTGATAGGAGACAGGTTAACAGAGGGTATTATTATTTCAGGTGTGATGAATTATCAGCCTTTTGTGATGGATTTAGTCATACTTATGGCCAAGCTAGAAAAATTCTTAAAAGAAGACAAAAGCAAAAATGTCATTGATAATTACTTATTGGAAATGATGTATAATAGGAAGTTTAATAGAGATATTAAAAAAAGTTGGTTGAGTAGCAGCCAAGATGTTGTCCAAAAGTATAATGAAGATGAACGATGTGGTTTTGATATAAGTAATCAGATGTTTATAGATATGCTAGAGGGATTAAAAACCATAGATAAAAAAGAAAAAAATAGAGAAATATCAAGAGATATCCCTTTATTAATTATGAGTGGAAAAGATGACCCAGTTAGTAATTATGGTCAGGATGTAAAAAAAATGTTCAAGAAATATAAAAAAGGTAATTTAGTAGATGTTAAATATAAAATATATTCCGATGTTAGACATGAGATAATTAGGGATCAAAGAAATGAAGAAGTATACTCTGATCTTGAAAAATGGATATCTGAACATCTTTAAGAGCTATTCTGAGAGTATATACTTATTTAGCTTATTTGCTAAGTTATCTGGTATATAGGCATCAATAAATATAAATTCGTTCTTATACTTTTCTTTTTCCACAATACCGCGATTATATAATTTTTCTATAATATTTGCCTGAGTATAAGGTATTTCTAATGAATATCTGGACATAGATTCTTCAACAAAATTCGTTAATTTATTAATTAATATTTCTTGATTAATATTATGTTCTGCAGATATAAAAATAGCTTCTGGATGCTTAATCTCAAGATCTTTTTTCTTCTGTGAATTGATTAGATCTATTTTATTAAAAACTTTAAGGATTGGTTTATCCTGGATACCCAGTTCAATTAACTCACTTTCGATTACCTTTATCTTGCTTTCAATTTGTGAATCACTTGCATCTATAATGTGTAATAGTAGATCTGCCTGATTTATTTCTTCTAAAGTAGATCTAAAAGAAGCAATAAGTTGATGAGGCAGATTTTTTATAAACCCAACGGTGTCTGTAATAACAATATTTTTCCCGATGGGTAATTGATAACTCCTTGCCCTGGAGTCAAGAGTTGCAAAAAGTTTGTCTTCAACTAGTGAATCATCATCGGTTAAAAGATTAAGGATACTTGTCTTACCGGCATTTGTATATCCGATTAGTGAGATTATTGGATCTTTTCTGCTTTTTCTCTGGATTTCACGGGTGCTTTTTATTTTTTTAAGTTTTTCTTTCAATCGATAAATTCTTTTTTCAATTCTACGGCGGTCAACCTCAAGTTTGGTTTCACCAGGCCCCCTGGTACCAATACCCCCTGCTAATCTAGAAAGTTCAGTTCCGCGACCAACCAATCTGGGCAAGAGATATTCAAGTTGTGCTAATTCCACCTGAATTTTACTTTCCTTACTTTGTGCATGGAGGGCAAAAATATCCATAATTAACTGATTACGATCTAATATTTTAGTATCTACTTTTTCTTCAATATTTTTAAGTTGAGCAGGTGAAAGTTGATTATCAAAGATAACCAGATTTATTTGATAGTTGTCAACTATGTCTTTAATATTTTCTAGATTACCCCGTCCAATATAGTAGGCTGGATTAATTTTGTTCATTCTGTAATTAAAGAATTTAATTGAATTTACACCAGAAGTATTGGCAAGACGTGCTAATTCTTTTATAGATTCTTTATCACTACTGACCAGTAAGGCATTTTCTTTTTTATCTTTAACCTCGTAGAGTTCTTTTTCCTCTTTTTTAAAATTAATAATAATAATTCACCTCTTTTATAATCTATATCTATATTATATCAGATATTATAGATGAGATAAATGATAATTTAAGGAGGAATAACTTTATTAGATATAGAATTAATAATATATAAGCAAAAGTCCTTAAATTTGATATTTATATTTATTAAAGGGCAATAAGAAGAGGGAGAATGATTTCTTATGAAATACGGGTTAATCCTAGAAGGTGGAGGAGCAAAGGGCTCATATCAAATCGGTGTAGTAAAAGCCTTAAGGGAATATGATATTGAAATATCGGGAGTTGCTGGTACTTCTATTGGTGCACTAAATGGTGCTATGATAGTGCAGGATGATTTGGATAAAGCATATGATCTTTGGTACAATATAACTCCACAGGATATATTTAATATTAAAAATGATGCCTTAGAAAAAATAAAGAGATTAGATTTTGATAAAGATGATTTTAGCTACTTTTGGAATAGGGCAAAAAATATACTTGATAACAAGGGATTAGATATTACTTTAATAGAAGATTTGGTAAAAGAAAATGTGAATGAAAAAAAGTTAAGAGAATCTAAAAAAGACTTTGGATTAGT
>Ga0209925_1000705_pt1 | contig 17058 bp, 12 predicted proteins | sample SalPonR2_A_D1_MG_FD_185702 | JGI IMG/M metagenome (GOLD analysis project Ga0209925, IMG submission 185702) | Salt pond soil microbial communities from South San Francisco under conditions of wetland restoration - Salt Pond MetaG R2_A_D1_MG... ...
CCACACCAATAGCATAGGCGAGCTGAACTTCCACTTCATCAGCAATTCCGGCCGCCACCATGTTTTTGGCTATATGTCGCGCGGCATATGCAGCAGAGCGGTCAACTTTAGAAGAATCTTTTCCAGAAAAGGCTCCTCCACCATGTGCACCACGGCCACCATAGGTATCCACAATAATTTTTCTTCCAGTTAGTCCTGTATCTCCATGTGGTCCGCCAATTACAAATTTTCCTGTAGGATTTACCAGCAAGCGAAAATCAGTATCAAAAAACTTTTGAATTTCTTTTGGGTAAGTATCTTTCACACGAGGAATCAAAATATTTCTCACATCTGTTTCAATTTTACCCAACATTTCTTTATCTGCCCTGTCCTGAGCTTTGTCTGTATTATCTACAGGTTTAACAAAATCATCATGTTGTGTTGAAACTACGATGGTATCAATTCCCATTGGAGATCCATCATCATCATATTTAAAAGTAACCTGTGCCTTAGAATCCGGCCTCAGGTAAGGCATTTCACCTTCAATCCTTCTTATATCAGCAAGTTCTTTTAAAAGCCTGTGTGAAATATCCACGGGCAATGGCATATAATTTTCTGTTTGGTTGGTTGCAAAACCAAACATCATTCCCTGGTCACCTGCACCCTGTTCTTCTTCTTTTTCACGATCAACTCCCTGGTTAATATCAGGAGATTGTTCATGGATAGAAGTTAAAACTCCGCAGGAATCAGCATCAAATCTATATTCAGCTTTTGTATATCCTATTCTTCGAATAACATCTCTGGCAATTTCCTGAACATCAACATAAGCTTCAGTTTTTATTTCACCTCCTACCAAACATAATCCGGTAGTTACAAATGTTTCACAGGCACATTTTGACTCAGGATCCTGTTTAAGTAATTCATCAAGTACGGCGTCCGATATTTGATCGGCTACTTTGTCCGGGTGTCCTTCAGAGACAGACTCTGATGTAAATAAATATGGCATAACTATTATTTTTTATGGTTAAAAGGTTATTCTCAGGCTGCACATACAGCCTGAGAAACAATTTTAATATCTATAATGATCTTCTTTATAAGGACCTCCTTTAGGAACCCCTAAATAATCAGCTTGTTCGTCATCCATTTCTGTCAGGCTGATACCTAAATGTTTCAGGTGTGCCCTTGCAACTTCTTCGTCAAGCTTCTTCGGCAGACGATAAACAGAGTTCTTATGTTCATTGTTCCACAGATCTATTTGCGCAAGCACTTGGTTTGCAAAAGAATTACTCATTACAAATGAAGGGTGTCCGGTAGCACAACCAAGGTTAACCAGTCGACCCTGTGCAAGAAGAATAATAGAATGTCCGTCGTCGAATTTATATTCATCTACCTGCGGCTTAATATTTTCTCTTTCCACATCCTTTTCTTCTTCTAATTTTTCCACTTCAATCTCATTATCGAAGTGTCCGATGTTACAAACAATGGCATTGTTCTTCATCTTTCTCATGTGATCCACTGTAATAACGCCCTTATTACCGGTAGCTGTCACATAAATATCTCCTCTGTCCAGAACTTCTTCAACTGTCTTTACTTCAAAACCTTCCATGGAAGCCTGAAGTGCACAGATAGGATCGATTTCAGTAATAACAACTTTAGCACCAAAGGCTGCTAATCCTTGTGCGCATCCTTTACCAACACCACCATAACCACATACAACAGCAGTTTTTCCAGCAATCATAATATCAGTAGCTCGCTTAATTCCATCTATCAGTGATTCCCTGTTTCCATAATTGTTATCAAATTTAGATTTGGTAACTGAATCATTCACGTTAATAGCGGGGAATAACAGACTGCCATTTCTTTCTCTTTGATAAAGTCTGATAACACCAGTAGTTGTTTCTTCAGAAGCACCTTTCATCTCTTTCACTGTACGATGCCATTTTTGCTTATCATCCTCCATGATTACCTTAAGACGGCGAATTAAAGCTTGCTCATCCCATGCTTCTGCTTCTCTGTCTAAAATTTCTGGCTTTTCTTCTGCTTCAAACCCATGAGTTACCATTAATGTAGCGTCACCCCCATCATCAACAATAAGGTTTGGACCTTTTCCGCCCGGGAATGATAAAGCCTGGGCAGTACACCACCAATACTCATCAAGGGTTTCTCCTTTCCACGCAAATACAGGAATTCCAGTCTCAGCTATAGCAGCAGCGGCTTCATCCTGGGTGGAATAAATGTTACAACTAGCCCAACGAACATCTGCACCTAGCTCAACCAATGTTTCAATTAATACGGCTGTTTGTGTCGTCATATGTAAAGAACCAGTTATTCTGGCACCTTTCAAAGGCTTATCTTTTCCATACTTTCTTCTTAGTTCCATCATCCCTGGCATTTCGTGTTCTGCCAGTTCAATATCTTTTCTTCCGAGTTTTGCAAGACTGATGTCTTTTACCCGGTAATTCAATTTTTCATCGATTTTTTCCAAATTACTCATATTATTTGTTTTTAAAATTATTTATATTTCAATCAGCCTTCAAAATTAATGAATTATTTCAATTTTGTTTTTTAACTGTTTGATTCATTTTTAAAATGGAATATTCCCCAGGTCAGATTTCCTGCTTTTCCGCCATCAACCCAATGTTGCAGACCTTTTTTCATATTGGAGATATATTCCTCAGAAACATAACCATCGAGCTTATCTTCATTGGCTTCTGTCTCTTTGAGAACCCTCCAGTAATGATTAATCAGATGTTTTGTAAGTTCTTCAAAAGCCATCAGTTTTAACCCTTCTTTCTGGGCTGCTTCTTTATAAAATGCGGGAGATCCCAGGGAAGAAAGATTAATTCGGTCATAAACCGGTTGTAAAACTGACTCATCACAGTCATCAGTTTGCATAGGGTCGGTGAAGATTAGATCTCCTCCAGGTTTTAAAACTCTTGCAGCTTCACTGATTACTTTACCTCTGTCATCACTGTGCAGAATGGCATCCTCAGACCAGACAATATCAAAGCTATTGTCTTCATAAGGAAGATCATCATAACTTCCATCTACAACTTCTATAAGATGGTCGAGGCCTTGTTCTTTGTTCATTTTTCTGCCTCTTTCATTTTCTGCCTCGCTCAGGTTAACCACCACTACCTGGCATCCGTATTTTTTAGCCAGGTGTCTTGCAGAACCGGCAAATCCACCACCAAGATCAATCACTTTTGTGTTTTCGTCAATTTTATCAGCATAGCTGGCCATTCTGTCAATGGTTCTTCTGCTTGCTGTAAAAATGTCCTCATCTTCATGGTCATAAATACCCAGGTGCAGATCTTCTCCACCCCAGATTCGATAGTAAAAGTTATCTGCATCTTCACTGTTATAGTAACTTCGTGCAACTTCTACTTCTTCTGAATATTTTTTATCAGCCATAAATACCTCCTAATATTTTTCAAAGTTTTTATTTTAAAATTCAAACTTACCTTCTCTGTAAGCATTCATATATTTTTCACAGAAAGGATCCCTTCCGAGAAGCGTTTCTGTGGCAATAATATTGGCCATCATTTTCTTATCCATTGGATTCATAATTGCAGAGTCAAGTCCCTTAGTAATAGCCATTACCATAAATGTTTGGTTGGCGAGTTTTCGCTTCGGAATACCATAGGAAATGTTTGACAATCCACAAACAGTATGAATCCCAGGAAACCTCTCATTAATTGCTTCAATTGTGTTTAAAAATTCAACACCAAAATTATCTCCCGATCCAATAGGCTGTACCAGTGGATCTACGTATATATTATCCAGTTTTATATTATTCTGCTGAAGGCTATTTACCATTTTATCCGCAATTTTCATGCGGTCATCTTTGGTATAAGGCATTCCTTCATCACTCATGCATAGAGCAATCACCTTCATATCAGTCCCTTTAAGTACTGGTAACATCTTATCCCACCTGTCTTTTTCAAGTGAAATAGAGTTAAGCATTGCTGTTCCCTTATGTACTTTAACAGCTTCCTCTAACACTTTGGGATCAGGTGTATCGATACAACAAGGTACTTCAACATTTTCCTGGACAGTGTTAATAAGCCATTTTACATAATCTTCCTCCTGGCCAACAAAGATACCGGCGTTCACATCGATGAAATCAGCGCCATTTTCTGCTTGTTCTTTAGCAACACGGGCTATTTCATCATAATTTTTCTCCTTAATTTCATTGCGGATCTTTTTTCTGCTTGCATTAATTAATTCTCCAACTATTTGCATGTTTTATCCTCCTATTTTAAAAATTCTTTTTGTTTTATTGTCTTGTTGGGTTCAATATATATAAAGTCATTATCATACGGACCAAATAGTATTTTATTAAAAAAAATGTCCGTTCCTTTGTATTCAATATATTTTTTATGAAATACTTCGGCATTTTTCTTTGCTCTCTGTCTGTATTTATCGCTATTTGCTAATTCATTGTTAATAAAACTGATATACTCATAATTTTTTATTTCAGTTTCAATCGCTTCCCTGGCCATATCCGCTCCTACTCTCCTGGTATATTCATTTTCCATCAATCCCAGGGGATCTTTTTCATTATCAATCCAGCTTTTTGTAAGATGATACGTTCCAGGATGTTGCCTGAAAATTTTATTATATTTCTCCCTGCTTCCAAGATAAAAAGCAATACAATCGTGTACTCTTGGAACATACAAGCCCTGTTGAGGAGCTTTTACCCCAACAATTCCATTGGAACAAAGGCCATACCCCAAAACAATTCTCTCAGAAACAGAAGATTCTTCATCTATAGCTTTCTGAATCATCTCTTTCATTTTATGAGGAGCACGGTGAAGATTTTGAGGTAAAAAATGCAAATGCACTTTCTCCAAGGCCTCACCAGCCATTTTTTCCAATTCAGGCTTAATACTTCCACAAGCAACTACTGTATTCATTCGTATAAAGTTCATTTATTTGTCTGACATTCTATTACTTATTCCTTCAAGTCAATATTTTTTATTCTGCCATGTAATCCTCATCTTTTATTCACTGGCTTTTGTATGAATGTTGTGTAAAAGGGTTGCATTCTTAAAATTTTAATTTAAAACAACATCCCGTCTCTCAGAGAGCTTTGGATTTCCAATTGCCCTTGCTATAAAGCGAGTTAAAGAACCGTCTGTTTTCTTTTTTACTTCAATATAAGGATCGTTTGCGCCATTTTTTAAGGCAGCTTCCCTTGCAAGGATCTTTGATTTTTCTTCAGCAAAATCACAGGCTTCTTCAAACTCTTCAAAATTTTTTGATCCATCTGTATACTTAACTATATAAGCGTATTGTTCATCACTTTCCCGGATAAAGACAATGGCTTCTCTTATTTCTGAAATAGAACCTGCCACAGCTCCCACTGCATTAGCTACAGCTTCATGTTCAGGCAGAATAAATTTCGTTTTAATTAACTTAGCTGCCTGCTTCAAAAAGTGTCTTGCCGGAGCTCCGGTTCCTATAAGCGGATACCTGCTGTCTGCGTTAATGGTTAAGAAATCATTCTGACTATACAGGATTTGTTGCAGCATCCATTTACCCCACTCACCATCAATATGGTCAGGCATTTGAGATTGTTTTATATCCTGACATGCAAGGAAAAGAATAACCTCTTCCACAATCATTTCTACGATCTTATTGGTAACCTCTTCAATAAATTCTTTTTTATTCCTGTTATAAATATGACAGTAATAATCCGTGGCTATTTCAGCAACCTCTTTGTCCCATAAATTCATTGCTCCATCAACATGTAAAAGATCGCTTGGATTTAATGACGAACATTCGATATACCCTTGCTCAATAAGTTCATTAAGCTTTAAATGTCTGGGATGATAAACGCCGACTTTATTTAACAAACCGGATAATTGGTGAGGCTCCTGTATAAGTTCAAGCGCCATCTTCTGCTTATCATCCAATCGTGCTAAAATATTTTTATCCAGTGGATGATGCAGATACCAAAATTCAATGTCGTAAGGGTTTTTCCGGTTTTTTCCTGCTCGTCTGACCTCATGAATATCTTCCAGCACATTTTCATGGTACATTGCTATTTGTGACAATGCTCTTACGCGGTCAGGACCAATTAAAATTTCATTCTTATCATTAAAAGAAATTCTGCTGTCACATCCAACGCTTATCGTTCGTATGCGGGCAGCTTCAACTGCGGTATCTGTGTTTCCTACTTTTGCTCCCTCTTCAGAAACCACAACTCTTGAGTCCTTTATCAGAGCCATATCGGTAGTTGTACTTCCTATATCCACTACCAGTGAACTGCTGGTATGAGAAAGGAATCGTCCGCCAATAGCACTTGCTGCAGGTCCGGAAAGCACTGTCTCAACTGGTTTTTGCACTGCCTCAGTGTAGGGCATCAAAGTGCCGTCACCTCTGACAATCATCAAAGGAGCATTAATCCTCAAATCCTTTAAAGATTCCTGTACAGACTGAATAAAATCCTGCATCACAGCCACGAGCGAAGCGTTAATTGAAGCTGTTGCAGCACGACGAATCGAATCTAATTTTGTAGACAGCTGATGAGCCATAACAACAGGTAAATCAGACTCTTCCTGTATAATCTTAAAAGCTTCCTCTTCATGTTCATGATTCAGCGGACTGAAATAGCTTGATAAAGCAATTGCATCCACTTCATTTTTCTTTTGTTTGATCCATTCTTTAATGCCTTCGGTATCCAGTTCAGCTTTAGCATTTCCCTGGGCATCATGACCACCCTGAAAAAATGAAATATCTTCTGTTGATAATTTTTCTCTCAGTCCAAAATCTTCAACTAAATCTTTGTCATAACCTATGAGTAGCAATCCCACCTTACGTGCTTTACCTTCAGCTACGGAATTAGTAGCTAAGGTACTTGAGATCCCTACCAGTTTAATATTATAATCACTGCTAATTTTTAATTTCTGCAGTACTTTAATGACTCCCTTTTTCAGGTCACCTCTTGTAGTCAGGGACTTGGCAGTAGATACTACTTTCCTGTCAGAATATTGAAGCAATACTCCATCCGTAAAGGTACCTCCTGTATCAATTCCAATGACATAACGATTCATCTGTAATCTTCTTTATTTTTTTTCCCAAATTTTCAGCAGACAGCAAAAAACTCTGTCTGCTGAAAATTGATTATTCTGGTAATTAAATTTATTTTGTTCCCTGCTTTTTTATTCGTTCTTCTGATTCTTTCAGAATTTTCTCTATCTCATCATCTGCTTTTGCAGTAACTTTATCTCTCGGGCCTTCATAATTCTTGATAAGATCTCTTGTTTTATCAAGCACTCTCTCTTTAAGCGTTTTCTCTCCTTCGGATTTCCAGCTTTCGTAGCTGTTTCGGTCCATTAAGGTAGGCATCCAATAATCTTTAAAATGCTCCATTGTGTGCTCTTCATATAAATAATGACCACCAGGACCGACATTATTAATCTGATCAACAGCTAATGTTTCTTCATTTACTTCCACACCTGCTTCAACAACTCTTGCCATAGCAATAATTTCATCATCCAAAACAGTTTGAAATACATCGCCTGTTAATCCTGATTCTGTATATCCATTATCATGCACAAAGTTTGCTCCACTCATCATTGCAGCATTAATAGAAAGACTTGCTTCCATAGCAGATTGCATATCCATCTTCTTAGTATCTGTACATCCTGAGGTTGAATACATTGGTAATCCACAATAGTGCACTACTTCGGTATGAGCAGCACTCAGCAAACTCAGTTCAGGTGCTCCATAAGAATAAATAGAATAACGCATATCAAGAATAGACTGAACACCCCCGATAATCACACAGGTTCCCGGATTAATAAGTTGTGCAGCAATAACTCCTACCATTGATTCAGAGAGGGCGACAACCAATTGTCCGGCATGTGAAGCAGGTACTGTTCCCCCACCGATAGCACAGGGGCTATATACCTGTGGAATTCGGTGTTCTGCACAATACATGCATTTGTCTATTGCGTGGTAATCACTTACCAGGGGCGAGATTGGTTCACCATAGAAAATAAAGTTTGGTCTTTGCTTAAATTCTTCTTCACTTCCTGCCATTGCAATTCCCATGCGATGCTGATCATGAACGCCATCACGAGTAAATGACCAGCTCATTATAGGAGTTGTGGTATTTCTTACCATATCGGCAAATTCGTATACATCGGCGAGTCCGTTTGTTACATCACTGATGGAACCTAAAGACTGCACATAACCCATATTTGGTAAAGCGTCACAAACTCTTGCTACCAGTGAAGCATCTTTTCTTAGATATGGCCTTCTTTCCAATGTCTCTGTATCAATAAAGTTCGGGGGAGTTGGACCCGGGCCAAAATAGCTTCTCTTCTTCTCAATGGTTATTTTCTTAGATTCATCTCCGTCCCAGGGAAATACTTCTGTTACCGGTGGTACAGTTGATAAAGCTTCAAGTATAACCTCCGGTGGAAAATAAACTCTTATTCCATCTACTTTGCATCCAGCTTTTTTAAACAACTCACGGGCGCCTTCATGATGTACGTTAGCACCAGTATATTGTAAAGTTCTCATCATTCCGTTAAATATCTTTTCCTTTTGATCTTCAGAAAGAATTTCGAAATGGGGACTTTCTTGTATTGTATAATTTGTTCTGTTAACCATATTCAAATTTTTTATGATTCGATTATTCATGAATCAATTAGGAATGCCTCTTATCGGCATCTTCAATGATTTTATGTAATTCCTGCTTCAACTTATCTTCAATTGGTTCAGGCTTATGAGTTTCAAGCAACTCATCAGTTCGTTCTTTCACTCTGTCAGACATGGTTTTAGAACCATTTTTCTTCCAGGTTTCATAATCACTTCTGTCCTGGAGTGTTGGTAAATACCACTCTTTCCAGTGTTCAAAAGTGTGATCAGTGGTTACATATTCTCCCCCCGGACCTTGTTTTTCAATCAGATCCAGTGCCAGGTGGTCGTCATCAGTATTGATACCTTTACCAAACTGACGAACCATACCCATCATTTCTTCGTTAAGTACAAGCGATTCAAGTGAAGCATTTGTTCCGTGGTCAATATAGCCTACATCGTGAATAAGGTTTGCACCAGAGAGATATGAATAAAATAAGTTCATCATTTGTTCGGCTGCAGCTTGTTCATCAAGTATTTTTGAATCTGTACAACCACCTGTTGAGAACATAATCAAATTCAGCCATTTGGAAATATCTGTGTTAGCTGCCGAAGCCAGAGAAAGTTCCGGCGCTCCATATGAATATGTGGCTTTCTTCATATCCAGCAGTGTTGTAACGCCACCCATAATTAGCGGCATACCCGGATTCTTCAAATGACACAATACAGTTGCCAGTAATGTTTCTGCCAGAGACTGTACAAGCATACCTGCAATTGTAGCTGGCGCCGTAGCGCATGAGCTTGGGCATGGAGTGTACATGGCAGGAATTTTCTTTTCAGCAGCAAAAAGAAGTTTTTCTACAGCTGTTCTGTCGTTTTTTAAAGGTGAAATAGGCTCAATATAAGCCACGAACATAGGATTAAGCCTGAATTCTTCTTCACCCCCCTGTATCAAACATCCCATTTTCCATAGATCCTCAAGTCCTTCTCCATCCACACTTGTCAGCACCATAGGCTTGGTACACTGATCAAGCATAGCCATAAACTGGTGGCGATCATATGTCTGTGGATTAGGTGCGTCGCTAACAATTCCATGCGACATAAAAAAATCATAATTCGGAAGTGCATCCACTAATTTAGCGGCATTGTTTACATCCTTATAGGTTGTCCTTCTTCTTACTCCTGTTTCTCTGTCATAAGTAAACGGTAAATCGGAGCCAGTTCCAAAACCTACTGTATCCTTTTGCAGTTGTAAAGAACGTTTACCACTTCTCCCCTTCAGTGTAATTTTCCGGGGATAGAAATTTAAAGCCTCGCGAACCATTGTATTGGGAATTCGAACATTATTTCCACGTACAACAGCATTGCTATTTTTAAACAGCTCGATGGCTTCATCATGATAAATATTTCCACCTGTTTCTTCCAGTACTTCCAGGGCAGCAAAAAAAATCTGTTCAATCTGGTCCTCAGACAAAACCCTGAATTGGGTGGACTTATTTATTTTTTGATTCATTTTCATAAGAAAATCCTTTCTAATCTTTACTTCAGTTAATAATTTAATAGTTTATCAGATACATAAAGCATCATTTATAACACCTACTTCTTACCAGAGATGTATATCAGAGCATAATCCATTCATCCTGAAAAAAGTTTCGTTATTAATTCAAAATGAACTTGTAATAAACTAAGCAATCATTCTGAGTAACTGTAGATCACTCAGAATGATATCTGGATATTGTGCTTATTAATTCTTTTTCTTTTCAAAGTATTCATTGGTAATATCCACAGCACTTCCAGCATTTGGTGCATAAAGATCAGCACCAATCTCATTGGCAAATTCTTCTGTAACAGGAGCACCGCCAACAATAACAGCAACCTGATCACGGATACCAGCTTCCTTAAGAGAGTTAATAATCTCACCCATTCTTGGCATTGTGGTAGTAAGCAGTGCAGACATTCCTAATAAACTAGGTTTATGTTCTTTTACAGCTTTAACAAATTCTTCATTGGGCTGATCGATTCCGATATTTATTACTTTATATCCGGCACCTTCAAACATCATAGCAGCAAGATCTTTTCCAATATCATGCAAGTCGCCTGCTACAGTCCCGATCACCAAGGTTCCGGCATTTCCCATATCGCTTTCGGATAACTTTGGCCGTAAAATATCCATAGCACCGCTCATTGCCTTTGCACATCGAAGTACTTCTGGCATGAACATATCGCCATCTTTCCATTTCTGACCTACAGCATCCATTCCGGGTAATAAACCCTGGTTTAATAAATCAGCAGCCTCACTACCTGAACTAAGGGCCTCCTCGGTTAAATTCTTTAATTCATCAACTTTACCTGCAATTAAAGTTTCAGAAATTTTACTTAAATCCATACTCATAATTCCTCCTAAATATTTTTATGTTAATATAAATATTCTATACAATAAATAATTACTATTTTTTATTAATTAATATAGATAAGGGTATAGCTAGTTTTTATCAATAGAACTAACAAATGGGTTATACAGACAAATTCGGAGTATAATCGTTCCGACATTATAAGGGGTCAAAGGTGTTTTTTTAATTCTATACAACATTTTTTTAGCAATAATATAAAATATTGAATTACAATTCATTAATAATATTTGTCTATAATTTTCAATGCAAATATTAAGAATAAATCCGTAAGATCAAAATTATTTGGCAATTATTCTGTTAAATATAGGTTAAATATAATTAAGAATCAATATTAATAGCTCACATACAATTCATTATAGAAACAACTGATTTTAATCATATTTTGCTACAGAAAATATTTTTTTTATTCAACCTCTATTCATATAATTTACTACATTTTAGACATTTAAAATTATTTTTCTTTTTTTATTCTACACAAACAAATATTAAAAAAAACATTTGTCACATCAATATTATCCGCTTTCAATGGGCATTTCAACACACAAAAAACATTCCCTTATAATTGATTCAAACAATATATCTGCAAAATGTTTGCATTAATAATTTTTATTACATAGTTTTGCAACGAACAAAAATTTTGGTGAAAGGCAACTCATTCAGACTGCCTTTTTAAAAGGGAATTCCGGTGAGAATCCGGAGCAGTACCCGCTACTGTAACCCCACGAGAAACATCTTTGAAACACTCTATCCACTGTGCTGTGTCAAACAGCATGGGAAGGGCTCAAAGATAGGGGAAGCCAGGAAACCTGCCAAAAAACCTTGTTTTAACATGGCTTTCGGGTTAAAAGCTATGAGAAATAACATCAAACGTTTCTATCCCGAGTTAAGCCATTACTATTGAAAACTGAAAGCACTATTGAATCTGGCTTATATGAAAAGGAACTTGTTTATACTAACTTTTTTATTGTTATCATTTTTCTTGAGGGGAAACTGTCAGCAACCTGTCAAAGAATATGAGATAAAAGAGGTCTCTGTCGTGAGATCAAGAAATGATTATTTCTCCACTGATCACCATTCAACCATACTCGATTCTTCGATCATACATGACTATCAAAGTGAAAACATAGATAAACTGTTATCAGCAGTTTCTCCTGTTTATATCGTCTCCTACGGAACCAGTGGAGCTGTGGCAACCTCCAGATTAAGAGGAACTACCGGAAACCACACTTCTGTAACCTGGAACGGTTTTCCTCTTAATTCTATTACATTAGGACAGGCTGATCTTTCATTTGCTCCCGCTCAATTTATCGATAAAGTAAAAATCACTCATGGCGCTTCCGGCTCACTTTATGGCAGCGGTACTTTTGGAGGAAATATTGATCTGAAAAATAATGCAGAATGGAAACGGGAAAATAACCTTAGCATTTTTACTGAATACGGAAGCTGGGAATCTAAGAAAGTTGGTTTTAAAGGAGGAATAGGAAACAATAAATTCAAGTACAAGATCAAAGGTTTATATCATGATGCTGTAAACGATTATGAATTCGTAGACTACCAGAAGTTCGGAAACCCAGCAGAGAAAAGAAAAAACAATGAGCTCCTTAATTATGGATTAATGCAAAACTTGTACTGGAAATTAAATAAAAGGAATAAGTTTGAAGCTGGTTTATGGTACCAGGTAAAAGAAAAAAACATACCTGAGATAATGGGAGTTTATGGAGAAGGTACCGCCAGGCAAAAAGACAGTACATTAAGGGGGTACCTCCAGTATACAAGATTACAGGGTCAATCTTCTATTAAAATAAAAACCGGATATTTTAAAGACTTTCAGCTTTATACGGAAAAAAATAATCCAACCGACGATTCATACTCAATTTATTCTCCTATAAATGCAGACAGATGGATATCCAACCTGAATTACAGAAACTATGTAAACCACCATTTAACCCTTGACATTGGTGGTCAATACTCTTTATTAAAGGCCAATGGGAATGCTTACGATAAAGAAGTGATTAAGGAATACAGAGCCAGTATAACAGGCGCGCTGCAATTTAAATACAACAGGATAACCTCAAATGTCTCCTTACGACAACAATTCAATACATTTACAAATCCCAAACCCCAGGTAAGTGTTGGGTTAAATTATAAATTAATCCCTGACCTATTGGCTTTGAAGGGAAATTTCTCCACGAAATACCGATTACCGACATTCAACGATAAATACTGGCAACCCGGAGGTAACAAAAATATCAAGCCAGAACATGGGTATAGCGGAGAAAGTGGTTTAATTTTCAAGGTTCATCCAAACAACCTTATACACCTTTTTTCAATAGAATCAACAGCTTATACTTCAAGAATTAAAAACCTGATCCAATGGATTCCAAGCGGAAGTGGATATTGGGAATCAACGAACCAGGAAGATGTGCAAAGTTACGGATTTGAGAACTCCGTGAAATTTATTCTGAAGACAGGATCTTTCCAGGCAAATATTTTAGGAAATTATAATTATTCAAGATCCTATAATATTTCTGACAATAAACATATTGACAATAAGCAGCTTATGTACATCCCATACAATACTGTTTCATCTTATGGTAATTTTCAGTATAGATCATATAGCCTGGGAGTTAACTGGAGTTATACAAGCAAACGATTCAATACCAATGACCATCAGGATTACATGTTAGATCCTTACCACATATTCAATCTACAAGTTTCGAAAAGGTTTCATTTTAAACATTTCAAGCCAAAAATACAGTTTAAAATAAAAAACCTTTTTGACCATGAATACCAGGTGGTAAAAAATTATCCAATGCCAGGACGAGCTTACTATATCAACATATCAATTCAAATAGAAAATCTAAACTAAAAAAAAGAACTATGAAAATTAAAAAAACAATCAATCTAAAACGCTTTACTTATCTAACTGCAGGTTTAATGGCTTTAATGGCCGTGTCTGTTTCCTGTGAAGAAGAAGACATCACGGATGATGGCAATAACGAAAATCCGGAAGACCTTGCAGGTATTTATATTGCCAACGAAGGTAATTTTGGAAACAGCGATGCTTCAATCAGTTTTATTAACCCTGAGAGCTATGAAATAACAAATAAAGTTTTCCAGAATGCCAATGGAAGAGAATTGGGAGATATCCTTCAAGATGTTTACTTTACAGATAACCAAAAAGCATATCTTGTTGTCAACAACTCAAAGAAAGTTGAAGTAGTAGATTCTGAAACGTTTGAATCAATTGGCGTATTAACAGGCGTAGACTATCCCAGAAAGTTTGAACAAGTTTCGCCTGACAAAGGATATTTAACAAATGGAAGTTCTGCTACAGGCGAAGCAGGCAAAGTATACATTATTAATCTTATAAAAAATGAGATTACTGATTCAATTATGGTAGGAGAAGGCCCTGAAAGCATGGCAGTTGGTGAAGATTATGTCTATGTGGCAAATTCAGGTGGCTACAACCAGGACAGTACTGTTTTTGTAATAGATAAAAGCATGCATCAAACTGTTGACACAATTAAAGTTGGAAATATACCTTTTGATATTGAAATAGATAATCAAGGCGACATCTGGGTATTTTGCAAAGGCCTTGGATCATGGCAAACAGGAGGACCAACAAATTCAAAACTGGTAAAAATAAATCAAAACGATTTTTCAACCACTTTTTATGATATAGGAAAAACCGGTAGTTACGGTTACTATCTTATGGCAACAGATAAAAACAAGGATAATATTTACTATGTCGGAGCTGATGGTGTTTATAAAATGGGTATTAGCGACAACCAGGTTCCTGCATCACCAGTTATCAATAAAGTTCCTTATGGAATTGATGTGAATCCTGACAATGATGAAATTTTCCTTACAGTAAGCAATTATTCATCAAAAGGTTTTGTTTTCCGTTATGATACAGACCATTCAATAATTGACTCTACTGAGGTAGGTTATAATCCGAATGCCGTAGTTTTTAATTAATAAAAAAAATAAGTTGCGGAAATTCATACTCATAATTTCTCCTGTACTCAATTTTCCTGATATTTCCGCAACTTTTTCTATATGATTAAAATTTGTCCAAAATGCCGAGCGGCTTTTGAGTGTAAAGAAGAAGATGTCATAAATTGCGATTGTATGAACATTAAACTTTCACCAGAAACCAGAAAGAAAATAAGCGCTCTTTACAACGATTGCCTTTGCATCGATTGTTTAATAAAACTTGAAAAACAAACAACAAATTCTGGTAAAACCTGAAAAAATGAAAAGAGAATGGAACATATTTTTAACGGCTCTAATGTTTTTCACCAGAATACCTGTTCCCAAAAAACTCCCTTATTCAGAAGAATTACTCAATAGCAGCACCAAATATTTACCTGTTATTGGCTGGATCGTTGGTGGACTTGCTGCTTTTTTCTTTTTTTGTTTTAACCAGCTCCTGCCTGTATCTGTTTCAATTCTTTTGAGTATGGGTTTTTCAATATTATTAACAGGTGGATTTCATGAAGATGGCTTCTCTGATGTATGCGATGGTTTTGGCGGAGGGTATTCTAAATTAAAAATTCTTGAGATAATGAAAGACTCAAGAATTGGCGTTTATGGAGGTATAGGATTAATCCTGATGCTCTTTACCAAATTCTTTGCAATTTATGAATTAAAAACAAACATAATTCCATTAATGCTGATATTGGGTCATACATCCAGTAGGTTTGCACCGGTTTTATTTATGTACTCTCATGAATATGTTCGTGAAGATGCTACCAGTAAAGTAAAACCAGTGGGAAAAAAAATTAATACAACAGAATTTATTTTCGCCGGTATTACAATGCTTGCTCCATTTATTTTTTTGTTCACCTCCAATCTTTTATATTTATTTGCAATTGGGGCAGTAATTATTTTTACATTTGTATTCAGTAATTATTGTTATAGGAAAATCGGAGGATATACAGGCGATTGCCTGGGTGCTGCCCAGCAAATTACAGAAACCGGTTTTTATATTGTTGTATTAATTTTGTCAGGATTTTTATGACTATTTATTTAATAAGACATACACAAACTGTTATGGGAAAAGGAGTTTGTTACGGACAAGCGGATGTGGAAGTAGACTATAAAATGTTTCACCCAACTGCAGAATACATCAAAGCAACACTCCCGGCTAACTCAATTGACGAAGTAATTAGCAGTCCTGCAAAAAGATGCAAAGTGCTGGCTAAAGAAATTGCCAATGGAAATGATTATAAAATTGAAAAAAAAATTCATGAACTAAACTTTGGTGAATGGGAATTAAAGAGATGGGAAGAAATAAATGGCGAAGAATTTAACAAATGGTGTGATGACTATATAACAAACGCACCACCCAAAGGTGAAAATTATCAGAGCATGTTAAAAAGAGTGAAATCATTTTGGGACAACCTACAAAAAAATAAAAACAGGGGGAAAAAGATAGCAATTGTAACACATGCAGGAGTTATCCGTGCTCTTCTCTCTCTGCTGCTTGATATTCCATTAGATAAAAGTTTTTACATCAAGGTAGATTTTGGTAAGATTGTTCAGGTTAACATCATAGATATAAAATACAACGAGATTATTTTTATCTGAAAAAATGGCAAAAATCACACTTATTACTGGAGGACAGAGAAGCGGAAAAAGCTCTTATGCCCAAAAGTTAACGCTTGAAAAAAACAACCAACCGATATACTTGGCCACATCGAGAGTATGGGATCAGGATCATAAAAAAAGAATTGAGAAACATCGGAAAGACAGATCAAAAGAGAGCTGGACAACTATTGAAGAAGAAAAGTACCTGAGTAACCATTCATTTAATAAGCAGGTAGTGCTAATAGATTGTATTACGCTTTGGCTTACAAATTTTTATTACGACAACAACAATGATATTGAAAAATCATATCAAGAAGCAGTTGCAGAAATTGATAAATTGAATACAATGAATGCAGAATTTATCATTGTAACAAACGAAATAGGAATGGGCGCCCATCCTGATAACTTAATACAAATGAAATTTGGAGACCTTCAGGGCTGGGTAAATCAATATATTGCCCAAAATGCAGAAAAGGTA
>Ga0209925_1000709_pt1 | contig 16954 bp, 15 predicted proteins | sample SalPonR2_A_D1_MG_FD_185702 | JGI IMG/M metagenome (GOLD analysis project Ga0209925, IMG submission 185702) | Salt pond soil microbial communities from South San Francisco under conditions of wetland restoration - Salt Pond MetaG R2_A_D1_MG... ...
TTTCAAAAAAGGAGGTTGTAGGGGAAATTATATCCTATATTAAGAAGTATGAAGATTAGCTTTTTTTTCCAGACATTGGCTCATATGATAGTCAGAATAATTTTTATTCCCTTTTTATTGATAAGATATAAATTCAAGCTGAGTTATAAGATTAATTTTTTTGATTATCCCGATGGGATGTTTCTATCAAATCATCAATCTTTAATTGATCCTCCTATTGTAGGGATATTTACTCCAAAAACCCTTCACTTTTTAGCAAAAAAGCCATTATTTAAAAATTTTATATTTGGTAAAATATTAAAAATAGTTGGTGCAATTCCTATAAATCGAAGAATTTTTGATACAAAAATTATGAATAGAATTGTTCAAATTTTAGAATATAATCATTCAGTTCTTGTTTTTCCAGAAGGAACAAGATCAAAATCTAACAAGTTATTGAAAGGTAAAGGCGGTGTGGGATATCTAATTGATAAATCTGATAATCCATCACTGACACCAGTAAGATTATATAATACACGAAAAGCTGAAAAGAGCTTATTTTCCTTTAAGAGACCAGAGGTTAAAGTGATTTTTGGCAGACCTTTCTGTATCAATAAAAATTATAACTGGGGAGAAAAAAATAGTGAAAAATACAGAAAAATTTCTGCACATGTTATGACAGTTATTGGAGATCTATCATGAAGATTCTTGTGTCAGAATATGCTGGGTTTTGTTTTGGAGTTGAAAGGGCAATAAATATTGTAAAAAGTTCTGCAAAAGACAAACAAAAAATATACACTCTGGGACCTTTAATTCATAATCCCCAGGTTGTTAGGAATTTAGAGAAAAAAGGAGTATATGTTATAGAAGATATTGATAAAATTAGTGATGGAGATAGTGTGGTTATTCGTTCACATGGGATTACAAAAGATATCCAGAAAAAATTAAAAAAGAAAAATATAAATATAATTGATGCAACATGTCCATATGTAAAAAATGCGCAGGAAAAAGCTGAATATTTAAAAGAAAACGATTACAGGGTTATTATTTATGGAGAGAAAAAACATCCAGAAGTAAAAGCAATATTGAGTTATACAGATTATACCGGCATGGTACTTGAAAAAACAGATGATTTTACTTCAACCCAAAAACAGGATAAATATGGTATTGTTTCACAAACAACAAGAAATTTAGAAAATTTTTCTAAAATATGTAAAAAAATTATACACTATTCTGCTGAATGCAGAGTTTTTAATACAATTTGTAATGCAACTTATAAAAGACAAAAAGATGCAGTAAAAATAGCCAGGAATGTTGATTTTATGATTATTGTAGGTGGAAAAAACAGTGCTAATACAACGAAATTATATAATATTGTTAATGAAATAATACCGGCTATTCATATAGAGACCGCAGCAGAGCTTGAAGAAGATAATTTAAAGAAATACAAGAAGATTGGAATTACTGCTGGAGCATCCACTCCAGAGTATCTAATAAATGAGGTAGTTAAGTTTTTAAATAAAATTGATAGAGGGGGTAATTAAAATGGATAAAGATAATAAAAAATCTAAGAAAAAAGAAAGTAGTAAAAAGAAATATGACATGGAGAAACTGTATGAGGAATCTTTTAGGAATCTTCAACCAGGCAGTATTGTTGATGGTACAGTTGTGAAAATTAAATCCAATGATGTTCTAATTGATGTTGGATATAAAGCTGAAGGAGCTGTGTCAAAAAAAGAATTTGATAATCCAGAAGAAATTGAGGTAGGAGATACTGTAAGAGTTCTTTTGCAATCAATTGATGCTTCTGAGGGTTTAATATCACTTTCTAAAAGGAAAGCTGATTACATTGAAACCTGGTCAAATCTGAAAGAGTCTTATAAAAACAACGAAACTGTTAATGGGTATATTAAAAAACGTGTCAAAGGTGGATTTATTGTTTCAATTGGTGTACCTGCATTTTTACCGGCATCACATCTTGATTTGAAATTGGTTAAAAATTTAAATGATTATGTTGGGAAAAATATTAAGGTAAAAATATTGAAAATGAATAAATCAAGGAAAAATATTGTTGTATCAAGAAAAGCTCATTTAAAAGAAAAACAATCTGAACAAAAAGAAAAAATTGATAACAAGATTTATGTTGGTGCAGTACTAAAAGGAACTGTTAAAAATATAACAGATTTCGGAGCATTTATTGATCTTGGTGGTGTAGATGGACTTCTTCACATTAATGATATAAGCTGGAAAAAGATTTCGCATCCATCAGAATTGTTAAGTAAAGGTGATGAAGTAAAAGTTAAAGTAACAAAAATTGAAGAAGAAAGTAATAAAATTTCTTTAAGTCTGAAAGAACTTGAAGAAAATCCATGGGACACTTTAGATGAAAAATTTAATAAAGGTGATATTGTAGAAGGTAAGGTAATTTCAATAGTTCAATATGGTGCTTTTATTGAAATTGCACCTGGTGTTGAAGGTTTAGCACATATTTCAGAAATGTCATGGCAGAATGATGTTAATCATCCTTCTGATGTTTTAGAAGTAGGAGAGAAAGTTGAAGTGAAAATTCTTGATATGGATATTAAGAATAGAAAAATTTCTCTTGGAATAAAACAGGTAGAAGGAGATCCATGGGACAAAGTTCTTAAAAATTATTCAAAGGGTGATGTTATTGAAGGTGAAATTAAAAATATTACCAGCTTTGGTGCTTTTGTTGAGATTGTTGAAGGTATTGAAGGATTATTACACATATCTGATATTGCATGGGAAAGAATCGATAAGCCTGAAGATGTATTAACTGAAGGGGATAATGTTGAAGTAAAAATTCTTAATATTAATGAAAGTGAAAGAAAAATTGCTCTTGGCAGGAAACAATTAATTGAAGATCCCTGGAGTGAAATGAAAGATAAATATCAGGTTGGTGATACCGTTGAGGTTGAGGTAATAAAAACAACTTCAAATAATGCAATAGTTAAAATGGAAAATGGCGTTCAGGGATTTATTGCAATATCTCAACTGGATACTGAAAGAATAGAAAATGTAGAAGATGTAGTTGATGTAGGAGATAAATTAGAGGTTAAAATAATAAAAATTAATAAAAAAGGTAGAAAAGTAGATTTCAGTATAAAAGCTTTAAAAGAAGAAGAAGAAGAAAAGGTTATAAAAAAAGTTAAGGAAGAAGCTAAAAAAGGAAATAAAATATCTCTAAAAGATAAGATTGAAGAACAGGAAAATAAGGAAGAAGAAAAAGCTGAAGAGGAAGAAACTGAAGAAGAGGAAAAAGAAGAGTAAAAGGAACATTTTGTTTCTTTTCTCTTTTTATAATGTATAAAGAAAATAAAATAATATCAGAGATTCAAAAACATTTCTCTGATTTGAGTTCAGAATTAGAGTACGATAATGTATGGCAGTTTTTGGTAGCTGTCATCTTATCTGCTCAATGTACTGATATTGTTGTTAATCAGATAACGGATGAACTTTTTTCTAAATATCCATCAGTAAAAGATTTCTTAAATCTTGAGGAAAAAGAGCTGGAAAAACTAATTTATTCATCAGGCTTTTATAAAAACAAAGCCAAAAATATTTTAAAATCTGCAAGAATTATTAAAAATAATTTTGATGGAAAAGTTCCATCATCAATGGACGATCTCTTGAAACTTCCTGGAATAGGCAGAAAATCTGCTAATGTAATTTTATCTGAATATTTTAACAAAAATTTAGGTATTGTAGTGGATACACATGTAAAAAGAGTTTCCAAAAGGTTAAACTTAACCAGCGAAAAAAGTCCTAAAAAAATTGAGAAGGATTTGATGAGTTTTTTTATTAAAAAGCATTGGTCTATTATCAGCAGTGGCATGGTTTTATTTGGGAGATATATTTGCAAAGCAAGAAATCCAGAGTGCGACAGATGTAATTTACACGAGTTTTGTGAATACTATAAAATGGATAAAAATGAATAAATGGGCTTTAGTAACAGGTGCTTCAAGAGGGCTTGGATATGAATTCTCAAAAAAACTTTCGCAGGAGGGTTATAATCTTATAATTTGCTCCAGAACAGAAAGTAAATTAAAAGAAGTAAAAAAAGAAATAGAAGATGTTTATAGTAATAGGGTAAAATATTTTCAGGTTGATTTAACTCTAAAAAAAGAAATAAAAATGATGTTGAAAAATTTACAACGAAAGAATATCAGCGTTGATATATTAATTAATAATGCCGGGTTTGGAAATTCCGGTAGAATTGAAGAAACAGATTTTGATAGAGATCTTTCTATGATTGATTTAAATGTTAGAGCACTAACATTTCTAACTAAATATTTTATAAAAGAAATGAAAATGAGAAATAGAGGATATATTTTAAATGTTTCATCAACTGCTGCGTTTCAACCGGGACCAATGGGATCTATATATTATGCCTCTAAAACTTATGTTTTAAATTTTAGTCTTGCTTTACAGAGAGAACTTAGAAATTCTGATGTTCATTTATCAGTTGTTTGTCCCGGTCCTACCAAAACCAGGTTTTTTAAAGAATCCAATCTGGAAAACTCAAAATTAAAAAAGATGAATATGATGACACCCGAAAAAGTTGTAAATATTAGTTTAAAAAATTTGTTTAAAAATAAAAAATTGATTATACCTGGATTCAGCAATAAAATACTCTACTGGATTTCTAAAATAACTCCTGTTAAATTATCAAATATAATTGTTGAATATTTGATGACTAATTATTAGTTGGTTGACTTATATTACTCTTATAATATAATAAGTTTGGAGGAGTTAGTTATGAAAATTTTTAATGATAGATATAGATTAATAAAAAAAATACGATCAAAAAATAAAGTTACTGAATATAAAACTAAGGATTTGTTTAAAAACCAATATATACTTTCGAAAGTTTATGAAAAAAATAAAATAACTTCTCAAATAGAAAATAGCTACAAAAAAATAAAACAGTTAGTACATCCTCATTTATTAAAATATTATAATTTTGAAAATACATGGATGGTAGATTCAAAAATATCTCAGGTTAACTATTATATTATTGCTTATGAAAATGTTGAAAAATATTTTTTTAAAGCTTTAAAAAATAATGAAATAAATGTTGATATAACAATAAAAATTATTAATCAACTGTTAAATTTAATATTTTATTTATACAAAAATGGATTATATTTTTATGACTTTAAACAGTATTTTGTTCGAATATCTGAAGAGTTATCTTTGAAACTTGATCTTCTGAATTGCGAAATATATAATAAATTTGATAAAAATAAATTTAACTCTTTTATTGATAAAATTGCAGAAATATTTGATAAAAATATTAAAACAAATAATTCAAAAGTTAAGAAATTATTAGAGATTTTGAAAAAAAACAAGTTCGAGAATTCAATAAAACTTATTGATTTTTTAAAAGAAAAAAACTTATATGATTTATGCAAATATGATTATTTATATTTAAAAGAAAACTGGACGGCAAGAGATATCGGACAAACTCTTCATTTAGATATCTTAAAAGATATCTATCAGTTCCAAATTAAACGTAACTCTAAAATTTGTTTTTTGTTTAGAGGACAGGAAAATTCTATAAAAACTATATTGATTGAAGATTTTTTAAATTATATTAAAAGTCAAAACTATTTAAAATTAGAAATTGTTATGCAAAATTTTCATGATTTTTTGAAGTATCTTTTTGATTGCATAAAACATTATGAATTAAATCCTGATTTAAATAAGAAGATTGACAACCTTTTTCAGCAGTATTATGAAACCATGGATGATAACTATTTATTGCAACTACAGGATAATTTAATTAAATTATTATTTAATTTTTCCTTAACAAGAAAAGTTGTTATTCACATAAAAAATATTATTAGGATTAATGATAGAATTATTAAATTTATTAATTTAATGTTACATATTTCAATAGATGCCAATATAGTTTTGATTTTTGATGCTGTACTCGAAAAAACAAGATTTGATGTTTTTTATAAAAATCCAAAATTTGAAATGATAACAAAAGAATATAATTATCTTGATAAAAAAAGTTTGAAAAATGTAATTCAAAATATTCTTTGTGAAGAATGTAATAATGAAGAAATAATTAATATACTTCAAAAATATGAAATTAATAATGTTTTCTCCATAATTAATTTTTTAAGTAAAATATATAAAAATAATTTATTAATTATTGATTTAGAAAATAAAAAAATAGAATTAAAAAAAGAAAAAATAGAAGAAAACAAAAATACTTTATTAAAGGATGATTTGATAAATAAGTGTATGAATTACCTACGTGAACCTGAAAAAGATATACTTTGGTATCTTGCCAACAGCAGGTCTTCTCTAACTCTTAATGATTTTGTTGAAATTATGGATCTTGATAAAAATTCTCTTCTTGAATATTTTGGAACTTTGAGAATACATGCTTATATTGAGGAGATATGGGAAGAAGAAGATAATCCTTATTATAAAATTGTAAATGAAGATTTTAAAAATTTTTTTAAAAATTTAAAAGGGGATAGAGTTAAGAAATTAAGAAGAAACTTAATTAAATTTTTAAATAAGCAAAAGGGAAGACCTTCTATGCTTGTTGATTTAATTAAGTTATTGTATCAGGAAAAATATTATTACACGACAATAGAATATATTTTTTATATTCTTAAAAATTTTGTACTTACAAATAATGATTACAAAGAATTATTGAAATATGTAATTAAACTTTTAAATTATCCCCGGACTATTTTTTTAAACTGGCACATAAAATGGTCTCATTTAAATATACTCAAAATGCTTGATAAGAAAAAAGAATTGAAAAAATATCTTGATAAATATAGCCAGGATGCAATAAATAATTTTGAAAAAATTGATAATGTAGAAGTCTGGTATGCTCTAATTTATTATTATGAAAATTATTATGATGATAAAGCAGCCTCAAAGAAAATAGATAAGATTTATGGATTATTGAAAAGTGAAAAATCACAAGTTAATAATAATTATTTAAATAGTTTTATAAAATTTATTCTTAATAAGGAGGATAATAAAAGTTTAATAGGTAATCTGCTTAAAAAAGATAATACAAAATTACCATTAAATATAGAAATGAATATTAAATATTTCATTGTGAAATATTTGTTTAATGAAGGAGATTATAACAGGATTGATGAAAATAAAGATATGCTAATTGATTATTTTGAAAAAAATGATACAGGAGATTATGATGTTGGAAAGATAATTAAAGCTTTTTATTTGAGGATGGGTAATTTTGAACTTGATGAAGGAGATGCTGAGAAGGCTTATAATTATTATAATAAATCTCTCGAATATGCAGCAAAAAATAAAGATCACAGATACATGATTAAACTTCATAACAATTTAGCAGCGGCAAAATATTTTATGGCTGTTAACGATATTGAGATTATTAAAGAATTACAAAAAGCTGTATCCATTGGAAAACAAATTGGAGAGTATGAAAATATTGTTGTGGCACTTGCCAACTTATCTGATTTACATTCAATGAATTTTTATTATAAACAGGCTAACGAATATATAAAGAAAGCATTAAAATATTCATCTGCAAATGAAAATTCAGTATCTTATTTTATTGTTTTAAGTCAGTATATATGGTTACTAATTAATCTTGGAGATTTTGATAAGGCTGAGAAGATAAAAAAAGAGTACAAGGAATTAACTGAAAAATCTAATTCTTGGTATGATATTGTTTCAAATCATTCAATAAGTGGAAAAATATTTTATTACAAAAAAGAATATGAAAAATCAATAGAATATTTTGATAAATTTACAGAAGAATTGGAAAAACATAATTTATATAATTATGATTATGTTAATTCCCTTTTGTTTAAGGTTGATATATATCTTGAAGAAGGTAAAAAAACAAAAGCAAAACGGACATTCAATAAAATAAAAGATATTGTAGCAGAACATAAAATCGATCTCGGAGATATTGAGTTGAATGTTTATGAGGTATATTTTCTTGAAAATTTACAGGAAAAAATTGATAAACTTGAAGAAATTTTAAATGAAAACAAAAAAAATAAGAAAAATCAGAATGTTTTAAAAATATTGCTTGATCTTTCTAAATGTTATGAGGAAAAGGAGTTTAGATATAGATTATATGAAATTTACAGCGAGATATTATTTTTTGAACAACAGATTAAAAATAATTTTCCAAAAGAATACATTGAAAGCTATCAAAAGAATTATTTTCTGGAAAAGATTATTGTAAGAAAAAAAGTTCTGGCAAAGCATATTGATTTACCTTTAAAAGAAATAAATTTTAAAAATATAAAAGAAAAATGGGAAGAATACTATAAAAATAATGTTCATAAATTTTTTGATATTAATATGAAAAAATTGATAAACAACTGGAATTATTCTATTTCTAAATCAAATAAAATTAAAAAGCAGGTTTTAAAATTTATATTAGATATTTCTAATGCTGATAGAGCTGCCTTTTTTGTAAAAGATAATAACAATACATTCGTTCTTGATGAAGTAATTTTAAAACATGATGTTTATCAGGAAGATGAATTTAATTACAGCCTTATAAAAAGTAAAATAAAGGAAGTCAATAACATATTTGTAAAAGAATATAATGATTTCTCTACTGAAATTGTTAAGGCTGGGGTATATCCATTAATGCATCCATTTTTCAGTGGTGTTGAAGAAAATGTTGATAATAATAATAACGAGATATATGAGTATTTTGATGCTCTAATATATCTTGATTCTAAAAGTTATTGTAATTTTATAAATAAATCCTTAAATGAATATATTTTTCCAGTAATACAATAACTGAATTTATTATATAACTATGAAGAAGTACAGGAAGAGATTATTAGATGTCCTCTTACAAATCTTCTATCAAGGAGTTATTTTTTAAAAGAACTGGAGGATTCAATTGGTAAACGAAAAAGAAATAAAACTATAGGATTATTACTACTTGATATAGATAAAATGAATCAAATTAATAGTGAATATGGAAGTGAGATTGGAGATAAAATTTTACAGAAAATAGCAAAAATCCTTAATTCTAATATCAGTTCTTATGACATTATAGGTAGATATATGGGTGATGAATTTGTAATATCATACCAGAATATAAGTAAAACAGATTTGCATAATAAAGGCGAACAAATATTAAATAGTATTTCAAAAAATGATTTTCTTAAAAAATATGATGTTTCGGTTAGTATTGGACTTTCATTTATACCAGATCATGGTGAAAAAGTTGACATTGTTATATCAAAAGCGATTGCTGCGATGACTGTTGCAAAAAAAAGAAAAAACAAACTTGTTTTATGGGAAGATAAGTATGGGCTTTACAGGGGGAAACATGATATACTTGCAGGTGTTATAAATAAAGATTTTAGCAGTACTGAAAAGATTATTAGAAACCTAATAGAATTAATAATAATTGGAAAAAATAACTTAACAGAATATGGAAAAGAAATTAAAGATATTTTGAAGAGATTACTCAATTATGATTATTTGTATTTCTATATAAATGTTAATAATAATGAATATATTTACAAAAATAAGGAATTTGAGATTGTTGAAGATAGTTTAAAAGAATCTATTACCAATAATGATTCTGTTATAAATGTTGAATGGATAGAAAATGGAAATGAAAAATCATACTCAACAATAGCAAGAAGAAATGTATATGAAGCCGAAAATATTAAATATGAGATTTACATGATGATACCAATGGATGAATATGAATATAATCATAATGATGCAAATATGATAAATATAATAAATAAAATAATAAGGGGGCAACTCTTTTACATAAGTTTTAAAACGAAAAATAGGAAAAGTGATTGACGTATGATAAAATATGGAGAAGTTAAAGATAGAAAAGAAAATAAGTTTAAAATTTTAACATATCCTTCTTCTGATTGTAAAGATTGTAATATTTGCGAAGCAGAACACGAATTACTTATTGCTGAAGATTATTGTTATAAGGATATAAAAATTGGTGATAAAGTTGCTGTAAAATATGAAAATAAATATTCTTATTTAATATTTTTAATATATTTTATACCAATTTTATTTTTATTAATTGGAGGAGTTGTAACTAATATTTTATTCCAAAACGAAAATATTACAGTTTTAATATCATTTATATTCTTTACATTAGGAATATTTTTTGTTAAATTTTTAGGCAGTAAAAATATGAAAAAAATAATACCTGAAATTAAAAAAATAGAATAAAATATTGAGGTGATTAATTTGAAAGGATTAGTTGTTGTAGAATCTCCAACAAAAGTGAAGACAATAAAAAAAATTGTCGGGGACAAATATGATGTTGTTGCAACTGTTGGGCATGTAAGGGATTTACCAAAATCTAAGCTGGGAATTGACCTTGAAACATTTGAGCCTAAATATGTAACAATTAGAAATAAGGGGAAAATTTTAAAAAAAATTGAAAAGAAAGCAAAAAAGAATAGTAAAATAATTCTTGCTACAGATCCGGACCGTGAAGGTGAGGCAATTGCGTATCATGTTAAAGAGCGACTTGAAAAAAAATTGAATAAAGATGTTAAAAGGGCGAGATTTACTGAGATAACGGAGAGTGGAATTAAAAATGCCTTGAAAAATCTATCGGAAATTGACATGAATATTTACAGATCCCAACAAACACGTAGAATGCTTGATAGACTTGTTGGGTATAAAATAAGTCCAATTTTATGGAAAATATTCTATTACGGTTTATCAGCAGGAAGGGTACAATCTGTTGCTTTAAGAATTCTTGCAGAGAGAGAAAGAAAGATTCAGGCTTTTGTTCCAAAGAAATACTGGAATTTCTATGTAATTAAGGATTTTATAAAAGCAAAATTATTTAAAATTAAAAATAAAAAAATAAAAAAATTAATGGATGAAGAAAAAAAGAATGAGATTCAAAATTATATAAAGAAACATCCTTTCTTTATTGACAGTATTCAACACAGAAAAAAGAACAAATATCCCAAACCACCTTTTAAAACAAGTACTCTGCAGAGGTGGGCTTATAATATATTTAAATTTTCTGCAAAAAAAACAATGGTTTTAGCACAGCAATTATATGAAGGTATAGAATTAAAAGAAGGCAGCACAGGCTTGATTACTTATATGAGAACAGATTCTCAAAGAATTTCTAAAGATGCATTATCAGGTTCAAGAAAGTATATAAAGAATAATTTTGGAGAAACCTACCTTCCCAAAAAACCAAAATATTATACAAAAAAATCTAAACAAAAAATTCAGGATGCACATGAAGCAATACGACCTACAAATGTTAACTATGTTCCAAAAAAAATAAAAAAATATTTAACAAAGGATCAATATAAGCTGTATAAACTTATATGGGATAGATTTATTTCATCACAAATGGTTAATGCTGTTTATGATAAATATAAAATGATATTGAGAAATGGTGAGTACTATTTCAAATCTGAATTTCAAAAAATATCTTTTGATGGATTTGAAAAAGTTTATAGATATTCAAGAAAAAAAGACGATATCTATAATTTTGATGAATACAATGAAAAAGATAAATTTGAATATGAAAAAATAGAGGTTGAAGAGAAAGAAACAAAACATCCTCCACGATATACAGATGCTTCCCTTGTAAAAAAACTGGAAAAACTTGGTATTGGAAGGCCATCTACTTATGCACAAATTATTGCGGTACTGGTAAGAAGGCAGTACGCTAAAAGATTTGGTAAAAAGTTAAAGGCTACGGAACTTGGAATGATTATTAGTAAGTATCTTAAAAAACTTTTTCCTAAAATCATGGAATATAAATTCACCAGTGAAATGGAAACAGAACTGGATAAAATTGAAGAAGGAGAAGAAGATTACAAAAAGGTTTTAGAAGAATTTTTTGTAAACCTAAAAAAATGGCTGGATAATGCTGAAAATAAAATACCTGAAATGAAAAAAGATGTTGAAGAAATTACAGATATAAAGTGTGATAAATGTGGAAAACCTATGAAAATAAAATGGGGTAGAAATGGTCGTTTTCTTGCCTGTACAGGATATCCAGAGTGTAAAAATACAAAAGATTTTGAAATAAAAAATGGTAAAATTAATATACTTGAAGATAATCAGACAACTGATAAAAAATGTCCTAAATGTGGTGCTAACTTAAATATCAAACGTGGAAGATATGGTAAATTTCTTGCATGTTCTAATTATCCGGAATGTAAATATACTGAAAGTTATAATGAAAAAATTGGTGTTAAATGCCCTGAATGTGAGGATGGCGATGTAATATTGAGAAAATCCAAGAAAGGACGGACATTTTATGGGTGTACTAATTATCCAGAATGCAAATTTGTTAGCTGGTATAAACCAATAGATGAAAAATGTCCAAAATGCGGGAAATTACTTTATGAAAAGGGGAAAAAAATAGTTTGTTTGGATAAAAAGTGTGATTATGAAAGAGAAAAATAAATATTTGAATCAATTTGTACAATATCTTGAAGTAGAAAGAAACTATTCAAATAATACTATCAAATCATATAAAAATGATTTAAAAGAATTTTTTGATTATTCTGAAAAAAATTTAAAAGATTTAAAAAATAGAGATATCAGACTTTTTATCGAATATTTATATGATATAGACAGGAAAAGGACAACTATCAATAGAAAAATTTCAGTTTTAAGAACCTATTTCAAATTTTTAAGAAGGGAAGAATTATTGGATGAAAATCCAATGGAAGAAATCTTATCTGCAAAAAATAATAAAAAATTACCGGATTTTCTCACAATAAATGAAATTAATGATTTAATAAACTCCATTGGTGAAGAAAATTTGTTGGATTTGAGAAACAAAACAATTCTTGAACTTTTATATGCTACAGGATTAAGAGTTGAAGAACTTGTAAATTTAAAAAAAAATGATATTAATTTTGGAAATAAATATTTAAAAGTTAAAGGCAAAGGAAATAAAGAAAGGTCTGTTCCAATTACAGATATTGCTCTAAAAAAATTAAATAAATACTTAAAAAGAAGAAAATATGAGAACGAAAGAATTTTTCTTTCTAAAAATGGAAATCCACTATCTCAAAGGGATATAAGGAGAATTTTAAAAAAATTAATAAAGAAAATGGCACTTGATAAAAATATTACCCCACATACAATAAGACATTCTTTTGCAACTCACCTGCTTGAAAGAGGAGCAGATTTAAGGCTGGTTCAGGAGTTATTAGGACACAGTTCAATTTCAACAACTCAGATTTATACACATATAAGTATGGAAAAAATGAAAGAATATTATAAAAAATTTCATCCAAGAGGATAATTTAGGAGGTTTAAATGGAAAAATTTAAAGGTACAACAATATTAATGGTAAGAAAAGAAGGAAAAGTAGCGGTCGGAGGAGATGGACAGGTAACACTTGGAAATGCAATGGTTAAAGCAACAGCAAAAAAAATCAGAAGAATTCATGGAGATATAGTTGTGGGGTTTGCAGGAAGTGTAGCAGATTCATTTGCACTTATGGAGAGATTCGAAAATAAATTAAATAAATACCAGAATAATTTAAGAAGATCTGCTGTTGAGCTGGCAAAAGATTGGAGATCTGATAAGTTTTTAAGGAAACTAGAAGCTATGATGATAGTTACAAATAAAGAGGAATCTTTCATTTTATCCGGAGGAGGAGAAGTAATTGAAGATGAAAATGGAATTCTTGCAATAGGATCTGGAGGAAATTTTGCACTTTCAGCAGCAAGAGCTTTAAAAGAAAACACTGATTATGATGCAAAAAAAATTGTAGAAAAAGCTATGAACATTGCTTCTGATATATGTATCTATACAAATGAAAATATTGCTATTGAAACAATTGGGTGAAAGGAGCAAAATTGAGAGAAGATAAAAGAACTGTTGATGAGTTAAGAAAAATCAATTTTAAAACTAATTTTATAAAATATCCAGAAGGTTCGGTTTTAATAGAGTGGGGCGGTACCAAAGTTTTAACAAATGTTTCTGTTGAAAATAATGTTCCTCATTTTTTAAGAGGAAGAAATGAAGGATGGATTACAGCAGAATATTCAATGCTTCCAAGAGCTACTCAGGATAGAAATATCAGAGAAAGTCGAAAAGGTAAATTAAGCGGGAGAACCATGGAGATACAGAGATTAATCGGAAGAAGCTTGAGAGGAGTAATTGACAGGAAAGAAATTGGAGAAAGGACCTTGTGGATTGATTGTGATGTTTTGCAAGCTGATGGAGGGACCAGAGTAGCTTCTATTACATCTTCATTTGTTGCAGCTTATATTGCTTTAACTAAACTGAAAAAAGAAAATAAAATTGATTCCTTTCCAGTTGATACATTTTTAGCTGCAGTAAGTGTTGGGATAGTTGACGGTAAACCAATGCTTGATCTTTGCTATGGAGAAGATTCATCAGCTGAAGTTGATTTAAATGTTGTTATGACAGGAGAAGGTGAATTGATAGAAATACAGGGTACAGCTGAGGGGAGTCCATTTAGTAAAAAACAGCTTGATCAAATGCTGGTATTAGCAGAAAAAGGTATTAAAGAAATTATAAATTTACAGAGACAGGTAATATTTGATAATGAACAAAAATAAAATCTTAATAGCATCAAATAATAAATATAAGATAAAAGAGATAAAAAAAATATTATCTTATGAGGATATAGATTTTATTACTAAATCAGATATTCCTGATGTTGATGAAGATCAGGATTCTTTTTTAGGTAATGCTTATAAAAAAGCTCATGAGATAGCGAAAAAATATAATATAGTATCCATGTCTGATGATTCAGGAATAGAAGTATATTCATTAAATGACGAACCCGGTGTTTATTCTGCACGATATGCGGGACAAGATCAGGATGATGAAAAAAATAATGTAAAGCTTTTATCAAAATTAAAGAATAAACAAGATAGAAGAGCCAGGTTTGTTGCTGTTATTGTAATAAGTAGGCCTGATGGGGAATACTGGGTTTCCAGAGGTGTTTGCGAAGGTAAAATAGTAAAAAACCCCCGTGGAATAAACGGTTTCGGATATGATCCAATTTTTCAACCAGAAAGTTTTAATAGAACTACTGCTGAATTGTCACCAGAAGAAAAAAATAAAATTAGTCATAGAGGAAAAGCTTTAAGAAAGTTATATAAAACTATAAAAAAAAATAAGAAGGAAATTTTTAAAATAAACTGAATTTGGAGTTGTATTATGAGTAATAATTGTTTTGTATGCGGTAAAGATAATGAAGATGGAATGCAATTGACTTTTAAAAGTGAAAATAAAAATACTTACAGCTATTACAAATTTCCTGAGAAATTTCAGGGATGGGATAATGTTATACATGGGGGAATTTTATCAACTCTACTTGATGAGGTTATGGCAAAATCATGTATACATGAAGGTTTTGAAGCAGTTACAAGAAAAATTAATATTGAATATTTAAAACCTGTTAAAATTGGTCAAAAATTGAAAATAGTTGGGAAAATAAAAAATATCAGAAAAAAATTAATTGAAGCTGAAGCAAAAATTATAGATGAAAATGATGGTACTATTTATGCAACCGGGGAATCACTTTTCTGGATAATAAAAGAAATATAAAAAAGAAAATTTTATAGTAGATATTTCTAATTTTAAATATTTAAATATCATCCCTACGAAAAAGGGATGATATTTATTTTTACTTTATTTTAATTCTTGTTAACAATCATTACATCTTCAATTATTATATCTTCTTTGGGAACATTAGGCATTGCATAATTTTCAAGTTCAACTTTTTCTGTTTCAACTTCTCCAATTTCATCAACAACATTCATTCCTTCAGTTACTTTTCCAAAAACACAGTATCCAAAACCTTTTTTGGTATCATCTTTGTGGTCTAGCCTTTTATTATCTTTAAGATTTATGAAAAAGTGTGAACTTGCACTGTGAATATCAGATGTTCTTGCCATTGCTAATGTTCCCCTCAAATTTGAAAGTCCATTAGTGGCTTCATTTTTTATAGGATCAAACGGTGGTTCAATCTGTTTCATTTTTTTATTTATTCCACCAGCTTGAATTACAAAATCTTTTACAACTCTATGGATGATAGTATTATCGTAATAGTCCTTATTTATATATTTTTTGAAATTTTCTACAGTAATTGGAGCTCTTTTCTCATATAACTCCAGTTTTATGTCACCTTTATTTGTTTTTATTAAAACTCTTGGATTTTTCTTGTCCACTTTACAACCTCCTAATAAAATAATAAAAATTAATGATAGAAAAAAAATAATAATTTTTTTCATTTTGCCTCCTTTAGGAATTAGTATACAAATTAATGAGAATTATGTAAATATTTATTATTTGATTTCAAAAAAAAAATCTATATAATTGGTGAAGCGAAAAATAAGAAAGGTAAGATAAAATGTCAAGGGATTTAACAAAAGGAAATATTTTTCATGAATTACTCATAATGTCAATTCCAACTATGATTGGGTTTAGTTTCCAGATGTTTTATGGAATTGTTGATATATTCTGGATAGGAAAAATTTCAAGTGAAGCTATTGCCGGAGTGACAATATTTACAACAATATTTTGGGTAATTGAATCCTTAAATGAAATTATTGGTGTTAGTTCTATTTCATTAATATCACAGTCGTTTGGTAAAAATGATATTGAAAGAACAAACAGAGCAATTGAACAGACAATAACCTTTAAATTTATTGTTGCTTTTATAGCAGCAATTTTGTTATCTTTCTTTTTGAAACCGGTCATGGGAATATTTGCTGAGACTCATATTGTTAATCTTGGTTTGGAGTATGGATATATAAGATTATTTTTTTTACCTATTATGTTTTCTTCTTTTTCTGCTAATACTGCTCTAAGATGTATAGGAGATGCAAAAACACCAATGATTATAATGATTATAACAAGTATTTTAAATATCATTCTTGATCCAATATTGATATTTGACAGGGTGCCTCTATTGGATATTCCTGGATTTAAT
>Ga0209925_1000710_pt1 | contig 16932 bp, 14 predicted proteins | sample SalPonR2_A_D1_MG_FD_185702 | JGI IMG/M metagenome (GOLD analysis project Ga0209925, IMG submission 185702) | Salt pond soil microbial communities from South San Francisco under conditions of wetland restoration - Salt Pond MetaG R2_A_D1_MG... ...
AGTATACGAACGTGCTGGAAAGTCAAGCTTTTATGACCCACTGACGTGCTGTGTTGTTGATGGGTAGATTCGATTCCTTCCTGCACACTTCTACTCTTTGCCAAATAGCCAATCACAGTACAGTCGGCTCACAAAGTCCTAGCATGCGTCGCCTGCAACAGAGACTTTCCATGGCACGACACCCGGTGTAATAATTCGGTCATCATTGTGTAACAAGTGCTTTCCTGATTCACTGTGTCCTTGTCAAGATTTCCGACCCCTTGGCTCTTGATTCTTGCATGTGCGAGCCTGTAAAAACCATCTCTTGGCAGCCGTTAAGGCTTGACGCTGCATGGTCCCCATTCACACTCGGCGCCAAGCCAATAAATTTGCGTGATGTACATCCTACCAACAGGTGTGAAAACTCATACTCGTCCGGTTATCTACGAGACTTACCGCGCTCTCCACGTAAGTGAGAAAGAACCTCACATCGTTCCCCCTCGAATCCTTCCGATAATACTATCACGCACATCTCACTCACTGTCCTCCCAACGATAAATACAGCGCCAAATATGAAAGTGGCCTTCTTTTCCAGTAAAGACTACGACAAGAAATTCATGACAGCTGCAAACAATGCTCTTGCTCCCGCACACCGGTACGTAAAGAGCAAAGAGCATGGTAGTGCTGCTACTTTCCCACGACTTTATGCCTTTCCCGCTTACCAATATCCTTATATGATTCTTGTCCGCGTCAGGCACACCCTTACTTATTTCGACGCTCATTTAGAAGAGAAAACTGCCTCCTTGGCAGCGGGTCATCAAGTAGTATGTTGCTTTGTCAATGATGAGGTGAACTCTGCCGTAGTCGACCAATTCTTAGAACTAGGCGTTGACCTTATTGCGTTGCGAAGTGCAGGCTGTAACAATGTAGACCTCGAGTACGTCGCCAAATGTGGGCTGTCCGTTGTCCATGTACCGGCGTACTCACCTCAATCTGTAGCTGAACATGCCTTGGCTCTATTGCTGACCCTGAATCGCAAGACACACAAGGTCAGTGAAGGCACATATCTCAATCATCGTTTCAAATTACGCATTTATCGAGATACTAACGTTCGTTTCAATGCACGTGAAGGTGTACAACCGCGTGCGGGACGGAAATTTTTGCTTGGAGGGGATGTCGCCCGGCTTCTCGCTTGCCGGGAAAACAGTTGGCATCCTTGGTACGGGAAGGATAGGCGACAGTTTTGCCCGCATCATGGTTGGCCTTGGTTGTCACGTGCTGGGATACGACGTGATGGAGAACCCTGCACTTCTCGCTTTGCAAAAGAAAGGCAACAACATCGCAGGCTGGGGCAGCTTTAAATACACGTCCATGGATGAAGTGCTTCGGGTGAGGAGCGCACGAGCGTCTTTGTGTCTCGTCCATCATTGAACCGCTTCACCTCTCATGACGGCCATCACGGCCCTCTGCATCTTATATAATCTAGGCCTCGGATGTTCTTTCTCTCCACATGCCCCTTACTCCGGACACGCAGGGCATAATCGGGGGGAACAACCTCAAAAAGATGAAAAAGGTAGGGACGTACACTGACCGCTGTATTGCGTCCTGAATAACTGGGAATGGTAGACATGTATGCGTGCACCTTTCATACGCGTTGGATTCGATGTAAAATGTGGACATGTCTCGACACAATTGATCACCCGCGTGCTCACGATGTGCAGGGCGTAATCCTCATCAACACTTCTCGCGGTGGGTTGGTGGACACTAAAGCCGTCATTGAAGCCCTCAAGACAAAACATATTCGCGCTGTTGGTACGTGTCCTCTATGGTATTTCGCACGTCATTTGAGGGCAAGGGCAAGTCTCAGAAGGATGAAAGAGTTACGCAGCATCCGTGATGATTCCTCTTGCATCCCTTTCAGGGCTCGACACGTACGAAGACGAAGAGGCTTTTTTCTATCGAAATCTGTCGGAGGAGATAGTAAAGGACGACCAGCTCTCTCGTCTCATGTAAGAGTAAAGCCTGTTATTGCTGTAGAAAATATGGTAGGGCGTAGTGATTGTCACATGCCAACACCTCTCCTTTTTTCAATGCACAGGACTCTTTCGAATGTACTAATTACTCCGCACAAAGGCTTCTACACACAAGAGGCTCTCTCAGCTATTGCATCCTCTACCATTGCCAGCGTTTCTGACTTTGAAGGGTACGCGCAATTTCTAGTGGCAAAACGGGCATTGTGGCATGGCATTTACTTGACGTTCGGTACCTCTTACTTTCCGCATCACACGCATGCAGTGGGATGAAGCCGGACTCAGCTATCATCTACAAGGGAACTGTGATCAAAAAGCTGCAAGGAAGCGGTAACAGCTTCCCCGGTGAAGTCCTGACTACGGCTTACACTGGCAAAGGAAAAGGCCTCGTGTCGACCGCTGGTACGTTACTAGACGACGTACGCTCAACCAAATAAGAACCGTAAGTGGTTGACGAGCAGAACTTTGACCTTTCTCTTCTATGCAATTGCTCTAGGTCTTTCCTTGCCGTGCCCCGACCATGAGTATTCCCGAGAGATCATAGTGAAATAATAAGCATGTTGTGAGCGTTGGTTGGGCCGGACATGATGGCGAAAGCGTGCAAGGTGTTTGACGGTCGTGTTTAGCAACACATCGCACGAATACAAAGGCAAGCATTGGGGAACCGTAAATTCAATCAGTTGAAAATATCGGCACCACTGCTTCGCACTTATAGCCTGTCGATGGGAGAAAACTTAGTTATGCAGATGCAAATGGGAAGAAGTGATGAGCATATTCCATGAACCATTCGTCGCATAGACAAGGTTGCATTGGTGATTATTTTCCACAAATAGTGCTTTGTACGCTTGGTTTATGGTTTTCAATCAGAAAGCAGTGTAGAAGGAAGGGCTGTTTGATCAAGCCTTTGGATGTAGCTGTTTGATAGAGCAATCGAAGACTTGTAGCGGACCGATGCAAGACTTTGGATACAGCTGTTTGATAGAGCAATCGAAGACTTGTAGCGGACCGATGCAAGAATGGAAAGTGTGGCCTATTTCTTCTTTTAATGCTGTGAGGTAACTCCAGCATAAATGAGAGGCAAGAATATCTATCATGAGCGGCATGAGCTCTCTGCCTTGCGATCTGTTTCAAGGTTGCGTATTTCCCCTCGATTCTTCTCTCCTTCCCTCCTGGCATTTCCTTCTCCTTTTCTTCTGTTCGTCTCTCTTTCTTTTGGCTCTTCGATTGGCGCCTTAGAAGAGGTCTTTTTCTTCCCCGCCCGCCCTCCCCCCACCACCATGGGACCGTAATAATTCGATTGCGAAGAATACTCCGAGTGACGAATTGGCGGATCCTACAAACCTGCACGTAGAGACTTGGAGAACAATACAATCATGAAGGACGAAGAATGCTTATGGTATATATCTCCTACAACTTTTCTACCGCCATCTAATTCATCTCCCACCAGTTTCCTACCGCCATTTAATCCGTGGCTGCTTGGTATGCTTTGAGTACAGGAATATGAAGAAGACTAGGATCCAACAAAACGTCGATTATCAACCAGCCCCCCAAAAATGCCCAGACAAGTACGCAGCCAATTATTAATAATTGTATTCTTTGAGTATTCTTTGATGAAATTCATCAAGTGTGCGTTTTTCATCCTTTTCTTCACGAACATTCTTCGTCTTTCGGAAGAACCTCGCTCTTTCTCGGTTCGTATCCGGTAGCTTTTGCTTCAACGCCTTCGCTCGGAACAATGCGTACATTTCTACGTGCTTACATTTCTACGTCCATAGCAAACGTGATGTGCCTACTGCTTCCTCTTCAAATGGGATCATGAGCAGAGGCTTCAAAGTAACATTTTTAGGACAATGATACCGCGTTACACAGTGGTCAAGGAGGTTTGGAACTTGAAGTGTGTGCCGGAAAAGAGCGAATATTCAAACACATCGATTTCGTTTTCGTCAGAAGTGTCTTTCTTGCACTCTTTGGGGACCAATAAGTTGCTCCTATGCCCTTCTTATTACGAATGAGCTAGTGAAAATGTCGTAAAGATCACATACTGTTTCGAGGAGCGCTCACCAGACAGCCTGTAGGGATGTGATGCAGTCGAACATCTCTTTACAGACTTATTTTTGGTTTGGTACTCGACGTGAGTGCCGGTAAAAGGCGAATATTCAAGCAGATCGATTTCATTTTCGTCAGAAGTGTCTGTCTTGCACCCTTTGTGGGACGAGTGCTTGTTCCTATGCTCTTCTTCCTACGCTTCACCCTAGTGAGAATGTCCTAGACATCTGATCTTGTTTTGAGTAGCGCTTATCAGTCAGCCTGTAGGCATGTAATGCAGTCAAACTTCTGACTTTTATCCTTCACCCTGAGACACATATGAGCGCTAGTTTCACGGTTTTGTACATTGTAGAAGTCAGAATCCAACTCAGAGTACTGGCGAACCATGCACAGAGACACAACTCCGTATATTGATTCCTCTACTGTTTTAAAAAATGATAAAACTAGGTTAGCACGGAGCGAGAAAACATAACAGGAAAGCAGCGAATAAATTATTCATCAACCTCGCGGCCGTCAACTTACCAGTCTCGTGTGCCTTTCATCACGACGTCGATCAGTAGATACTTCACAGTAGTAAAGTCCTTTAAAGACGGTAACTTCTATAATCTGCAGCTGGGAGACGATTCCTGAAACACGGCATTGTGATTATCTACCAAAGAGACTTACAGACGTTTTCACAACCAGCGGGGCTACAAGTCAGCATCGAGCATTGTTATAATTTTTCCTGTCTGAAATGGTGCTTATGCGGCGTGAGGAGCAGTTGGGGTCAAAATGGCAGCAAATTAGAGAGGAAAGTGTCCCCGCAGGAGAGGAGATGGAGGAGCATGTCGAAACCCACGGAAGTACGGCTTGTGACTCAAGAGGAGCCACCACCATGGATGGGCCCGACAATATGGAACCGCAAACGCAGGTACGAAATCCAACAAGGAGTGGACGCAATGAATACTATAGTGGCGAAAATGTCGAGAAGATACAAAGTATATGTAGGATGCTTCACCCACGACAGAGCTTTAGATTGTGAAGTACTCCTTATTTTTCCTCACCTGGTTATTGTTTTATAATTTTACCGTCTTCCTCTGCGTCGCCATGCGCAAATCCGCCTGATCCCATACAGTTCACGAATGTTACATCGTCGTTCAATGTGGACACGCATCTCACGAGTTTCGTGGCCAGCATGGGAGGCTCAAACGCGCTTACAACCGTACCCACGACGGTACGACTACATCAAGTTTCTTTGAAATACAGAACATCTCTTAAAATCACTTGTCCCCTAGTTTCGGAGCGTATAACCAACCCAGCGGAAGGATGGGTTGGAGGGGCTGCTAAAAGGTCGCTGACCAAGATGAGTGAAAGCGATGCCAAGAATAATGCACCGGTGAAAATCGTACAGCCGGCAAAATCTTGGACAGGATTATGGAAAGATGACAGAAAGTGGAATGCTTCTAAAGAAACACGGACGGCGGAAAATGACGATGAGTTCATGTGCCGCTGGGGCATTAGCGAACGAAAAAGAGAGACTTCGACAATTACCGCACTGGAAAACGTCTCAATGGTCCTAGAATCGAGCCAGATGCACCTTGTCATGGGAGAGACCGAGGCAGGCAAGTCGTCACTTTTAAAGGTAAAAGAGAAATTGCGAAGGAAAGGAACGGTTTTCATAGTACATTTAATAAAGAGGAAAGTCCAGATTCTGTAGGTTTCAATTCACGCGAGCGATAATCGTACAATTTCAAATTAACCTCGTCCCGCTTACTTTTCCATTTCTCACCACCGTATCTTATTCAAGGTTATCGCAGGGCGTATCTCTCCGATATCCCCCTCCTCCTATACTCTGTCCTCATGTGCTGCTTCCTTATTCCCTCTTCCAAGCTTCACTGGTGACGGCTTTACTGGAAACATCTCGTATCACAATCTGTCATCGTCCACTCTGCCTTCCTCGCTGGCCTCAACAAAATGTTTGAAGTTTCCACAGGCCTGCTTCGTAGGAGCAGCCGACGTCCACTCTCCCTTCCTTACCGTGGAAGAAACCCTCGTCTTCGCTGGCGCTTGCCTTCTTCCTATTCCTACCCCTGCTTACCTAGCTTCCCCTCACTTTAAGAGGCTTTTTGGTTCCTCTGCCGGTTTTTCTTATTCGCTGGTGTCCCAGCTTCTTTTCCATGCCGCATCCTGTCCCTCTTCCTTGCGATCCTCCCAACATCACCTCCTCCGTCATCCTTCTTTTCGTCGAGCCTTTGCTGCCCATCGCACGGATTTGGTAATCTCTCTTCTCTCTTTATCAACATGCAGACATGTGCGGGTAGGAAACCTTCCAACCTCGGGTATTACAGCGGAGGAACGCCGACGGTTAAGCATTGGAGAGGCCCTCATGGGCGACTATTCCGTAATTTGTTTTGACGAGGTGAGGGAAAAAACGTACAGAGGGATAAAAATATGAGGAAAGTCGTTTTCATTGTGGTAAATGATGGGGAGGCTACCAGAAATAATGCACACACCATCTGTGCTACGGTCTCAATAATCATTTCTCCCATATCCAAACACTTTCTTGGCCAACGATAGATCACCAATGGTTTGGATATTGACTCCATTGTGGACATTCTTAACGTGCTTCGCGCGTGGGTGAAACACTTTCGCACCACTTCTGTTATCACCCTGCTTCATCCCACGCCCAAGGTTGTCGCTTTATTCGATCAAGTATTCGTTCTGCGTAAAGGACGCTTCATCTTTCAAGGGATTCCCAAAGCCGTTTCAAAATTTCTAAATTTTGAAAATGGAAATTTTGATATGTGCATTCAAATGCCCTTTAGCGTCGGAGAGGCAGATTTTGTCTTGGCTTCCATGCAAATGTCAACGGAGCGAACATGTCTTCGCATGTCTTCTTTTGCCCCTCTTTCTCACTCGACCAGCCTTTCTGCTACTTCTTCGCTTTCTTCGCCTGATCAGAAGGCTTTTGTACCTGCGTCTTATACATCTGGTCATTGTATTAGTGTGTCTCCTTCCTCCTCCGCCTCGTCCTTGTCCCCTATTTCATCCCTTCAGTCTCCGCAGCCCTCTTGGACACTTCATGAAACACGGCTTTCCTCCACTCATGCCTCATTTTCGTCCTTTCTCTTCATCCTTCATCGAGAAGCCATCCTCACCTATCGTGATACCTCCCTACTTGTCGCTCGCCTCCTCCGGGCTCTAACACTTGGGCTTATTACCGGCTTCATTTTTTTCCAAAGTACCAAGTTTGGCGCCCTGATCCACTCCATATTGATACTACCCTTTCAGACGACTGCCTTACTCTCTTCCATCTTTCATGCGCGGTCGCTTTTCTACAAACAGCAAAAAGCTGGTTTTTTTGCTTGCTCACCTGTGCTGCTCGCTTCCACACTAGTCTGTATTTCGGTCGTGGTGGTGGAATCGCTTATCTTTGGATCCATCGTTTATTTCTGTGCCGGATTTCACACTGAAAAGGAAGGAGGAAAACAAATAGGAAAAGCTTCATGGTGGTACGGCGAAAACTTCGGGATCTTCCTCGTGAACCTAATTACAGCTGGCTGTGCCATGACAGCTCTCCATCGAGGTGCAGCCTACATATGCCCGTCTGCCGCAATGACACCGGCAATTGGTGTTGTCTTTGTCTTCAGTTTAATTCTTTTTTCTGGGTTCATCGTATCTTGGCCCGTGATGAAGGATAGTATAGGCTGGATCATGTGGGTCAACCCAATCTTCTACTGCTATCAAGGTCGGGACCGGGGCTTGCTATGTCCTCCAAATATCGATTTCCCCTCACATCCCTGCATTTTTCCAATACTGATTCTTCTCACGATTCCTTGCAATACTAATCTATCTTACTTTCTTCGCCCAATAAAACAGCTCTTGCAACCAACGAGTTTATTTTCAGCTCTCGATACGTCTCCCTCGTTCCTAGCTCTTCTTCTTCCACGGTCGGACACGTTATGCTGCAGCAGCGCGGGCTATTCCTCTCCCCCACTTGGCGATGGAGAGGTGCGGCTATGAACATGATGCTCTTTGGAGTCTATACAGTATTATCGTGGGTTGCCATGCATACTATCCAATGGGAAGAACGGGCAAGCAACGCGGAAAATCGAAAAAGAATGAACAAGGGGAGTGATGAGGAGGATGATGAAAATAAAATAAAACCCAGGGGTCGAAAATATGAAGCGAAAGAAATACAAGAGGGGAATAAGATATGTCACAGAGCGATGTGTGAAGGACGAGAGGTCGAAAACGAAAGGGAAGTGATTGTAAATGACGAAGCAGCGTGGAGGACTGCTCCTGTGCGTCGCTTTCCATCCTCATCTTCCGTCGATAACTCTTGCAGTGGGCATAACAACTTCAATGATGGCGACAATGACGAATTCAAGAGCTACAGCAGCTTGACAACGATAGGCACGACAATTAGCTGTATGAGCCGCCAAGACAGTCATCTCGAGCTCAGAATTGGCGCCAAGGAAGCCTTGCCTCTTATTTCCTCCTCTTCGTCTTCCTTCTTGTCATCTTCTCCTTCTCTTTCTTTATCCTCGCTTTCTTCCTGCAGCTCCATAATCCCTGATGCTCCTTCTGCGGTGACCTCTTCAACAACTGCGACAGCAAAGCGGCAAGATTCATGCTGCACAGCTTGTCATCACCCGCTTCGCCATTCTCTCTCTTCTCCTCCTCACTCCTCGTCTCCTTCATCTTGTACTTCTCTAAATGACTCTGGTCTTCGACCTGTCGAAGCTCAAGGGGAAGAAAAGGGGCAAACTCCGTTGGATCACCTCCCTCCTCCTTTTCCAGTCACGCTTACTTTCGAGAATCTTTCCCTTACAGTTTCTTCAACAAAACCATCGAAAAAGAAGTCGAGGAAGTCACATACGAGGGAGCAAGAGTGCACGTGGACAAAGAAAGAGCGACAGGAGGATGAAGACAAACATTCACAGTTGGAAAAGGGGGAAAATATACAGACGACGGAGGCAAAAAAGGAGGATAAGAGGAGGAAACAGGAGCATCCGTCTCCGTACAGTGTGAAAGCAGCCCCAATCCCGGTCCTGAAGGATGTTGGCGGCTGCATACGTCCAGGAACGATGATGGCACTGATGGGGCCCTCGAGGATGAAAAACACAGCCCTGTTGGATGTACTGGCCGGGCGGAAGACATTTTATGGGCGCGTGTCTGGCTCTATTTCTTATAACGGCGCCGCTGTGTCCCCTGCTCTTCGTCCAATTTTCATGGCCTACGTTGAGGAGGCGCCTTTAGAAGTTTACTCTCCGTACATGACCCCCTTGGATATCCTCGTATTCTCCGCCGCCCTACGCCTTCCCCAGACGTATTCCTCATTCGATCCAGGTTTTCGTCCTACTCTCATTCGTGCCATGCTGTCTCTCTTTCGACTTGAGCAGATTCAAGACACGTTTGTCGGCCGCCCTGACGTGAACATTTCCTTCGAGGTATCTCTTTCCTCTTAATTTTGCTCACACTCTCCTTATCCTCCCACTATCCCATCCACTTCCTGTGTACTAGTCGTAAGATTGCGTCTGCCATCGGGATGAATACTCAGAACAGCTTCTCAAATGCCTCCTTTCTCCCTTTTTGTCTCGACTAGGATATGAAACGCATCTCAATTGCAGCCGAAGTGGTCGCCTTTCCTTCTATCCTCTTTCTTGATGAACCCACAGCTTCTCTCGACGCTTATAATTCCTTGTTAATCGTTCAGATGCTCCGGGAACTAGCAAAAGGTCAAGAAGAGCAGCGAAAGCGAACAAGGGAGGGGGAATGGAAACAAGGGTGGGAAGGTGGAATGACAGTCGTCGCCTCAATTCATCAGCCAAGCCGGGAAGTCTTCGAGCGCTTTGATTCCTTAATGGTACTAAGTAATGAGGGAGAGGTCATTTATATCGGTCAAACGCGAGACGAGGACGGGAGACTTGCACTTTCCAATGATTTTTGGTGTAGTATCCAATCTAATGAGCGGGAAGATCCCGCATCTTGGATATTGAGGCGTCCATCTGGCACAACATTTTCCATCGCAGCAAATAGAGCTGGAAATGGGGTGAAATCAGAAATCTTAGAAAGAGAGAGAGAGGAGGATGTGATGTTGCACGCCTGGTGTGCCCTTGTAGAGGAGAGAAAGCAGGGCATTCAAGAAACGAGTCTTCCTTCCTTCCTTCCTATTATTGAGCTTAAGAACGGAAAGCTCTGCAAAACTATTGGTCGTTGTTGGATGAGTCTCCTTGCGAAGTCGTCCATCGCGTCAACTGGCAGAACTTGGCCCTCGTCTCTTCACTCTTTCATAGTGCAGTCTTCGCCTTCTCCTTCCTTTCTCACTCTACTGCAAGTTCATACACGCCGTGCTTTCCTCATCTCAAGTCGTGCCCCTTACTATAAATGGTATCGTATTGGCGGCTCGGTGGCTATAGCTGTTGTATTGAGCGGAATGTATCACGGACGACCCGAAGCAACAAATCCAGATCTCATGAGTTGTGTAGCCTCTATTTTCATAGCACTCATCTTTGTGACTTTCAGTAACAGTATGGTGGCTTTCCAAATCATGGATGAAGAGCGCCCAGCACTCACTCAAGAATGCTTCATGAAGTCCTGCAGTGTGAGCGTGTATGCTTTATCGTGGTTGATAGTGGACATGATGTATGCATTGGCCCAATCTCTTGTTTTTATCCTCCTACTTTACTTTCCCTTCGGCTTTTCATCTGATTGGTGGAGAGTTGCTTGGTTTTGGGTATTTTTCTACCTATATACGCTGTTTACCACAGCTTTTGGTCAGGCTGTGGCAGCAATCTCCCCGAATTTAGAAGCAGCGAAGAAAATATACAGTATGATTGCACCTGTAATATCTATCATGAGTGGCATGAGCTTTATGCCGAGCGATCTGCCTCAAGCTTGGGTATTGGTTTGGGTAGTGTGTCCCTTGAATAAAGCCCTCGAAGGCATCGTGATGACACAATGGTGGGAGCATAGCGGGAAAAATGATAAGGGTGCAATGATTGAGGTTTTTAATTCGGCTACGCAGTCCTTTGAGAATGTGACAAGATGGGAGGACATACAAAGGCTTTTCAAAGAGACAAACAAGGTCGGGGGAGGTCTTGATTTTTCTGTCGCCAATAGATGGCGAAATACGGGTATGATGGTTGTGACACTTCTATCCTGCTACGCTTTGTTTATGTTTGCATTAGGATGGCGTCGTTCTAGAAGGGCTTGAATGAGAATAGATACAGAAAGCTTGGACATCGATTGATGGGAGAAAACAGACAAAAACATGTTTTTCGTAATGATTCGACTATAAAGAATGTTCCAAGTGGCAAATCTGGCGGAGCTTACAAACCTGCACGTAGAGATTTGGAGAACAGTATAAGAAGTTACGGAGAAGAAAGAATGCTTATGATATATATTTTGCTCATCTCCTTCAACTTCTCCAACCACAATTTAAATCCTTGGCTGCTTGGAATGCTTTGAGTACAAGAACATGAAGAATAATAGGATCCAACCAAACATTGATATGCAACCACAAAAGAGAATTGCCCAGACCAGTACGGAACCAATTATTCTTGTATTTTTCAACAAAATTCATCCAGTGGCTGAATGATGGCATTTCGGCATAATTCTATCGCGTCGTATGTGCTTATTTCGTGACAGCGTCGTGAACTCTGCATGCAGGTAAGCATTCTATCTGGGACGACCTTGATGGCCGTTGCTCCTATCCCGGTCGAAAATGGTCCAGAGAGAAAGTTCAGCATAATTTTATATGTATATAGGCTGACAGTGGGACAAATATAAAAGAAGAGGAAAATAAAGACATAAGGATGACAGCAGCTTGGATCCTTCAAACTCTGCCATTGACCAAATACAAGCTCTGAGGCCTGCATAACGATTTCTAGTGCTGGTCAAGCACGGTGATTCTATAGCAGTGGTCCACGTTTCCACAACTGTCGAATATACCCTGCAAAAATAGCAAGATGTCTCGTCGTGAGTACATAAACTAACGCCCTGTGGTGAGTACACGAACGAAGCTCCCAAGTACACGCTCCATACACCCTTTACCGCTTGTCTAGACCCCCGAAGCGATCAAAAGTTCCGCATGTAAGTACGATGAAAATACAAACGAGAGTCGTTTCAATTGTTCTATCCAATAGCGGCATTCAAAGGCTTGAGAAGACGGACAGTTCCTCTACACTTCTCTCTCATAAAAACCCAACTACCAAGCATGAAAAGCACAATTTCTGCAAGTCTGTAAGACTCATTGGTAGATAATGGCAATGCCGTATTTCAGGAATCGTCTCTCCAGCTGCAGACTATAAAATGTACTGTCTTTAAAGGATTATAACACTCTGACTTGTGCTGACGGACGTCGTGATAAAAGGCACACGAGGTTGGTAATTTTAGACGGGGGTGATGAATAATGTATTCGCTGATTTCATGTTATCTTTTCTCGCTCTGTGCCAAAAAAGAGTATGAGACCTCGAATTTTGAAGCCAAAACGCTGGCTTACGCCCACTGTCCCCGCAGAATAGATTCATCAACACTCAGTCAGGGTCAGTCGGCCCTTAGTATACTGCGGTGAGATGCTGTGAGTTTACAGTGGGGAACGGTTCGTTATTGCATGAATAGGAGAGCAAAGAAGCTGTCTTCATCTATACAACACAACAATTTTGTTTGAAAACTTTCAACACGTTAATAATTGAAGTTCATGTTAGAGACCCTCTTGGCTACATGACTCGTGCCAAATAGGGAGAAGAAAGAGGACCAACGACTGCTCTCAGGCACTGAAAGCTGATAAATAGTGCAGTGTCGCGTAGTGTTACCTGCCTTCCTTCATCATAATAATGTGAACGATCGCGCACCACACGATACCACAAACCACAAACCTTTAATTGCAACATGAAGTAGCGGTTTATCAGCTTCCACAATACTGGTTAAATCCACCGACGGTTTAGTCAGATGGTCTAATCCTTTTCTACAGCGTGTATCCTTATTATCTATGACGTGCACCCTCATAGATCGGCTGGAGACGATCAACGGCCATCTAGCCACATGACCGAAAATTCGGCTTTTCCCCGAGGTACAGATTTCCAAACAAATACCACAAGCTTTTTGGGAAAAGTCATGAATGGCAGCAAGCAGCAGGAATTCATTGAGTAAAAATGGCTTTCTTTCCGGGGGTCCATCAACCATTACTTTTGTCCGTCCCATCAAGAAGACGTGACATCGCCAATCTATTCTAGATAATTTGACGAGTTTTTCAAATTTTGTATATGGTATAGCTAAAGCCTATACAAGCGCTAATAATCCTCAATATCACCCTCCAAATCAGGTCAAGAAATGATCATTATTTGAGATATGTGATGCGCTGAAGACGAGTCCGGAAAAGAGCGAATCTTCAAGCGTTTTGATCCCTTCTAAACCGAGGTCTATCTTCAATGGTTGTTTTAAAAGCTTTACTGCTCTGTACATTCTCCGTCAAAAGAAGAAGATTGTTGTGACTTACTGTGCTTTGTACCTCGTATCAGTCTTCGGTTACTCAAAAGAGAACCTTTACACTTTTGTTATGCAGACAAGGGACGCGTTGGTGCTTTCCTTACTGGTTTTCCTTAGGTGATATCTCTGCGTTGTCTGTGGCGCCCACAAAACAATTTTTAATTTTTTTTCCCCATTTTGCTAATTATAGACACGCTATGCAGTGACAAAAGTCGTACTCAACTTCTTACCGTCATAATGACGGCGAAGTATGACGTAGTGGAGAGAACCAGGCCAGGCGTCTACACAATATATAAAATCGAGAAGGGAGGAATTGAGACGTGAAGTTTCCTAATACCCTCCACCCCTTTGGTTCTTTCTAGTGACCAATATTGCCCTCCGTCTCTCCCTCCCTCTCCTTCCTCCCTCCTTCCCCCCTCTTGATTCTAATTGCTTCATTTCAAGCGAAACACAAGTGTCTCAAGCAGAACACGACCTGCGTAACTTCTTTCCACCCTTCCTGCCACCATGCTCACGCTACCTGCGCAACCCCCGCCATTTTTTTCCGTCCCCTCTTTTTGTTCCTTTTTAAATTGTTTCCCTTGCTACGGTCTTTCACTTTCCTGGGCAATCTTGTTTAATGTGATGAGTAATTTTTCATTCATTGAGGATGGTAGGGCAGCCTACAGGGTGGTTCTAGGTAGGAGGGGAGGAGAGAAGGAGGAGGAAAATGGCGGCATTTAGGAGAAGAATAAGAGAAGGACTGGACAGTGGGAGGAAGATAGGGAGGAGCGAAAGCAGGGGAAGAAAGGGGAGAGAAAGAAGCCGATAGAAGAGAAAGAGGGGAAAAGGAAATCCGCTTGAGAATGTAGTCAAGCATTTTGTTCGAATTTTGTAAATCAACATACTAGCACTTCCTTCTGTGGATTCTTCATAGAGTTTTCCTCGGTCTCTACTTTCGGATCACTCTTTTAGGGCCTGAAATATTTTTGTTTTCCGGGGCCACTTAGCCAATTTCATCGCCTTCATTATCAAATTAAGATTTTCTTTCTCATCAAAAACAAAAGATGTGAGAAAAATAATAAAGAAATTGAGTTAGAGAAAGGAATAATACGAAGTGAGATGCACAGGAAGGAGAGATTCAATTACGAGCACGCGTCTTATATTTCGTTAGCTCCGAAATCAATCAGGTCATGACCTTCCTCCAAAGCTAGCTTATCTACACGCGAGAGCTTTATTCACAGCATTTTTGTCGCAAATGATTACAATCATAGTCAAACACTCGAGTTGGTGGCGTCGAGAGGTGATATCTTATAGCTAAGCGAAAGGGATATAATAAGGCGTGAGAAGTCGTGCGAATCTCATGCTTTCAGTGAGAACGACGACATGAAAACAAAAAACATCGTGAGTCTTTTTAACCGTTCATGTCAATATCAAATTACAAACGTGCCAGGACTAGTGCGTGCCTAAAGCTACTGAAACGCTGTGATACCCGTAGGTAGGTGATGCGTTGAAGACAAGTCCCGGAAAAGAGCGAATCTTCAAGCACTTCGATCCCCTCTTGGCCGAGATGAAACTTCAATGGTTGGTGTAGAAGTATCTTAAAAATTTGCTATAAAAGCTTTATTGCTCCCTACAATCTCCGTCGAAAGAAGAAGAGTATTGCGAATTTTTGTGTTTTGTAGTTCGTACCAGTCTTCGGTCACTCAAAAGAGAACCTTTACACTTTTGTGATGCAGACTGGGGGGGCGTTAATGCTTCCCTTACTGGTTTTCCTTGTGTGATATTTCCACAATTCACCTTCTTGATTTACGGTCGTCGCTATCGCTATCGAAAGGCATATATAGTATAGTATGTACGACAGTCTATGCTGCAAAAATAAAAAAGTGCCAAATATATGCGTTTCTTTCACCTTTCTTCTTCGCCTCTTTGCCGCGCACAAAGCGTCCGAGTATTTAGGGGCCTCTGTCCTTATCATCAGCAGTAAGCGCCGAGAAAGGAACAGAGGTAGACAACGACGGACTACATTCTCACAGAGCAGGGACAAAAGGTCAGGAAACACGTTCAGATAGGCCAGACTTGTGATTAGTGCTACCTAACTTTATGTAGGATCCAATTCTATCAGCATAAAATGAGTGGATCCACCATCACGCCCTTGAAAAGTAGATGACACCTTCAGCCCCTTCATGCTTGCTTCAACTGTCTTAAGCTCATGTGCAAGCTTATGTAACCCCAAAATCTTCCACTCACGGGAGTCAAATTGATAATTCACACAAAGACGCCACTGTATCATACGTGTGCACCTGTTTTGACAAATACTTTTTGTTTTGCGCAATCTCATGCTGCGTATTATTTTCTTTTCTCTTTATGCTTGTACTTACCTCTTCCTTAAGCGAAAACCTCCTCGTTCTGCATTGACATCAAGCCATTTTTTTTCTTCTTGCTCTCATTGACCCCATGTTTCCTCTTGTAATCAGCCTCGCACAAGGTTTCCAACTATCAGTGATGGGTTCCGATAGCATCATAGCGAGCCTCCAGCTTTTTGGTGCGCTGCCAGCGGGAAAGATTGGAGGAATTGAGGTGGGAAGTAAGAGCGGGATGAGGGCAGGATATGTACATTCTGAAAATGGAACATCGCTACATATCCTGTCATACAGAATATTTCTAACGACGAGCTAGTCCGGCAGAATGGAACGCGTAAGGTAGGAGGTAAGAACAAATTGTCAGAGCGCCCAGTAGTCGGGTCGATTGTCGTCAAAGCCTGCTCCTGGACTCTTTTTTTTCCGTCATTTACTATTTACGCTCATTCCTATCCATTAGTGTGCATGTAACATTTCTACCTAGGCATAGAAGCAACGGAAGGTTGCCTGAAAGTCATAGTTTATGCCGATACCAGCTATGAGTCCCTCGTGTACATTCTTTAAGCTTTCGAATCGAGTTTCGCGCAGTCTAGTTCTATAGACCTACTTTCATAACTATTACATCTTCTACATAGACTGGTTACTCATGCGTAGAAAGTTTCAAAATTTACTTGCAATCGATTTCACGAGAGTTCTGATGTGTCGGGATAGGGTGCGTGCTTAGGTGAGAAGGCGATACCACGCGTCCGCAGAGCGACAGCCCGCGTCCGCAGAGCGACAGCCCGCATCCGCAGAGCGACAGCAAATCAACACCTTGTTTCAACGAGAATGAGGCTCCGCATTTTTGAATGTTTTCTTCATTTGTGAATTAATTTAGTGGTATTCTAACGCATGTTGTACTGTGCGGCTTGAATGGAACAAACTGATTTTGCTCGATCGTGAAGTAACACCGAAAGATACAAATCTTGCCGATGTGAACCGAAAAACGCGAATGTTCAACCAAGTAGAATCTCACCCGTCTTCGGGCCTGCTCTTTCTGCCTTTTTTAGTTGTAACTGTTACATACA
>Ga0209925_1000717_pt1 | contig 16817 bp, 12 predicted proteins | sample SalPonR2_A_D1_MG_FD_185702 | JGI IMG/M metagenome (GOLD analysis project Ga0209925, IMG submission 185702) | Salt pond soil microbial communities from South San Francisco under conditions of wetland restoration - Salt Pond MetaG R2_A_D1_MG... ...
AAAACCACAAGCAACTGTCTATTTCCTTGGATTCATAGAAGCAGGTAATGCATGGTACAATTTTGACAGCTTTGACCCGTTTAATCTTAAGAGGTCTGCGGGGATAGGCGTAAGAGCTTTTCTGCCTATGTTCGGATTACTCGGAATTGATTGGGGATATGGATTTGACGAAGTACCTGGTTTGCCAGATGCTAACGGAGGACAGTTCCACTTTGTAATTGGTCAGCAATTTTAAAATAAATACTATGAAAAAATTATGGCTTAGTTTATTCTTTATAACTTTTATTGGCGTTGTTGGCTACGCACAACGTTATGCCTATGTTGATACTGAATATATTTTGAATAATATTCCAGCCTATAAGGCTGCGCAGGAAAAATTAGATCAATTATCATATGAATGGCAAAAAGAATTGGAATCAAAAAGAGATAAGTTAAATGAACTTTTTCAGGAGTATCAAAATGAAAAGGTATTGTTGACAGATGAAATGAAAAGGAAACGAGAGGAAGAGTTACAGCAGAAAAGGAAAGAAATGAACGAACTGCAAAGAAAATATTTTGGACCGGAAGGTCAGCTTTATAAACAAAGGCAGGAATTAGTAAAGCCTATTCAGGAGGAGGTATATTCTGCGATCGAAAAAATAGCGGAAGATGGAAATTATGCTGTTATTTTCGATGCAGCGAGCCAGTCAAATATGTTATATACTGATCCCAAATATGATAAAAGTGATGAAGTATTAAAAGAATTGGGCTATAAAAAATAAAATTCATAAATTTGTAAAAACTTTAAAAACAAAGAAGTATGAAAAGATTCATTGGAGCAATTTTTATTCTAGGACTACTATTTAGTGTAAGTACAGGTTTCTCACAAAATAAGGAGCTTAAGTTTGGGCATGTTAACTTTCAGGAAGTTATGAGCATGATGCCTGAAAGAGATAGTGCAAGACAAGAACTGCAGGAGTATAATCAAATGCTTCAGCAGGAAATGCAGGTAATGCAGAATGAATATTCTCAGAAGTTGCAGAAATATACAGATAACCAGGATTCATATTCTGAACTTGTAAGGAAAACTAAAGAAAGAGAATTGCAGGATTTACAAAGAAGAATTCAGGAGTTTCAGTCTACTGCACAGCAAGATATGCAGCAGAAGCAAGCAGAAGTTCTTCAGCCAATCATGCAAAGAATTGAAAAAGCTGTTAAAAGAGTTGGTGAAAAGCAAGGATTTACTTATATTTTTGATACCAGTGGAGGGAGCATCCTTTTTAAATCAGAGCAAAGTGTGGATGTGCTGCCTATGGTTAAGAAAGAACTGGGAATACAATAATTTTTAAAAAATACTTATTTAAGGCCATCTTTGCGATGGTCTTTTTTTAATTTAGTCATTGATGGCAAAATCCGATCAACCTATTGGAATTTTTGACTCTGGTGTAGGTGGCTTAACAGTCGCTGCAGCAATTAAGCAGCTTCTGCCCAATGAAGATCTAATATATTTTGGAGATACTGCCCACCTGCCATATGGAGATAAGTCCAGTGAGACCATTATAAAATACTCCAAAACTATAGGTGACTTTTTATTATCTAAAGGGGTGAAAGTCATTCTGGTCGCCTGCAATACTGCCTCCGCGGTTGCTTACCAGGCATTGCTGGATTATCTTGGAGAACAGGTTCATGTAGTAAATGTTATAGATCCGGCAGCTGAGTATGTTACAAAAAATTATGCCAATGAGAAAATTGGCGTGATAGGCACAAAGGGTACAATTAATAGCGGAACCTATGAAAGGAAAATACTGGACAAAGATCTGGGAATAAAAATTGAATCCATGGCAACACCTTTATTTGTCCCAATGATTGAGGAGGGTTTTATTTACGATGATATTAGTAACGCCATTATAAGAGCTTATTTAACAGATGAAAGGTTAAAGGATATTAAATCACTGATACTGGGATGTACACATTATCCTATTATTAAAAACCAAATAAGGAAATTTTTTAATTTTACAGTTGATATTGTCGATTCAGCACATGTTGTTGCCGGTTACCTGAAAAATATACTTGAAGAAAACAGGATTCTTAATAAAAACAAAAAGGGGTCATATACTTTTTATGTATCTGATTATACCGAATACTTCGAAACCATAGCACGCATGTTTTTTGAAGAAAAAATCAATCTGAAAAAAATAAATATTTGGAAAGATTAAATAAGTGACTTCAATCTAATCAAATCTAAAAAATTCTAAATCGCTTTAACGTTTCAGATCTTATTCTTCCCTTTCTCAAAAAGTAATTAAGCCTGAACCCGGGGTTTATTTTTTACCCAGTTTTTTTCCTCCAAGAATTCCCCAGCCACCACTTCCAATGAGGAACCCAAAAGCATACCAGGCCCCATTGTTATTTTGAGCAAAAACTGTAACTTTTTCTGAAAACAACATGGCAACCAAGTCAATTGGCGCAATTATACCATGCCACAATCCTCCCCAGAACCCATAAGTGTGACCTGTCAGGCAGGCATCAACCGATTCCTTATTCTGGCAGGAACTTAGTAATATTAAGATCAGAAAGAGAAATAAGATAGCCACTAAATTCTGTCTTTTAATGCTATACATTCGTTTATTTTTTAGGTTTATCTCAATAAAAATAGCGTAAATTCGATATATCGAAAATATTTATATTGCTGATATTCAGTCATAATAAGCCTTCAGACTGGGGTTCAATAAGAGAAAGCCAGTGATTTTTGTCAAAAATCTTTCCCCTGAGACTTCGTTACCCCGGCTTTAAAGCCAGATCTATCTGAATACAAGAACTTTAAACTTTTAGTTTTATATCGAACTCCGGTTAAAAATAATAAATAATAGAACATAATTATCTTTTAACCATTACAATTTTTTTCACTTTAAATTGTATAATTGGTCTTATTATCTCCCTGATGAGTTGGTTCTTATTCCTAATGACAAAAGTCATTGAAAATTTGAGTTTGATTTTAGACCTTTAAACCATTAACATCCAAAATATTTTCATTATGCATAAGATTCAAAAGCATCCAATTTTAGATATAGAAGAAAGAGAAAAAGTAACTTTTACTTACAATAATGAAAAAGTTACCTGCAAAAAAGGTCTTACCATAGCAGCAGCTTTGCATCAGGCAGGATATCCAGTGCATAGTCATAGTTTGGAAGGTAGAAACAGAAGCCTGGAATGTGGAATAGGAAAATGTGGTGCTTGTGAAATGATAGTTGACGGTGAAGTTAGGAGAATTTGCATTACTAAGGTAGATAATGTTAAAGAAGTGCATGAGATACCCTCTGACTATGAGCCAAAACAACGGGAAGTTCAAACCGAAGAACCACAGAATGTTTACAGGACAGATGTAGTAATTATTGGTGCCGGACCAGCCGGACTGGCAGCACGAGAGGTTTTAAACGACCATAAAGTTGATAATATAGTTATAGATAATAATGAAGATATAGGTGGTCAGTTCTTAATGCAGACACACCAGTTCTTTTTCTTTGAAAAAAAGAAGAAGTATGGCGGTATGAGAGGATTTGAAATAGCTAAAGAACTGGCCGGAGATGATCAATCTGGAATTTTTCTGAATTCCACTGTGTGGGATATTTTAGAAGGGAAAAGGCTGGCTGTTAAAAATATTAAAACTGATGAAATTTACTTTGTGGATGCAGATCAGCTTGTGATTGCCACAGGTGCAATTCCCTTTATGCCTCCCTTTGAAAATGATGATGTGCCTGGAGTGTATACAGCAGCGGTGATTCAAAAGATGATGAATATTGAAGAGACGCTTCTTGGAAAAAATGTGCTGACAGTTGGAGCTGGAAATATTGGTTATCTTACATCCTATCAATTAACCCAGGCTGGAGCCAATGTGAAGGCTATTGTGGAAGCACTGCCAAAAGAAGGTGGCTTCCCAGTGCAGGCTAGTCGTGTACGAAGACTTGGAATCCCTATTATAACTTCTCATATGCTTCTTAAAGCAATTCCTAATGATAACTATGATGGAATTGTAGGGGCAGTTGTTGCAGAATCTGAAAATTTTAAGGCCATCCCGGGAACAGAAAAAGTAATTGAAAATATCGATGCCATTAATATTTGTACCGGACTAACATCTGATGATGTATTGCTGACGAAAGGAAAGGAAGTCTTTGGCAGGGCTTGTCACGGAGCAGGAGACGCCATAAGAATAGGAGAGGGAACTAGCGCAGTGTTAAGAGGAAAACAGGTTGCTTATGAAATTCTTGAAGAGATGGGAGAACGATATGACTACCATGATTATCTTACCACCTCAAAAGAGTATATTGATTCACAACAGGAGCCTGTTAAGATTAAAGATGAACCGGCATTGCCTGATAAGGACAGAAGAATTGAAAGACCTTTTGTAATAATTGATTGCCTGTATGGTTTTGCCTGTAATCCTTGTGCCTTTGTGTGTCCTTTTGGAGCAATAACTAAATCATCTACAAGCACAGTACCAGAGATTGATTATGAGAAATGTACAGGCTGTATGCAGTGTGTTTACCAATGCCCGGGATTAGCGATCTTTGGTTATAATCTAAAGAAAAACTGGCTCTTCCTGCCAATAGAAATTGAAGCGGAAGAAAACACGGAAGTTTATCTTGTAAATAATAACGGTGAAAAGATTGGATCCGGTATTATTGAAAAGATTATGAAGAAACCAAACAAAACAAATGTTGCAAGAGTAAAAAGCCATGATCTAAGCGGAGATGATCTGATGAATGCAAGAGGGTTTATCGCAAAAGCCAACTATCCTGAAAAAATTGAGTTTAATCCATATAACAATGGACATGATGTGGATAAATATATTTGCCATTGCGATGATGTGAAGTTGAATGATGTTCTGGATGTGATAGGTAACAGAAAATTTATTTCTGTTGATGAGGTGAAACATACAACTCGTCTTGGAATGGGAGCTTGCCGAGGTAAAAGGTGTATCAAGAGATTGAAGGTGGAACTTCCTAAATATGGAAAATCCCTGGTTGGAGAAGCAACACCAAGAGGGCCTATGTCTAACCAGATTTCAATGGGTGAATTATATCCCAGGAATACACATGAGAATATCTATCCACAGGTAAATGGAAAAGAGATTAAGAAAGTTAAGGTGAAATCGCTTGTTGCCGGAGGAGGAATTGGTGGAAGTGCTTTATTCAGATACCTTGCAGAAGCAGGACAAGAACCTGTTTTATTGAATTATGGAAGAGGTTCATCCTGGAGGAATATCGCAGGAGGGCGACCGAATTTTAGTTTGCCCGAACTCTCGGATATTGCTAATAACAATAATAAAATTTTCCAGGAACTTCAGGAAATATCAAATGTTGATTATCGTCCGATACGGTATGTTACTTTTGCTCATGATGAAGAGATTTATAAAACCCTTGAAAAATCAATTGAATGGTCTGATGCATATATGATTGAACCAAAGGATTTTCAAAATGAGCTTTCACCTCACTTCAGACCCGACCTGAAAAAATATAAGGCAGCCCTGGTTACTAAAAACTGCTGGCAATCAACACCCGGAAGAGTGCTCGATTTAATCCGTCATTTGGGTATCGAAAACGGGGGACAGGTTGAAGAAGATTGCAAAGTAATTGATATTAAAAAAGAAAACAATACCTATAAAGTTCTGGTTAGAAATCATGAGAAAGAATACATTGAATACGAAACGGAGGTATTTATTAATGCTTTAGGCCCTGAAGGACATCATTTTGCAAAACGTATGGGAATTGAAACAGGACTGTTCTCCGTGAAGCACCAGGCTTTTATTACCAGAAGACTGCCTTATCTCGGAGTTAATGGTGAGCCTTTGCCTATGATGATTGACAGGAGGAAATATAAAGGATTTGTTGCAGTTTATGGTCAACAGCTTGCAGAAACAGGACAGGTAATTGGTTGTGCTTCCCCTGCAGTTGAACCTAATGAAACGGATAAAAATCTAAAAATAAATTCCCAGGATTTTCTTAATATAGCTACAGAAATTTTTACAGACTGGATCCCAAAACTCTCTTCTGTCGGATTCCAGGCTGTCTGGTCAGGTTACTATGTTGAGCCACGTATGATAATAGATCCGGATCTGGGTCTGTTCCTTGGCCTTAGAGGTCAGGGGTATATGCTTGGTCAGTATATTGCCAAAATGTATGTGGACAAGCTTATGGGTAAAGAAGTTCCTGAATATTTTGATAGATTAAAACTTTCCGGAGACGGATTGCTCGAAAAGGCTTTTAAATAATCAATAATCCTTTAAATAAGATCAACCTGGTCACAGTTTTGGCCAGGTTTTTTTTATTATAATATGATGCCCTGTTTGGAACTGAAATAGAGCTATTTTACTGTATTCCTACAAATTATTTTTTCCTTCAATAAAAACTTTTAAATTTATCCATACGTTTTAATTTTAATTATTCAGATTTTGAGTTTATCTGAAAAATCAATCTATTATGGCAGAAAAACCTAACAATGAAGAACAGAATATTGACTATAAACAATTACTTGCTGAAAGTAAGGAACGACTGAAAGAGTTAGCGTGCATTAATCAGACAACAAAAATTATTAAAGAGCAGAAGTCAGTTGAAGAGACACTGCAAAAAATTGCCCTTATTCTGCCAAAGGGTTGGCAATATTCTGAATATACAGTTGCCCGCATAAGATATGCAGGAAAAGAATACCGAAGTGCTGATTTTCAGCAAACAGAGTGGTCGCAGAAACAGGAATTTTCAACTATTGAGAATGAAAAAGGAAGTATTGAAATCTTTTATACAAAAAAATTCAGGGAATTAGATGAAGGGCCTTTCTTAAAAGAAGAGCGGGATCTGTTAGTAAATCTTACCAACTTAATTGTTGGATACATAAATAGCGTAAAGGCCCGGGATATTATTACAAAAGATGACAAGAAGAAAGAACTGATATCCAGTGAAGGGAGTACAGAAAGGCCTTTGAACAGCAGGCAGCTGCTGCAGAAATTTTTAAACAACTACAATGCCGATCGTGATATGCTGCACGATCTGATGCCTTTTAAAGTGAAAGAGATTCTACTTGTCGCAAATTTATACGATGCTTTTAGTATTGAAAAAGAAGGAAGGTTCTCCGATCATATTTTAGGGGAATACAATCAGCTTAATCTTACTTCATTGCCAAGGGTAACGGGTGTTTCTAACGAGGAGGAAGCTCTGAAACAAATGGAGGAAAAGCATTTTGATATGGTTATCCTTATGATGGGAGTGGACAAGAAAAAACCCCTTGAAATCAGTAAAACATTAAAAAAGAAATATTCTTATATTCCGCTGTTTCTACTCCTTAATAGCAACTCTGATCTGGAGTATTTGGATCCTAAAAAGGATATGCAATCCATTGACAATGTTTTTGTGTGGAATGGCGATTCCAAAGTTTTTTTTGCAATGGTAAAACTGCTTGAAGATCGGGTTAATCTTGAAAATGATACTAAAGTAGGTCTTACAAGAGTTATTTTGCTCGTGGAAGATTCCGTTATTTACTATTCCAGGTATTTGCCTATGCTTTACCAGATTATTCTGGAACAAACCAAGCATCTGATTGAAGATGTTAATTCTGATGATCTGTATAAAGTGTTAAAATTAAGAACCCGCCCTAAGATTATTCTCACTTCCACTTATGAGGAGGCCATGGATTTGTTTAATAAGTATAATGATTATATGTTATTTCTGATTTCAGATATTCAATTTCCAAGAAATGGAAAGGCTGATGAAAAGGCAGGTTTTGACCTGATAAAATATGCAAAGAGAAATCTTCCTAATTTACCTACAATCCTTCAGTCTTCTAACCCTGAAAATGCCTCTGAAACCTATAAGCTGAAAGCCAATTTTATTAATAAAAACAGCGAAACTCTTCTGCAGGACCTGAAAAGTTTTATAAACTATCACCTTGGCTTTGGCCATTTTGTATATCGCGATAATAAAGGCAGACAAATTGCAGTAGCTAAATCAATGGATGAGTTTGAGTCTTACCTGAAAACTGTTCCTGCTGACTCTCTTGTTTATCATGCTGTAAAAAACCAATTTTCATTATGGCTTATGGCAAGAGGCGAAATTCAAATAGCTAAAATAATTAATCCGCTAAAAATCAGTGATTTTGAAGATGCTGAGCAGATGAGGGAATTTTTGATTAATATTCTTTCTTTATACAGAAATGAACAGGAAAAAGGGAAGATTGTAAATTTCAGCGAATATGCAGTTAAGGAAGAAAACAATATTGTGAGTCTGGCTTCAGGTTCTCTGGGAGGCAAAGGACGTGGTGTTGCTTTTATTAATACGTTAATATATAACTTTAAGTTTAATGAAATGCTGCCTTCTATAAATCTTAGAACTCCCAGGACAGCAATCATAGGAACCGATGAGTTTGATATGTTTATGGAAAAAAATAAACTGGGAGACTGGGTTTTTAGCGAGACAGATTATGAAAAGGTTAAATCTCGTTTTTTAGAGGCTGACCTTTCTTTTGAATTAGAAAAACGATTAAGAATATTTCTAAAACATATAACAAGGCCATTGGCCGTCAGGTCATCAAGTCTTTTTGAGGATTCAATTACTCAGCCTTTTTCCGGGGTTTTTGATACATATGTTCTTCCAAACAGGCATGAAGAATTTAATGTGCGGCTTAAACAGCTTTCAGATGCTATTAGGCTGGTTTATGCTTCTATTTATTCTGATGAAGCCCGTAATTATTTTACTGCTGTAGGGCATAAAGTTGAAGAGGAAAAAATGGCTGTGGTTATCCAGGAACTTGTTGGTAATCAGTATGAAAATTATTATTACCCTCACATTAGCGGTACAGCACAATCGCATAATTACTACCCGGTTGCTCATATGAAACCTGATGAAGGTTTTGCTGTCGCAGCAGTTGGGCTGGGACAGTATGTTGTAGACGGAGAACAGGCATATAGGTTTTCTCCTTCTTATCCGAAATTAGAGATCGCCTCAACAAAGGATCTGGTGAAAAGTTCACAGGTCAAGTTTTATGCAGTGGATATGGAAAATAATGAAGTGGATTTAACGGAAGGAAGTGATGCAGGATTAACAAAACTCGATATTGATGTAGCTGAAAAACATGGAAACCTGAAGCATTGTGCCTCGGTATATGACCCCGATAATGACAGGATCGAGCCCGGGTTGGACGCCTATGGCCCCAGAATTGTAAATTTTGCAAATATTCTCAAATTAGATTATATCCCATTGGCCAAAACTATTAATACTATCCTTGATGTCGTTAAAGAAGCTTTGGGTACCCAGGTAGAAATTGAATGGGCAGTAGACCTGGAAAAGGATAAGGATAATTTACCTTCTTTCTATTTGTTGCAGATTAAGCCTTTAGTTTTTCATGAAGAAGAAATTGATCTGCATATCGATGAATTGAATAAGGAAAATCTGGTATTGTATTCGGAAAAGTCTATGGGTAATGGGAAAATAGATCATATTACAGATGTCATCTATGTGGACAAAGAAAAATTTGACAATAATAAAACTTTGGAAATGACCTATGAGATTGAAAAACTGAACAAGCAGATGCGGGAAAAAAATAAAAAGTATATTCTAATAGGACCGGGAAGATGGGGCACGAGAGATAAATTCATTGGAATTCCAGTGGTTTGGTCACAAATTTCTCAGGCTAAGGTTATTGTTGAAGTAGGATTAAAAAACTTTCCCCTGGATGCTTCTTTAGGTTCTCATTTCTTCCATAATGTTACCTCTATGAATGTTGGGTATTTTTCTATCTCAGACAAATCAAGAAATAGTTTTGTCGATTGGGATAAATTAAAAAAACAAAAAATAGTTGAAGAAACAACTTATTTTAAACATATAGAATTTTCAGAACCCTTGACTGTCTATATGGATGGAAAAAAAATGGTTTCGGCTATTTATTGTCCCGATTCTGAAAACAATTGCAACTAAAATAGGAAAAATAATTAAATAAAAATTATATGTCATTTTATACCAACCATCAGGATAATTTAAAACTTGATTTTAACGATACTTCTTTTAACTTGTTAATGCAGAAAAGGATTCATAAAGTATTGCTTATTGCCAGCAATTATGATGCATTTATGTTAGAGGAAGATGGCAGGATCGATGAACAGATTTTTAATGAATATGTTTCCCTGAACCTAAGATATCCTCCAATATTCGTGTTGGCCAATTCAGCCGAAGAAGCTTTTCAAATACTTCGCAATGACAGCATTGACCTGGTAATTACAATGTTAACTATTGGCGGTTACGATACCTTCGGACTTGCCAGGAGTATAAAACAAGAATATACCAATATTCCGATTGTAGTACTTACTCATTTTTCCAGGGAAGTTACTCTGAAACTTGAGAATGAGGATTTAAGTGCTATTGATTATGTATTTTGTTGGCTGGGAAATGCAGATTTATTGCTGGCTATAATAAAACTTATTGAAGATAAAATGAATGTAAGGCATGATGTGGAGGTTGTTGGGGTACAAACAATATTGCTTGTGGAAGATTCCATAAGGTATATTTCTTCTTACCTGCCGAATATTTATAAAATTATTTTTAAACAGTCGAAAGAATATATTAAGGAAGCATTGAATGAACACCAGAAGATGCTCCGGATGAGAGGAAGACCTAAAATTCTGCTGGCTACAACCTACGAGGAAGCTATTGAGTTGTACAATCAATATAAGTATAATCTTTTGGGCGTAATTTCTGATATTAGTTATAAAAGAAATGGCATTAAAGATAAGTATGCTGGAATAAAACTTTGCGAAAAAATACGAAGTGTTGATGAGTTTATTCCTTTCCTTTTACAATCTTCTGACCAGGAAAATGCAAAGCTTGCTGAAAAATATAATGTAGGGTTTATACATAAGTATTCCAAAACACTTTCTATCGAATTAAGGAATTATATCATCAAACAGTTTGCCTTCGGAGAATTTGTTTTTAAAGATCCCAAGACCCTCGAACCAATAGGAAGAGCTTGTGATCTGCAAAGTTTGCAGGATATGATATTAGAGATTCCTGATGATTCATTGGAATATCATGCCAGCAGAAATGACTTATCAAAATGGTTGAATGCTCGGGCCATATTCCCTATAGCCCAGTTGTTTAAGTATCTTAAGTTGTCTGATTTCAACTCACTTGATGATGTGAGGAATTATATTTATAAGGCAATTTCAAGTTACCGGATGAGTAAGGGAAGGGGGGTGATTGCTAAATTTGATAAAAACAGCTTTGATGAATATCTTATTTTTTCAAGGATTGGAGATGGGTCTATTGGAGGTAAAGCAAGAGGTCTGGCATTTGCAAATTCAATTATTAAGCGTAATAATATTTTTAATAAGTATAAAGATATTATCATTACTATTCCCAGAACGGTTGTATTAAGTACAGATATATTTGATGAATTCATCGAGGGCAACGACTTATATAAAGTTGCTCTTTCAGAAGATCTCTCCGATGAAGAGATATTAAGGCATTTCATAGAAGCCAGGTTACCGAGCAGAGTTTACCAGGATTTATATGCATTTGTATCTGTAATAAAAAATCCTATTGCAGTAAGATCTTCTTCTAAGCTTGAGGATTCTCATTATCAGCCATTTGCAGGCATTTATAATACTTATATGGTGCCTCGTGTGGATGACAACACCCGTATGATACAGTTGCTGTCGGATGCCATAAAAAGTGTTTATGCCTGCGTTTACTATGAAAACAGCAAGGCATATATGGCCGCAACCTCTAATGTGATTGATGAAGAAAAAATGGGTATTATTTTGCAGGAGGTTTGCGGATCAAAATACGAAGATCGTTTCTATCCTACATTATCAGGTGTAGCTCGTTCTATAAATTTTTATCCTGTAGAACCTGAAAAAACTGAGGAGGGAATTGCAAATATTGCCCTGGGGTTGGGAAAACAAATTGTAGATGGAGGTGTTTCTCTTCGTTTTTCACCCAGGCATCCTGATAAGGCACTTCAGTTATCAAGCCCTGAAATCGCTCTGAAGGATACGCAAAAATATTATTATGCACTTGACTTAAATCCTGAAAGCTTTGAACCTAGTGTCGATGATGCTATTAATTTACTTCGATTAAAAGTTAATGAAGCAGAAAAAGATAACTCGTTAAAACATGCTGCTTCAACCTTTGATCTTCAGAATAATGTATTAAGAGAAGGAACCATTCATAAAGGAAAAAAAGTAATTACTTTTGCAAATGTGTTGAAACATAAAATAATCCCTCTTGATAAAATTTTAGCGGATCTGTTGGATATAGGACAAAAAGAAATGAATAACCCCATTGAAATTGAGTTTGCAATTGATCTGAATAAACAAAAAGAAGAGCCTTTAATCTTTAATTTCCTTCAAATTCGTCCTATTGTTTCTAATGATCAGGAAACTCATTTTGATCTGAACGAGATAGATCTTAAGGATACGATTATTTATTCTGAATCTGCACTGGGAAATGGAGTTATTGATGATGTATATGATTTCGTTTATGTTAAACCAGAAAACTTTTCTTCTTTAAAGAGTAAAGAAATTGCAAATGAAATGGCTAAAATTAATGAGCAATTTAAAGAAGAAGGTAAAAATTATATATTGGTTGGTCCCGGAAGATGGGGCACAGCTGACCCAAGTCTTGGAATACCTGTGAAGTGGGCCCAAATATCTCAGGCAAGGTTAATTGTAGAATCCGGCCTGGAGAATTACAGAATTGATCCGAGCCAGGGAACTCATTTTTTCCAGAATTTAACTTCATTCAGGGTTGGATATTTTACAATTAATCCATACATCGATGATGGTTATTTTGACATTGATTTTCTGGAAAAGTCAAAGGAACAATATGAAAATGAATTTATCAGGCATGTTCGTTTTAAAAATCCATTAAAAATTCAGATAGATGGCCAGTCGAGCAAGGGGGTTGTCTGTAAACCACAGTAATACAGCGTGATAGCTCTTTCCTGAAACATGAGGAAAATCATGTTTAAAAATGAATGAAAGTTTGGGAAATTCATAATTTAAAATTTACATTTACACTGTTATTTTAATAACGCTGATGTTAAAAAACATATTTTGTACAATTATTAAATCTTATAGCGATGAACGTAGATAAATTAATGAATGAGCTTGAGAAAAAACACCCGGGTGAGGTGGAATATCTTCAGGCAGTAAGAGAAGTTCTCGAATCTATCGAGGAAGTATACAATGACAATCCCCAATTTGAAAATGGCGGTATTATTGAGCGGTTAATAGAACCTGATCGTGTACTTACATTTAAAGTACCATGGGCAGACGACAACGGAAATGTTCATGTTAACTTAGGATACAGGGTTCAGTTTAACAATGCTATTGGACCTTACAAAGGTGGTTTAAGATTTCACCCTAGTGTGAATCTGAGCTCACTTAAATTTTTAGGGTTTGAACAGATCTTTAAAAATTCACTGACAACTCTTCCAATGGGTGGTGGAAAAGGCGGATCTGACTTTAACCCAAAAGGAAAATCTGATTCTGAAATTATGCGTTTCTGTCAGTCATTCATGACTGAATTATGGACCCTTATCGGACCTGAAACAGATGTGCCTGCAGGTGACATTGGCGTTGGAGGAAAAGAAATTGGTTTCCTTTATGGAATGTATAAAAAACTGGCTCGTGAAAATACAGGTGTATTTACCGGTAAAGGAATTAACTGGGGAGGAAGCCTGATTCGACCAGAAGCAACAGGTTTTGGTAATGTTTATTTTGCCAAGGAAATGCTCGAAACAAAAGGCGAATCTTTCGAAGGTAAAACTGTAGCTATTTCCGGTTTTGGTAACGTTGCATGGGGTGCTGCCCAGAAGGCAACTGACCTTGGAGCAAAAGTTGTTGCAATATCAGGTCCTGATGGTTATATCTATGACCCTGAAGGAATCTCTGGTGAGAAGATTGACTACATGCTTGAATTAAGAGCAACCAATAATGATATCGTTAAACCATTTTCATACGAATTTGAAAGTGCTGAATTCTACGAAGGCAAGAGACCATGGGAGCTGAAAGTTGATATTGCCCTTCCTTGTGCCATTCAAAACGAACTTGATGAGAACGATGCCAAACAATTAATTGAAAACGGATGTATTTGCGTTTCAGAAGGTGCAAATATGCCTTGCACCCCGGAAGCTATAGAAATATTCCAGAATAAAAATATTCTTTATGGCCCTGGTAAGGCTGCTAATGCCGGTGGTGTTGCTACTTCAGGTCTTGAAATGACACAGAACTCAATGAAATTACACTGGACTCGTGAAGAGGTTGATGAAAAACTTCATAAGATTATGAAAGATATTCATCATGCATGTGCTGAAAATGGTAAACGTGAAGATGGTAGTATTGACTATGTAAAAGGAGCCAACATTGCAGGATTCCTGAAGGTAGCCAATGCAATGCTTGATCACGGAGTTATTTAAAACTCTCTCTATATATATCTTGGATCCAAAAGGAGAAGCAAAATGCTTCTCCTTTTTTATATTTATAAAACAATCTTTTTTTTTGTTCGTTAAAATCTAAAGAAATCTTATTCTGAATAAGAAAAATGGGAAAAACTCTTTATTACATAGTTGGATTGACCCTGTTGTTGCTGGGAACAACTAAATATGTCAATGGGCAAAACGTAGATACAGTGCATGCTCATAATCGTATCTATATGAATATTGCCATTGTTGAAGGTGATACCATTCCAGCAGGAAATATAAGAGAAATAATTGTTTACCCAAAACTTAAATTCAGAAGACGAATGAGCCGTAAATATGCAAAGCTTGTTCGTGATTTGAAGGTTGTATATCCGTATGCTCAAAAAGCAAAAAATAAACTCTACGATATGGAGATGGAGTTCCGGCAACTTGAATCTGAAGCAGAGAAGAAGCAATACATTAAAAACGTTGAGAAAGAATTAAAAGAGGAATTTAAAGAAGATGTAAAGCACCTGACGATTAACCAGGGACGCTTGCTTTTGAAGTTGATTGACAGGGAAACAGGTGATACTTCATATCAATTATTGCAGGAGCTAAAAGGAAATTTTTCTGCTGGATTCTGGCAGACTATAGCCAGAATATTCGGACATGATCTGAAAGCCGAATATGAACCACATGGAAGAGACCGTCTTATTGAACGGATTGTAGTGCTTATAGAACACGACCAGATATAAATCCTGTCCCTGAGAATCCTTAAAACCCAATGTGAAATTTGAGGCTGTTTGAATATTAATCAATTGAATGATTGCTTTTTAAATCGAATTCAAATTTGGTTAAACTCTTTATATTTTTTCCGTATTAAAATTTATCAAGATTGAATAAAAAATGCATGAATGCTTTTTATTATAACTAACACATTCATGCATTTAGCATTTAAAAATTTTAAATCTCTTACATCAATTCTATTATTGCCTTAACTACGTTATTGGCGCCATCAGCAATATTCATAATTGTAGCATCAAGCATGTAGCAAGGTGTTGTAGCTATTTTGTTTTTTGTGTCCACAACAACTTCTCCGTGGTCAGTAGTTTTGTGAGTTGCTCCCATTTGTTGTACTGCATCTGCTGTAGTTTGATCCTGCCCAATAGTGATCTTTGCATTTTCAACAACCCTCGCAATAATGACAGGTGAAATACACAATGCCCCGATTGGCTTATTGGCATTAGCCATACTGCGAATAGCTTTTTCAACATCTTTGTTTACATTACAGTCAGCTCCATCAAAGGCAAATGTGCTGAGGTTTTTCGCTGCACCAAATCCACCGGGGATAATTATTGCATCAAAGTCATCTGCTTTAAATTCATTTAGTTTTCGAATCCTCCCACGCGCAATTCTTGCTGATTCTGTGAAAACATTTCTTTTGTCGTTCATTTCCTCCCCTGTAACGTGGTTTACCACATGATACTGTGCAACGTCTGGCGCGAATATCTCATATGTACCTCCGTTTTTCATAATGGAATACATGGTCATAACTGATTCGTGTATTTCTGATCCGTCAAATACACCGCTTCCTGCTAATATTACCGCAAATTTTGGTTGTTTACTCATAATTATTGGTTTTTGAGGTTTTATATTTTTTCTTTAACTTTCTCTTCAAATATTTTTTTATTGATATGAAAAGAACATTTATTGCTGTTAAAATAAAGCCTGAAGAAAAACTTCTAAAAACTTATACTAAGTTAAAAAATGAATTAGATAATGAAAAAATAAAGTGGGTAAATAGTGACAATTTTCATCTGACTCTTTTCTTTTTGGGCGATACAACTGAGGAACAAATCGATGAAGTAAAGCAGAACTTATCAGACATTACAGAACAGCACTCATCGTTTGCCATAAAACTCCAGGGCATAGGTGTATTTAAAAATATTCGAAAACCCAGAGTACTTTGGATTGGAATTAAAGATTTTGAAAAGCTTAAGTCGATAAAGATTTCTATTGATGAGAAGATGGAACCACTCGGTTTTCAGCCTGATAACCGTGAATTTAAACCTCACCTAACCTTGGCAAGAATTAAATGGTTGAAAAATAAAGATATACTTACTAAAATGCTTGAGGAAAATGAATCGGAGTTTTTTCAGCAAGCAGATATTGATCAGGTTGTTTATTATGAGAGTATTTTGAAAGCAACAGGTCCTGTTTACAGAGTAATTGAAAAATACCCGTTGGGCTCACCTGCCTAACCTTCAAGTTCATTTTTGATCCTGTATGTTAACTCCAGGATTTCTTCGCTTTCTTCTATTATAGTTACGGGCTTGTCGTCCTTTGACCTAATGGTTTCAAAAAACCTCTTTATCTCTTCAAAATACAGGTTATCTTTA
>Ga0209925_1000718_pt1 | contig 16789 bp, 12 predicted proteins | sample SalPonR2_A_D1_MG_FD_185702 | JGI IMG/M metagenome (GOLD analysis project Ga0209925, IMG submission 185702) | Salt pond soil microbial communities from South San Francisco under conditions of wetland restoration - Salt Pond MetaG R2_A_D1_MG... ...
AACGAGCTCAAGGTGGACCGATGGAACAAGGCGCGGGCCATGGAGGCAGAGGGCCGCCCGGCTTTCGCGGCCACCTACCCCGTAACCGCCTCCGTGGCGCACATCAATAAAAAATGGGCCGCTTTGGAGGCAGGGGCAGAGGATGAATCCGCCGACGTGGCTGTGGCAGGTCGTATCATGGCACGGCGGGTGTTTGGGAAGTTGGCCTTCTTCACGTTGCAGGACGACTCGGGAGTCATCCAACTCTACCTGGACAAAGGGCGCCTGGGCGAAGAGTTCACGAAGCTCAAGGCCTATACTGACAGCGGGGACATTGTTGGCGTGCGGGGATCGGTGAAGCGGACCGAAAAGGGTGAGATCTCGGTGTACGTGAGGGAGTGGAGCATGCTGACCAAGGCCCTCCTCCCTTTGCCGGACAAGTGGCACGGTCTGACGGACGTGAACAAGCGCTACCGACAGCGGGAGGTAGACCTGATTGTGAACCCGCAGGTGAAAGAGACTTTTCGACTGCGCGCGAAGATGTTCTCGGGTCTTCGGCGCATGCTGGACGAGAGAGGCTTCCTGGAGATTGAGACGCCCATCCTCCAGGTGCACCCCGGAGGTGCCGACGCCCGCCCCTTCAAGACCTTCCACAACAGCCTCGACATGGACTTAACCATGCGGATTGCCACGGAACTGCATTTGAAGCGGCTGGTGGTGGGAGGCTTCGAACGCGTGTACGAAGTGGGCAGGATCTTTCGAAACGAGGGCATCTCCACCCGGCACAACCCCGAGTTCACCTCCGTCGAGCTCTATCAAGCCTACGCGGACTACTACGACATGATGGATCTGACCGAAGAATTGATCCACGGGCTGGCTAAATCCCTATTGAACACGGAGGACCTCGTTTACCAAAACCAGACCATCCATCTCCAGCGGCCCTGGCGACGGGCGACGATGCACGAGTTGGTCGCGGAAAAGCTACCCGGTCAGTTCGATCTGTCCACTTTGGCCGATAACAGCGTCGAATCCCTGGAGAAAGCCAAGGAAGTGGCGCGTGCAGCCGGGGTGCCCGATGTTGGCACCTGCCAGAGCGTCGGCCATGTCGTGCAAGCCTGTTTTGAGGAACTCTGCGAGGCTGACCTGATCCAGCCAACGTTTGTGACCGACCATCCCGTGGAGGTGTCCCCCTTGGCCAAGCCTCATCGGAGCAAGCCGGGCCTGACGGAGCGTTTCGAGTTGTTTGTGTACGGGCGGGAGCTCGCGAATGCCTTCTCTGAATTGACCGATCCGGTGGACCAGCGGAAAAGGTTTGAGGCGCAGGTAGAGAGGAAAGCGGCCCTTAATTTAGAGGAGGCGGCCACGGTCGACGAGGAATTTTTGGCGGCCCTGGAGCGCGGCATGCCTCCGACGGGGGGGTTGGGCATCGGATTGGACCGTCTGGTTATGCTCTTCAGCGACGCGCCCTCCATCAAGGACGTGATCGCGTTCCCGCTACTCAAGAAAGAAGATTAGAGGGGCCAGGCCAGTGAGCGTGTGGAAGTAAAAGTGATGTATTCCACGTCGGGGAAGGAAGGCATAAAAAAAGCATTCATAACATATTCGTGACAAGGAAGTGAGATGCACTCGAAGAGACACTTTCCGTGCCCATGATACTTTTGGTTAGCGTCACCTTGAAATGCATCTAGCGACTATCTACCCCCGAGTCTTGACCTGCAAGAGTCAATGGGCATAGCAAGAGATAAAGCACAAACCTCATGCCTTCTGTCACTCTTTTTTCCCGTATCAATTGCCTGGTTGTAAACACCAAATCAAGCCAGACAAGGACAGGGCCGTGGTTCCTACTTTCTGCCATGCCCATAAAATCCCTTCACGATCGAAAAGGTCTTAATTCTTCATCCTTTTCCTAAAGGGCCCATCCAATGCTGCTTCCCGCGCTTGCTTCAATGCTTCAATTGAAGACACCAATTTATGCTCGAGCAGCATGTTGTTATCAGGCGGAAGTCCCAGGCAGGCCCGGAAAATGTTAACTATGCATTGTCTCTGCGCAAAGAGCGCATTCACAACCGGCGTGCCCGGAGGGACAAGAGGGGCTTTGATCAAGTAAGAGAGGAGCGACAGCACGCTGGCAAAGGATTCAAATGTACCGTCGCCCTCGCCTTCCCTTCTCACGGTGATGCGCTCGGCCATCTCGGTCAGCACGACGAGGTCGTAGATGAGGGGCGTAGCAAGGAGCGAGTCTTCGCACGTATTGTGCATCACGATCGTGTTGGTCCCTCCCATGAATATCTCCGAAGTATACTCGTCCATGGCACGCTTGGAGTCCCCCACGCAAGGGACATACCTAAGCGGACAGAAAGGGACCGAGGGGGGGAGAGAGAAGGCCTGAGAATGAGCGGACAGAGGATGCTATCCGTGTGAAATGCTCTACCTTCTCCTTCTGGTCTTTAGGATCGGTACCATAAAGTTGACCAGAGGATCAATGGGCTTAATAAGCAGGAAACACGGAGCCCGCCGCACTCACTTGATGACGACCACGTGGTCAGGATGCTCGTCTTCCGCGTAAAGCAAGCGGTTGGACGCGACCATGTCGTCCACCACGTTGCTTTTGGAGATCTCCTTGGAACGGAAGGTTTGCGGTGCCGACAGGTTCTTCCCGTCGTTGTTGCCCAGGTGGTTGTAGCTGACGATGGAGGTAGGCTTGATGCCCGCGGAGACGAGAAAGTCCACGAGCACCGACTTCATCTTCGTCTGCCCGCTCTTGAAGTCGTCGCCGCCTACATAAACCCCCCTTTGCTGAGCCAAGTCGATCACGCCGGGAACGAATGTGTTCTGGGGCGACCCATTGATGTAAGAGCAACCCTCCAAGATAGATGCCACCGCGAAGAGGGTTGAGGGGGAGAGCTCTTCCTCCTCCCGCTCGATAGCGGCTAGAAGGTTTTCGGCCGTGTCGTTGTTTCCTTCCTCCACCGCGGCGAACCGCTCCGTGTTGGCGGTCCACAGAACTATCACCTTCTCCAAGCTGTGGGAGGCCTTGAAGTCACGGATGTGCGCACGCACCGCGTCCAATTGCTCTTGCTTCGAGCCCGTCAAGACGTTGTCCGCTCGGTCGGCTTGGTTGGCGGCGATGAAGTCCGGGAAATAGATGGAGGGCAAGGGCTGCAAAGCCTTCATGTGCGGATAAAGCTGATCCTGCAATCCCGCGTCCAGCACTTGCGCCCGCCGCATGGCATCTCCCAGATCCTGCTTGGAGATGTCCCACCCGCCTATCACCAGGTCATTGGGATGCAGCATGGGGAGGAGCCGGTGGAATGGCACGTACACAGAGTTACCAAACTTGTCATTTCCGAGGCGCACCGTTGAGGCCTGAGTCAAAGAACCGAAGTAATTGGCGTGTCGCTCGCCTTCCTTTGTGCGCCATGATAATTTCATCCGGTTCGCCAGGATGCCCGCAGTGGTGGTGGTGCCGTTGTTTCCGCCCCATCCAACGAGCATCAAGCCCGTCTTGGGCACGTGCCGTTTAGTTTTGAACGTGAAGAGGGTCTTGGTAGGTATTGCCTGCAGAGAGGAGAGGGGCACGCGGGAGTGATGGCGACGATCGGTGCAACGAGCATCTATACGCATCAGCGTGATAATGCTGAGAGGCAAAGGGTTGAAATACCAAGCCTCCCCCCCAAAAAAATCCGCACTCAGCCCTTTGAGGAACCATAAGTCGGAAGTAGACTTTGAACAGGATGACCAGAAAGCGATTTCACTTCAAGGGGCGGTCTTCTTGCCAAGAGGGGGAAATTTAGACTGAGCTTTGTTGCAAGCAACGCATTGGCATGCTGCGAAGGCAAATATAACGGAGGCGGACGGAGCCGGACTACTTTGATTGCTATTGCTTCATGCAGTTGAGTATGTTTGAAACCAATATTTGATCTCCCCTATGCTTCTTACCTTTGTGCCCTCGATAACAACAGTCTCGTACGTATATTTTGCCAGTATTTCATCCCCCGTGTAAGTCACATCAGGACTTTCCACAGTGAAAGCCGCATCTTTATACTTTAATGAAGCCATGTATTTACTGTGCTGTAAATTTATCGAAACATGTACAAGATTTGTCGGCAAAAACGTCACATACGCCAAACGGGAAAAAGAGGAGGTACGGAGACCGTACCAACAGCCACCATCGTCCGGCTGACCATGAATACAACCTCGAATACATCCTCGAGCTCAAACGAGGCTGGCTTTCAGCGCAAGCGTCAGAACAAGAAAAGGAATGATTGCGTCACACGCTCATGCAAATCGTGATCCTGTGAACCTGCTTGGTGCTGTCTCGACGCTTTGCTCGGGAACCAGCCGCGACTCGCGGGGAAAGTGCGGGGAGGTTACAAAGGTCACTGCCGTATTATGTTCAAAATCAGTGACTTTTGGTGTATATTTAGGATGACCTCTCGTAAACACTGAAATTTACATCTTTCTTCGTTCACGATCGACTTTGGTGCTTTGACACGCATGCGATTTGTTGTGAAATAGCCTACACGGGGTACCTACGACTGATGGTGACTCCCTTTGCCCTGTTTCAAGTGGAAACCCGGAACCACCTCAATCCCTTATGAATTGGTTGGACGTACTCTCCAAATAAAACACTTGGAACTCTTGTGATTTTCGTGGGCGCCAGGGTGCTCCTTTTACTCGTTATTTTAGGGGTCACATGCTACTTCTTACTTTGCCCGTTGATGTGACTTTCGAGTTCGAATTTTCTTTAAATATCGGTCAGGAAGCACAGGCATACAAGCTACCGTCCGAAAGACTAGATATACAACCGCTCTCATCCCCCCAATGTTTACACGCCTCGGTCGAATTTCTTCATCGTGCCCAACAGCTGTCCCAGTGGCGTCTGACGGATTCCAGCACCCCGCACAAAACACACTGTTGAAAGCATCCTCCACGAAAGAAGCCCTCGCTGCCAGCACCAGCAGCCGACCCCCTGGGCGTATGACTCTTGCCATTTCTCTGAAAGCCCGCTCATACAGATGCAGCATCGGCCCACCCTTATGCTTGTGGCGTTTGCCGAAGGGCAAGTCCACAATGCCCACGTCGACAATTCCGTCTCTCAAAGGGAGGCGCCGAGAGTCCCAACGCGCAAGTCCGACAACTGCGGAGCGGCCTTTGCCTTGCGTACATCCATAATCAACGCACCCATGCATTTCCTCCCGCAGAAAATCAAAATTTTGCTGCATGTTGATCCAGGCCTCGTCACTTTGATCTCCTCCGAGAGAGAAGGTTTGAGGCGACGGCGGAGGGGCTATCGCGGCCACAAGAGGCACCGTGCCAACCCCAGCCATGAAATCACACACCACATCTCCAACGCACGGGTTACACATTGCCAGAAATAAGTGGGCAGTGCTGGGACGCAGGCTCGCCGTGACCTGGTCCTTGAAGAGGATGGGCGGCACGCGCTCCGACGGCATACCGGACTTGAATGTGGACCGCGCACCGTCTAGGACGAGGCCGAAGTGCACGTGCTGATGAAGGACGATGGCAACAATTTCCAAATCAAAATTCAGCAAATCCACCGTAAGGAAGTCCTCTCCTAAACGCGCCGAGGCCCCGTCTCCTAGAGCGGGCAGCATATCCATTCCTCCACACGGATGCACGCCATCTCGGACTACTGAGGCCCGAAATTTGCATGAGAACGGCTGGGTTTTCGTGACAACCATGTCAGTCCAGGAAGGTCTTTGATTCAATGAGGTTGAGTTCGTGGCAGCGGTGGTGGATGCAGCACTGTCGCGAACGCAGGCCCATAAACGCATGGCAGCTTCCCAATTAACAGCATCGCGAAGTATATCATGGAGATAAGCCAAGGCGATATCCCGCTCAGGGGGAAGTGCATGATCTTCTCCAATATACGCCAAAACTGCAATCACAAAAGGTATGCTCAGAACCACTTGAGGCGGTATATTCGTTTCCAGAATGACCTTTCCACACCCGGCATTACCTACACGTGCTTCCTCGTCAATTTCAAAAATTTTGAAGTCACTGGTCCATGTGCAAGCGGCTTCAGCCTGATAATGCATGTCTCGCCTAATATTAAAGTACGCTATAGCTGCAGCTACCGCGTCCTTTTCTAGACCGCCCACACATAATATCAAATAGGTGTCCGGCAGAGGTAGAGGCGAGGCAGGCTCTGGCGTTTGATGGTAGGTTCGGCTTCCCAGCAAAGTAATCTTCATTTGACAGTCTTGCAGCTGCATGATCACCACATGTATAAAATATATAGTTTACCGGTCGGAATCAGTCATCGTAAGCCTCATAATAAAAGGGGTGGAAAGTGCTTTCAACAAAAGGGAGTCAGCAGATCGGACCGAGTCAGGAGGTTACCCATCTAAACGCGTCGATAAAAGATGTAGAAAGACCACATTTTTGGGCTAATCATAGACAAAGATCTTTCATGAGGGTAGAAAATTAACCCAAAAATGGTCTTGTTCGAATATTTTTATGCAATCAGCATGAAATAGCTCCTTGCTTGCCCTTTTTTCTTTTACATTTTTTCCACCCATAACGGGCCGCTTTGAGACAACGCATTTTACATGAAGGAATGGAGGCTGGGACCAAAAAAGGCTGAGGAGGAGCAAAACATACCAACTCACCAACAATTCGAGACGAGAAATGCAACCTGAAGCCAGACAATCTGGCGTTCACTTCTCCGTGTCGCCTAAGAAACCCCGAATGCATATCGCGATGTTCAGCCTCTCTGCTCCCCCGTGTAAAATGGCTGGCAAGTTCTCGAAGAAATCTTCAAGCTGAGCTTCTCCGTCCCCTTCCCTCTCTTTGTTCATCTCAAATTAATCTTTGATCGATCTCTCCCCGCGCTGCGATCAAAGCGACTTACAGCATTGTTGAAAGCTCGCCGTCGCCTTGTTCGCGGGCGGGTTGCTCGATAAGGCGATCTTCTGTCCTACCCCGATGGCCTGCCCGAACCCCCCGTCATTTCCCGCCATGGACTTTTTGGATAGCAAGGAATGAATCTCTGTGAGGATCCGGTGGAAGGCCGTGTCCACGCCCGACGCGTCCAAAGCGGAGGTCTCGATAAAGGCCAGGCGGTTCTCTTCGGCAAAACGCATGGCATCCTCTGTCGGCACTGTCCGCAAATGCCGCAAGTCGCTTTTATTGCCAACCAACATCACCACGATCGACTGATCTGCATGCTCGCGTAACTCTTTCAACCAGCGCTCCACGTTGTCGAAGGTGACGCGCTTGGAGATATCGTAAACCAGGAGGGCCCCGACGGCCCCCCGATAGTAGGCGCTGGTGATTGCCCGGTACCGCTCCTACACAAGCAAAAGAAGGATGGATGAGAGAACGAAGGACATCCAAAAAGGCGGAAAGGCAGCATCGAGCAACACGAATCAGAGCTGAATCACCACCCCACCAACCTTTCCTCGCAAATTGACATACCTGCCCCGCTGTGTCCCAAATCTGAGCCTTGATGACTTTTCCGTCCGCAGCTTTGATACTTTTGGTGGCAAATTCCACGCCTATCGTGCTTTTACTCTCTAGGTTAAACTCGTTGCGGGTGAAACGCGATAGAAGGTTGGATTTTCCGACCCCGGAATCTCCGATCAGGACCACTGAAATGTGAAAAAAAAGGAGAAAAAGGGTGTGATCCGTAATTAAAATTCCCCACTTTACTCATTTTAGGGAAACAGAATTCAAGCGCAAAGCTAGCTGCTTTACTCTGCCAAACCGTCCCCTCCCGTTCGATCAATATACCTTTGAAAAGGTAGTCGTATGTCTCATCCTTGCCGCCCGCCATCCTTGCCCTTGACTTTCACACTCTTGTGCAGCTTATTGGTAGCTTCGGAATCGAGAGGGGGCCTACACACGACAAATTAAAAGGAATGTTGCGATATTTGGGGAGATAAGGGTTCTGAAGACGTTAGCATATTATTTCGTCGGAAGATGATGAGCGTGCCCTAAAAAGCGATGGACTTGTGACTTCCTGTCCTTTACGCTATTATTGCACAATAGTGCTTCATACATAGTAATAGTTGAGGTAAGCAACGGCGGATTGAGACCTTGCAGTAACGCGGGCAACGGGGCGGGGCGCACGGAACAGGAGGGACAGTTTTGCCGTGCAGACTGACTATCAGAGCCCACCAGGAAACCAATAGGAACGCCCCATCCTGACCTCATAGAGCGGAGGAGCGTCCCTTGTGGATCCTAAAATCGATATTGAATGGCCCGTCCTGTTGCGCGCAGTCGATGACGCGCAAAAATTGTCCTCGTGATCCTCCTGCTTTTGCCCGTCTACCTGCACACTGCACACAGCACAGTACCGCGCACACCACCGACCTTCTCCTGTACCACTACAGTGATTCCACTCTACAATCGCCACACTTTGTCCCGTTGCGGCCCTGTCCTGCGCCCGCCCCAGCGCGGTCACCTAGCGGGCCCGGGGACTTGTTCGTTGTCTTGCCCCCCTCCCCTGAAGCCGTTGAGGAGACGGCGAGGGCCCCGCGGGACGTCACGCTGAAGGCAGTGGGCAAGAGACTACCACGAGCAGCCCGGTAGGTGGGCAATGAGCCACTGACGGCTTGCTTGGCATGATCATAAGCTTTATGAGAACGATCACCACATTATTATTTATTTATAGAGGACATGCTGTGACGCGTTATGGGGTGTGATTATGTCCCTACCCTCGACTTTCACCCGCTTGGCAGGTCATACCGGTCCCTTCTTTCATTACGCATTGTTGTTACAGGCAATCGAGTTAGCACCAGAGTCGACAGAGACGACAGCAGCAAAAAGAAGAGATTCTCAACGTAGCTGCAGGCAACTGAGTAAATGAGTTTTTGCCGCCACGAAAGAAATTCTCTTGTCACCACCGCCCTCCCAGCATTACCATTTATCAATGTAATACATGAAAGGGCTTCCGCTCCAGAAGAACGGCGGGACATCATTGGAAAATAATATCCCTCCAAATTTTGAACGCTGATTTTTTAGAAAAGCTAAATGGAAATAAATAAAATGGGATATCCACTTATTTCTGCTAGAAACACCTTACGCTAGGAGTCCGGCGCCATGTATGGGGTCACGTCCTTTTGTGACGCCTAAAAAGACTAAAGCTAGCCTCCAAATCAGGAGCGACAAATCGAGGCGTTGGGCGAGCTTTTGATTGATACATTCTTCATTAAAAAAAACAGTTAACAAGTATGACGAAATTGCATCCCCCCGCGGCCCAAAAGGCTCATATTTAGCTATGCGCCGTACTCTTTTTCAGAAAATGTGCACACCGTGCATTGCACGCACTTGAGTTTCAAGTTCTCGTCATGTAATAAGAGGGTAATAGGCAACAGAAATCACGATATCGCAAAAATGCTCACTGAATGGCGTATTTTTCGGGCCACACGGGCTTTGCAAAATACACATGACTGCATGTCATACATAGTTGCCAACGAAATACCCAAAGACTTCAATGGTGTCGAAATATTTATCTTGACAGGCAAAAACAAATGAGGTCAGAAGAGAAAAGCATGGAGAAGCTTTTAGATTTTTTTCCCTCCTGTTGAAGTTTTGAATTCAAAAAGGAAACGTTTTGCATAGCTTTGATGTCCATTCTCTGTCACGCATGTGGAATGCCGAAATGCGCTGCCCTGACGCCAAACGTTGACTTTGAGCAGAAATTTAAGCGCACAAATGGGGATACTAATACTAATTGAACAGGGCGGCATTCACGGGCATGATTTTGACATAAATCGAACGAAGAAGGAGCTTCTCCACTTTCCTTTGTCGTTTAAACGTCCCGCCCAACGGTCGCTCCCCATATCATCGCTGTGGCCCCAGGAATTCTCGGAATCCACCAATAATAGCGCGCACTGTGCGTTGAAATTATTGAAAACCTAGCAGACTATTGCAAGTTGAATTATGCTACGACATCAGTGAGATTTAAGCAGCAACGATAAAGGGCACAAGCAAATAGGCAAGTGAGGTCGGGATCCGTTGTCCAGCGCGCGCCTCTTTACGAGCCGTATTTTGGGCTAATCGGTCTTTCATTCATTCATATAACAAAATTTTAAGACTCTAATTTTACTTGTATCCGAAAAGAAGTAATGATCGTGTTTCTCCTTTTCCATCTTTCATACTTACAGGCCTGCGGGGAAGCCTTCGCATTCGAGTCTCACCTTACGATTATAGTACCGGGAACTCGACAGGCTAGCTATTTGGACCCCTTTCAAGTCTCAAATTCTAGTACATCTATAGGGTACTTATAGATATGCGCATTCGGGCTGTTTTCGTGCAGTATCTTTCAAGATTTGAAGAGATAATGGAAAGCAAACGAAGCACTTAGGACGAGCATCGATGCCGAAGCTTACCGAGATGTGCCCTGATTTCAAAGGAGATGGCGTAGTACTGGACCATGAAGGGAGTAATGAGAAAGACTTTACAACTAGGTCGCGTCCTTTGGGTGGGTTTGAACAGTTTATGTATAATGCTCATCGTTTGGGATGTGGCTTAATCTACATGATTGCTGACCTTCGAGAAGGAAGCCCGTTTCTCAAGGACACCAGTCTAATGGAAGAGGCATTGCGAGCAACGGTATCTCATCATCCTAATTTGCATGCATCTATTTCGTCGGATGGAAAGCAACTGATGTTCCAGCCCGTCAACAAACTTCCGCCTTCTTTTTTTTCCGTACCTCTTATCTCTGGCTCGTCGGCTGTGGATGTAATACAAGAGGAGCTGTTGACCACTCCTATCGCCCGAGGTGAACGTCACAGTCCTTTTTGGCAATTAGTGCTCGTACAAAATGCGAAAGATGGGAAAGAAAGTCAGTCGTTGGTAGCGCTAGCGCACCACAGTATTATGGATGGGGAGTCCATGGTGCTCTTCTTGAACGAGATTATTGTGCGAACAAATGAGCTGCTGCGAACGAGATCAGGTGTGACTACTCATGTTGCAGACGAAGCAAAGTCCCCACTGGAATTGTCAAAGTTGAGTTTTCTCCCATCGCAGGACGAGCTCTTTGATAAAGTCTTGCCACCAACAGCAGGGGACGGTGCGCGTGGTGCACTTTCCTACCTGTGGCGACGGATAACCTGGTATGGCTACAAGAGAGGATCGTAGAATATGACACTTTTCATAGACCCTACTGCTTCGTAGACGAGCTACGTCATAACAGTGTTCTTGAATACATTCTCAGGTTTACTAATATACATCTAAATATATATTCTTTTTTTAAAGGTTCTTGAGACGGCCTACCGTTCCAGCCTCTGAAGGCACCACCCGCGATATTTCCCACCGAAGGAATAATATCCTCTCTGCACAAATTAAAGGCTCTGCACTCACCCTACTACTTCGCCGCTGTCACGCCGAGCATACAACCGTCACAGCGGCCCTGGCAGCCGCCACCCTTCTAGAGCTGAAACGTCTGATTCCCGAATCACCCAGGGTGAATCTCAAATTGGAAACGATGGTGAACCTTCGTAGGGCCCTTTGCCAGGTTGACCAGGCACGGTACAAAGACGCCCTGCAATGTTTCGCCGCACCCATAGATACGGTCGTCACCGTCCAGGAAAATGATGACTTATGGGCACACGCACGCGCTTACAAGGAGCGTTTGAATGAATCCATGGCTGCGGGGCAGTGGAAAAGACAGGTCGCCGCTTTTCGGACATTTGAGTATGGCGTCTATGGTGCCCTGGCTCGCATGGCCGTGACGCCTGAGATTCAGGGCCGCGTAAAGGCCGCTGCCATCTCCAATTTAGGGGTCCTCTCCTTTGATTCTGTGGAAGACGGCAAAGGCAAGATCGGTGCCGAGGAAGAAGACCCCCGACAAAATGTTGAAGGGCTAAGGATTGCCAGGTTACAGTGGGGCATTTCTTTGCACGGCATAGGTCAGTACGCCTTTGTGGCGGCCTCCACGCAGGATAGTAGCCTAAACCTGACCCTGACGTGCGCCAGTCCCATTGTCTCTGCGGGTCGTGCAAAACGTCTTCTTGATGGCATAGTTGCCCATCTGACGCAATTGTAAGTGACACATGGGCGGTATAGCATTGTAAGCATGAGCACAGAGCAAGCACGAGGACAGGACAGGATGTGAAAGGGGGGGAACACAGCATTTGATCCATTCGGCTCCTTCTGGTTTTGAAGTGAGATCTACAAGGTTGTCGGGTTCTATTTTGGTCATGAACACACCATTTCTACCTTGGCTATTGCAAGACATCTGAAATTGCGATCGGCCCTCGAGCTTCGACATGCTGCTTTCTCAACGTAAAGGATAACTGATGTTCGTACGCACGTAAAATTGTATATATACCAAGGGATGTCATCCGCAACTCTGCGAAATGTTTCCAGGAAAGTCTGACGAATTTTAAATGAGTTGCTAGAACTCATTGCATTTTCTTTCGACAAATATAACTGCTCTATCATGGATCCTATCCCCTATCTTACACTTTATCTTAAAAGAATGAGAAGCCTCTATGCATTCCTCTCGGTTTTCACCATGCTAGCTACACGCTTTTCTAAATTAAGGGGCGACCAACAGTTCCTCTGATTATCAATTCAGTGTTTCAGAAACACGCTGCCAGGTCTTCCCTTGCATCTCAACCAGCTTCATCCTTGTGTACACCGGAGGTGAACAAACACTTGTAGCTATTCTCCTTAACGAGGATGAGCATGTGTAGATCGCTTATGATACGCTCCAGCCCTGGTCGTAGCGGACAATGACTGTTTTTCATTTTTGCCGCTTCTTACTCGTCGTGAGATGCGAATTTTGGAAAAGAGAAAGTGAGGTGGTACACTTCCTTTATCCCGCCTCCGTTGCGGTCCCCGATGTGTGATTTCGCTTAAAACTGCATGTTTCGTCTCATGCATTCCATAAACCTTTCGACCTCTGTACAATGTGCTGTCCTCTTTTTCGTACAAATCGGCTCAAGTTTCTTTTTGCTTTGGCTGTTTTGAACGATAACCCATGGCCCGATAGATGGCTCCTTGAAGCAGCAAAAGAGGTAACAACAACTCGGAAGCCGGGTTGTGATATATCTATATGTATGCGAACTGAGCAATCGTAGACAGCTGCCACGTATCATTGAATATCTATGGGATTTTCTGAAAATTGATGCACAAAGCGCAGTTTTTCTCGAGGTTATTATCTAGTTTTCAGTTGAAGGGTCGCCCCCTAGCAGCTTGATCTGCTCTTCGATCTCGCTAGCGGAGAAATCCGGCAAGGCCGTGCCTTCAGATATCACCACTTTTTTACGAAGCACTGCAAGATTGAATACACTTACATGAGAAATTCGTGTTTTCTGTGGAGGCTTTATTTTATCAACAAGCATGCTCCAATTTTAAGGAGTTGAACAACGTGACCACACGAAAAAGCAAGTTCACCCGGCGGTCGGATTGCCCGCTGTTTCGACACGTACTACCCTACCCATTGCTCAAAACTCAATTTGCGTATACTGGCGCGACAGGATCAAAACACCATTTCATCATCAAATCAAGGGTGAAAGTTCGCATTATTTTTATCGTGTACGCGGCTTGGGCAGATCTGGTGGTGGTTAGCCCGCAGGGCTGAGCGGTCTGGCCCATCGTAAGTCACCTCCCGCCCGTCCACGGGATTGGACCGCCGTGTTGAGAAGATTTCACTAGCATGTTGTTCAAGCCCCAAAAACTGTTTGAAAGGGGCCATCACTCTTCTCACTTCCATGAATCATCATATCCGATCGTGTCACAGGTTTTTGTGGGCGTCTCCAAGCACCGAGTATGAAAACTTCAATTCTCCTCGTCTTATGGCTTTGGAGCGCTGCCCGCGTCATCTATGCCTATCCTGCCTATGATGATCCTGTAACAGCTTCACCTCCTCTCATACGTCGAGGAGAATTTTTGTGCACCGTGGACCTTGTCAGAAATGCCACATGTGACGCCTATGACAAGGTCACAACACAACCTTTTCTTCTACACGCCAATCCTGCATGCCGCGGGCGAGTCTCTATGGCTGTACTAGATTTTTACGGGGCTGTAAAAGGGATTCAATTCGACCGGAGTGGGGGAATATTCTTGGGGGAGGTCGAGCTTCTACGTACTACCACTCCTGAGCCTTCCCCGCAAGGTATTACTTGGCACGTGGAGAAGGATGTAAGTGATTACCTCTCCTACATTTTGGACGAGAAGCCAAAGAGCGGGGCTTTGGGCATCGCCAACATTGTCGACAAAACGTATACGGGCGTCATCTACGTCAACGCAACCCTCAGCTTTTACGGACGCCCCTTCCTTGCCCTCTCAAACCTCGTCGAAGGAATTCGTCCTAGTACAACCCCGGCATTTCAAGCTAGCTCCGTGCTCCCTTCTTTTCTGCGCGGTCGTGCTGTTGACAGTCTAAATCCTAGCAAAATTGAAAAAGAGCTATATCGCTCCCAGAACGAAAGCGCGGGCCTGCTGGTCGAAAAGGGGGCGTACCCCCCTCTTGTCCTCCCTGCCATTTTTCCGGTCGTCAATGCATCCACTGGGCGATGGTCAGGCATAACCAGTCTCAGTGGAGACGATGAGATAAGTTTCCCCCTTCCACCCTGGCCCCAACCCAATATTGCTCGGGTGTACTTGGATGTCGTGGCCTCCCCCCACGGCTGTGAAGAGTTTTTCTATACGAACACTCCCTCAGACGCCCAGGAGCCTGATGGCACCTCCTGTGGCGGGGGCGTTTACCGAGAGATTCAGGTGTGGGTAGACGGACAGCTTGCTGGGGTTATATACCCCGCTGTGGTCCTGTACACTGGAGGAGTGAACCCTTTCCTGTGGCGGCCACTTACTGGGATCGAAAGCTTTGATATCCCCGCTTATCGATTCGACTTGACGCCTTTTGCCGGCATTTTCAATTCAGCCATGTCCTCAAATGCTGTGGGATTGACTTCAGTTGCCTTACAAGACGTCAAGAACGACACAGGGCTGTACGAGAGAGCCCCATCGACCATCATGGGGACATCGACGGCGCGTCCCAACATTTCCGTGCGCGTGAACGGGAACAATAAGAAGGGCATTTGGTCAGTCACCAGCGCCCTTCTCCTTTATCCAGACTGGACCATCGAAGCCTCGACGCCGCTCTTTGGGAGAATTAATTCTCTGACAGATTCGGGACCGCAGGTGTCGGTTGCGAAAACTCGGGATATAGAGGGGGTTGAGGAAGGCAGCAACAGCACCACCTACAAGACAGTCGGCTATCATAAGTTCTCCGTATCCGGGACCTTGTCCTATCCAGATTCATCCCAGACTATTACCACCACTGTCTCTGCCTACCTGTCGGCCTGGAACGAAAACAGTCTCGTTGGCAATCACACCCAGCGGACTCGGGGGGCCATGGCGGACCATACGACTGTGGAGCGGCATGAAAGCAAAGGTACCTTTCGGGAGCAACACCGGCTGCAAAATCGGTACCCTTATTTCATCCAGAGCTTTTTTGCGACCGATAATAGCTCTTTAGAACTACGGGCGACCGTAGATATAGGTTTGGAGCGCTCCTTTGACGACGAAAGTGATGCTCGACGCCCCTTCTCCTCCTCGTGGACGAACCGCATCAAGAGCAGAGCCGTTTACAACCGATCATTGGACCATTACCAGACATATACAACGTTGGGAGAGAGCATAGAGACTTTCCAAATATTCAATTCTTGGCAGGGGCCCGCGCCCTGCTACGATAGGGTCCTCGCTGCGCGAAAGGGCAACATTTATTTGAACCGTTCTACCTATACATGCATTTTCCCGCCCGGTTTGTCTTTCTGTGGGGATCGGATTTGTAATCAGCTTGGAGTGCCTCTTGATGACTCCGAGCCCGACAGATTGAAAGCATCAAAGGTTACTATAGGCCCAAAACCTACTTTTAAAATCGCGGAGGATCAGGAGAGAATGAATAAGGAAGCTGGAACATTGATCGATGATAGTCCATCTACACTTATGCCGCAACTTTCGATTGAAGCCAAAACTGTGCTGGAAGATACAAGTGATCCCCAAAAATTGACTTTGGCAGCACTGCATGACCGTGTTAGGCTCGCTAAGCAAGGAGTGAAAAAGTAAGATCCACAGAGCAGTCATAAGAGGGCATATGTGATAACATATGCGCATGAAGAGCCCTGGGGGGCTTATCAATGGTCATGCATCAAAGACTTCCGTACGTGTAGTATGACGCGGAAACTAAAAATTGTGTAATATGTCATGCTGAATCGCTCCAGTCGTGGGCCCTCAAAAGCATTCCATTCATTTGAGCACGTTAGCCAAAAGTCACAAATCAAGGCACGTTAAAGAGTCCTTCATCGCGTAAACAATTTGATTTCAGTATTGCAGTGGATGGTTACTTCAGGTTTCCACACACAGTAGCTTCCAAAACTCCTTCGAAAGCCACCCCCTTACAGTTAACATTAAGCGCCAAGTTCTTGAGATTTGTTTGTCATTCTTTGCGAAAACTCACGTCCAAACCGTTCATTTGCTTTCCGCGCCTCTACGTTACCAAAGATCGTAGGATGCGCTTAAATTGTACAATGCAGGCATCATTTGCTTCCTTACCCAGATAGGCTTTGACGAGACCAATCATTTGAGGGCTGCCTTGACAGAGCAAGTCGGAGGCCCGCCGAAGCTCCTCGTCGGACAGTATGGCTACACGGGCGTAGAGCGATTCAAATAAATCCGCTTGTTCCTATTGAGACGCAAATTAGCACGAAATCAAGTAAGCGTCAACGCTTCTGAAGGAAACGCGTGGGTGATGCGATGCACCAACAAAGTCGCATGATTTGTCGCTTACCTTCGCTCCCATCCATGGAGCGTTTCGGATCCTTTTTTG
>Ga0209925_1000719_pt1 | contig 16783 bp, 17 predicted proteins | sample SalPonR2_A_D1_MG_FD_185702 | JGI IMG/M metagenome (GOLD analysis project Ga0209925, IMG submission 185702) | Salt pond soil microbial communities from South San Francisco under conditions of wetland restoration - Salt Pond MetaG R2_A_D1_MG... ...
TGGGTATAGAGTTTTTCCTCAAGCTCGATGAAGGCGTCCATGTCGGTGTTGATGGCTTCGAGCGCCGACAGGGTTTCCGACAATTCGGTGATCTGACGGGGGGTCATGTTGACCACCGCAAGCCGGACCATTTCGGGTTCGAGAATGCCGCGCACCACCAGATGATCCAGAGGGCTGGTGTCATCGGCGACGGACTCGCCAAAGGCCCGGGTGGGTGTCTTGGATCGGTAGGTCACGAAGCTGCCCGAGCCGGGCCTGCGGCGGATCACGTTCTGGTTTTCCAACACGTCCAGCGCTTCGCGGACGGTGTTTCGGGCCACGCCCAGTTCCGAGGCCAATGTCCGTTCCGAAGGCAGGCGCGTGTCGGTCGGGTATTCTTCGGACTTGATGCGCGCGAACAGGGTATCGACCACGATTTGCACCGTGGCGCCGATGGGCTGGCTGGTGACGATGGTTGTGGTGTCGTCGATCTGTCGGGTCATCTATCGGTCCTGGGTTTGGCCTGGGTCTGGCCCGGGTGTGGCCTGTGTCTGGCCTGTGTCTGGCGGCGCATGGGGTCCAACCTAGCGCGCAAAGGGTGGGTGGGAAAGCGGTCTGATCCAGTTGTGGCGCACTGTGTCGGGCCGGTTGTTTTGGCATGATGCGGACATCCAAGGGGCCACATCTGGGCCCTGCTGTCAAAATTGGTACCTTTGTGGTTGTAAAAGTGATCGTTTTTAATTCATAAAATATATAATTAAAACAATATATTACGAATTTAATACGAATTTGGTCAGAATTAATGCGCAGTAAAAGTCCGCAATTGATCCAATAATTGAACCAATTTTGTTGGCAGGTTGGGGTATCTCTGTTAGCGTTCGGAGTCGAGGCCGAAGCAACCTGCGCGCGTTGGTATGGCTGTGCCTCGGTCGCCCTGCCGCTGTCGCGCCCGCTCGTTCCATGACGTTGGCCTCCAAGAAAATCGCCCGAAACCAGCGGGCATGCCAACATGGGAGAAAACGAAAATGCTTTCCAAGATCGTGAAACCGGGGCTGACGCGCCGGACGTTCCTGCAATCGACGGCGGCGGCAGCCACGGCTTTTGAGGTGGTGTTGATTAGGAGGGTGTAGGTTCCACCATTGACAGGAATGGCCGTTATGGCCTCCCCGTACACAGACCGGAAAAGGTACAAGATAAGGCCCACTAATAAAAAACAGAGGGGGGCAAGCTGCCCTGCGTAACTTGTCACCAGGCCAATGGAGTAAAAGCAAGAGCTGAGAATATCATTACCGCAAATCGAGGAAGCCATCCATGGTCCTAGCATTTCGTGCGGATGGTTTTGCCTTTCCAGAGCATGCGCTGCTTTGGAGAGTTGGACGTCGTCGACATGAATGTGTTCATCGTAAGTCCCGGGGCCGGGAAAGTGCTTGTTTCTCAAGCCTCGGGCTTTGGCTTGTGTGATGCTGATGGAAGACGTGTTCCCATTCCCATTGTATGTGTGAGAGCTTGCAGGTAACAGATTCGCGGACTCGTTCGAATTCTGCTGAGTTGTTCTTGCCATAGCTTCCGATCATGCATGTACGACAAAAGCGGGCTTTAGCAGCGACTTGCTCCGAGTCGTCCGCCATAATACGCCTTTTCCAACAATTTGACCATCAAGCTAGTGAATGTGCATTAGAAATCCGAATTTTAGTGTTCGTGGGCACCGATGTGATGTGATAAGGTCGTAAATGAAATTCTGTTATCGAAAACCAGCGGCGGTCTGGGTCGTCGGGAGGGTTGCTTTTTCCTTTTGTTCCGCGATATGAGGTGGCTTGTGAGTGATGTTTGTCGTGGTAACCACGTCCCTGAAGCGAAGGAGCTAGCACGGTCGAACGGAAGAGGAAGTTTTAAGATAAGTGCACGTCAAAGAAATGGGACAAGAGACAAGGGTAATGTCTGATGGATAGTTGGGAACCATTACATCTTGCATAACGTATCTTCTCGTTAAAGTCAGTAAGGGTACGTGGTCATTACGATAAAAACACTTCGCGGCTAGAAATATTTGTCTACACCGATGGCTGCGGACAAAAAATGTCATTCAAAATAGATCACTTATCAGTTAAAGCTTGTTGGCTTGTTCTTTCATGCGCAATAGCAAAACAAGTTGATAAGTCGTTTGTCATATTTTTGTGGGTGCAAGGCTCCCCATCCGCCCGAAGACACGGCAAAATAAAAAATCTTGATATGTTCATTTCACAGGTGGAAATGCAAGTAGTTCTATATACTCTGCAGGAGATATAAGTGTACGTTGATGCGATGTAGGCCATTTAACGGGGAAAGATGTTGGGTATCAGCAGGTCGCCTGGGTGTTGGGATGCGGTCTTTCTTCTTTCGCTCGACGATTTCTTCGTTCACATTATATGCCTGTTGAGAAGTTGTTGACATTATGATTGAGAAAAGTAATACGGTACAGTACATTCTTTCCGGAAGATCCCACAAGACAATGTCGCAGTGTCCGAAACTGTCTCCTCATCGCACCTCTCGGCCCATATTCTCTAGCACAGGATGCGGGAAGCCCCAGCCGTCCACACCCCGGCCTCTGTGGCTGGCGAGGCCTCAGCCTTCCCCGAGTCAAATTGTTTTCATGTCGCCTCGCAACGTGAGAGAGAAGACGACACTACGACATGAGTGCGTTGAAATTAAATCTTACCGGCGGAAAAGAAGTCGGAGGTGGTCGATGCAACTGGTTGTGTCTTTCCAGTGGCTGGCCTTCATCCCTTCTTCGCCATGCACCTGTTGGCTATACCAAAAGCAACTGATTTATACGCCACTTCTTTGGAAAAAGGCACGATTGTTTAGCATGTGCTGTGACAGTATTTGGTCCTACACGTATCTTAATCGACCATGCCTGTGTTTGTGGCTTCCATACCCTTCCTCACCCCAGCCTTCTCCCCACCACGTTCTCACCCTCGCGTTTCGCCGCCCTAACATAATTAGACGATGGGTCGCGCTGTGACTGTCCGGGACATCAAGCCCCAGGACTTCATTGTAGCCTATGCCGCACATTTGAAGACCAAGGATAACTTTGAAGTACCCAAGTGGGCCGACATTGTTAAGACCGGAATTGGGAAAGAATTGGCGCCTTACGACCCAGACTGGTACTACACACGGGCCGCTGCTGTCCTCCGCCAGATCTATCTTAAGCAGGGCATTGGTGTAGGTGCCTTGCGACGGATCTATGGGGGCTCGAAGCGCCGTGGAGTTGAGCGATCTACCACCGTGAAAGGAGCCGGGGGCTGCATTCGTCACGTTCTCATTCAGTTCGAGGTACGCTGTCGAAATATGGAAGAAAATGCGTAAGCCGATACGAGCATACACGTGTGCCTGAGCCGGCCATATCCGTAGTAGAAGGAGGGGGCAGTTTCAATGCGTGTCAGCATGCATCGTAAACTGAGAGACACAGGTCCCTTTTAATTCTGACTGCGATCTCTTGGCAAGCATTTGGGAATTCGAGCCTTTGAAAGACGAATTTTAGCTGTGTTGTCTACTGAAGTGAGATTTCTGGTTGCAGTGGTGTTTGTGGTGCTGACTACTGCAAGTTACTTGAGACTCGACACGGTCCAAAAGATGGCATGGCGATAGCTTTTGAAAGGAGATAGTGGATTTTTTAAACAAGACTCAGAACTCATTTCCCTCTCAATTTTCTCGTTTTCTTCTGTCAAATAGAACCTAAAATACGTGACGAAGGACAGCAATGGCGGACGAAAAATTACTAAAGAAGGACAAACTGCCCTGGACCAAATTGCAGCCTCGGTAGCAAACGCAGAAGCGGATGAATAAATAGGACAGCCGTCTTGTGGCGGTTCGTCTCCTTGTTAGCGTGCACGTTCAGCGTAGCGATGCAGCTCGGAGGAAGCTTGTCTCGGGGTAGGGGAAATCTTTTCAGCCGTCGTCTATGTAGCCTTGTGTCGCGCGCCTGATGGTCGCAGTGAGTCAAAGGCTGCTGAAAGAGTGGTGTAGGAAGTGCTACCCAAATTTTCATTTTGTGCGGTCCGTGGTTAAAATGGAATGGGTGGGATTCTGATGAGAAGGTGATCGGATGACAAGGAGATGATAGGCAGACTTTTCCTCGTGCTGTCAACGGTAGAAATAACATGCGTGTAACAATGAAGATGAAAATCGCAAAGAAAAGACTTCATTTACTAGCTGACAAAGGCTTTGGAATTTTTGTTTTGCGTTTAGTAAATGAGTTGCTCAGTTGTAAAGCGTCAAGACTAGATTACCTCCTTCCCCCTGCCCCTTGACCGTTACGTTACACCGACCGTTGCCGTTACTGGTAGGTACGCAAGCCGCCCGCCTCGACGAGTACAATCGAGGCGTGCGAAAGCTTGTTTCCTAAAATTTTCACCAGAAATATACTGATATTTCTTTGTAATTGCTAATGGCCTTTATGCCGGGATTTGCGCCCCTCTAGTCACACCAATACACACCCTACAATGGTAGGAGGCCAGCCTTTGGCCCATTTACTATGTCATTCTCAAACTGTCTTCCTTACTTCATACCATCATCATTACCTCAGCATGTTTGGAGCTGGAAGAAGGATGAAGTCGGAAATAGATGGTGCTGATCCTATTCTGGATACTGCTAAAGAGGACGGAACGGGCAGCACCATCAATCCGCAAAACCGATCTCGGATTGCTCGTCTGAGAGGGCCTAATCTGAGAGTAGAAGAAAGTACGCACGGCAGCAATCAATATAATAGAGAGGGGCAGGCCAAAATGGCTTCATTTCAAAGCATAAGGTAACAATCACCCCCAAAAGAGGGGGTGTATCCTCGTCGCATACCTTTTCTCGGTCAATGTGTCACCTGTTGCTTTCCCCTTCTCTCCATCGAACATAGCTACTTGCCGATCCATTCCAAAATTTACCTTGAATGGCTCAAGACGCATTTTACGGCATCTGTGGTGGCGAACTGGGTGATGGTAAGCTTTTTAACTTTATCTTTCCGATGATGGGCGCGTCAGCGTAAGCTGCTCGTGGTTATATTTACTTATGCTTGGTATCTCCTAATCGTCCATTTCTGATTTGTGTTGCATAATCTAACCGCGCCGCTATTTCTACGTTCCTCCGTCCGTATCTTAGATGGCCTTAATTGGCGTAGTCACTGGTCTAGTTGGCGCGGCCCTCAAGAACCTCATTCAATTCTTCACCAAAGTCAAATTCATGCATGTTCAATCCCTCCTTGCCCGCCATCAATTTATGCTCATGTGGTTTTACTTCACAAGTATTTCCCTCATTTTGGCTTTGGTGGCGGCCGCCGTCGTTGTGTACGGAGAACCTGCCGCCGCAGGCTCGGGGGTGCCCGAGGTAATGGCTTACTTGAATGGCGTCTCCATCCCGAAAATCTTCAGGGCGAGGACACTTTTCGTCAAATGTGTAAGTGTCGGCTTGGCGGTGGCCTCGGGACTATTTGGAGGGAACGAGGGTCCAATGATTCATATAGGTGCGAGCATTGGTAAAATCATCAGTCAAGGGACACAACTGAGAAATGGGTGGACAATTGCCTTGTTCAAGCGGTTTCGAAACATGTTCGACCGTCGAAACTTCATCAGTGCAGGAGCCGCCGCCGGGGTAGCTTCAGCTTTCGGTGCGCCAGTGGGAGGGCTCTTATTTGTGTTGGAAGAAATTTCCTCATTCTGGAGCCATCAACACGCCTGGCAAACATTTTTCTGCTGCATGGTCGCAACTTTGACCACCTCTTTGATCTGCAACTCATTCGAGGCATTCGAATTCACGGGAACATTTGGCTTATTCAGCAACAAACATTCTTACTTCGTGTATGTGGACGTGGCAATGGATTCGCAGTTGAAAATGTTTCTGCCCGTGGTGGTCCTCGGCGTCCTTGGTGGCTTCGCAGGGGTGGCGTTCACGTGGTTAAATCTCAAAATATGCGGATGGCGCAACCGCTGGATTGCCTGCAAGCCCTGGCAGCGAGTTATGGAGGTGTCTATCCTCGCTGTCGTGACAGCTTCGGTGTGCGTCTTATTGCCCACGGCCTTCGAGTGCCTGCCTGTAGACTGTGCCGCAGTCCCTGACCGGGTGGGATGCACGTCTCGATTGAGACAGTCCGGGATGGAGTCAGGAGAGGTTCTGCATCAGTTCACGTGCCCGGTGCGTAGGACATGCGCAGAAACGGTGCTCTCGTTTTCGGTTGGATTACTTCCTCTCTGCCTTTTGCACCTGGCGCTGACGCTCGTCCATACTATTCCTTTGCACATCCACAGGACGGTTTCTTCAACCCAGGCGCTACTCTCTTTTTCGCGACCCCAGAAACCACGATCGAACGCCTTCTCAGCCGAAATACGCATTTTCAGTTCGACTACGGACCTGTGATCTCTCTCCTCATCGTCTACATCCTTCTCGCCTGCTACACCTCGGGGATGGCCCAAAGCAGCGGGATCATGGTTCCTTCTCTCTTGATCGGTGCCACGCTTGGGCGGTTGTTCGGGCTGGTTGTGACCGATATCATGGGGGTTCCCCCCACAGACGGGGAGCGGGACTGGCAGGATCCTGGTGCGTTCGCTTTGATTGGCGCCGCGGCTTACTTCTCAGGGGTCACTCGCTTGACCATGTCGCTGACGGTGATATTCATGGAGATCACCAACGAGACTCACTTCCTATTGCCGGTGATGACCGCAATAGTGGTCGCGCGTCTGACCGCTGATGCCTGCATGGAACCCCTTTACCACAAATTAATGCATTTAAAGTACTTACCATTCCTACCGGACGAGCTCCATGCCACCGCTTGCCTAGAGCTCTCAGCGGTAAAAGACGTCATGTCAGCCCCTGCAGTGACAGTGCCGCTTTTTGGGCCCGTTTCCAAGGTGGCGCGCGTTATGCTGGCCTCTACTCATAGCGCCTTCCCGGTCGTAGAGCCTGGGAGCCATGGTGAAGTGTTCAAAGGGGTCATCCTGCGGAACCATGTTTATTCAATTTTAGCACGCGAAGAGCTCTTCGTCGACCCTCCCACAAGCGCAACACTCTCCCTCTCGTCGTCAATGCCTCTGTCGCCGAGCTTTGGTGGAGTTCCTAGCACCTCCGAGGGCGACGGTGACGCAGAGACCAGCAGTATTGAAGGCGCCATTCCCAAAATAGCCATCAGGAGACTCAGCGTAAAAATGGACGCAACGAACCGGATCAAGTACGGCTCCGTGATCAATCCCGAGCTTATGGCCAACCTGGACGACAGATTACCCCCTGTTTCCGTCTACCCTGATCTTCCCTTGTCGACCACCTCCGCCGCCACCCCTACAGCCATGCGCCCTACCGATGCGGATGCCATCAACCGCGAAGCCCTTATCGCGCGGCTCATGTCCTTCCCGGAGTTCGATACCAAATGGGTAAACTTGTCTCCATACGTAGATATGTCCTCTTATTCCGTCCCAGAGACTTTCTCGCTGGAACGCAGCTACAATCTGTTCAGAACCATGGGGCTGCGGCACATCACGGTCGTTAATAAGTACAATAATGTGGTGGGCATGATATCCAGGAAAGATTTGCTGTCGCAACATGTGGCAAAGATGGTCGGGGAGAAGGAGAAAATCGGACGGCAAACGGGTGGAGAGACAAGGGGCCAAGGACGTCGTAGAAGAAGGGGGGGGCAACTCCGTATGGAAGCGCATCGACTGCGGAGCGGAAGAGTACTTGATGCCGGGCTCGCACTCGGGTCACCTGTGGCCACGGTCGCGGAGGAGCCTGGCCCCTGGTCTGTCGAGACCTTGGATAGGAGTGTCCGCCGTGGGGAGGAGGAAGAAGAGGAAAGGGAGAGAAGGCTCATGTAGAATGTTTGAAAATCCGAAGGGAGGAGGCAAGCTACAACGTATGATAAAAGGTGCATGCGTAGGAGCTATGTATATGCATATGACATGTACATAGAGCACACGAAATTGATTATCCCGACTGAGGCTTTCGGTGTCTGTGACACGAAAGCTTGCAACTGATATGATGTCTTCATGGGGAAAACCCGCCCGACGCCAGTATTTTGTCTCTCCATTCTTTCTTTTCGTGCCGTAATAAACTAACCTCTTCCCAGTTATCTCTCGTGCTCCCGCCTGCTCCCTCGTTGCCGTCAGTATGTACACAGCCTCGCGATCCTCCTTCTCCGGCCTTCACTCTGAGTAACTCACTGGAAACTGCTTGACCACGTCTCGGACTGGCCATGAGACAAGGATTTCCTCTACACCCACGTTACGTCCAAAGCTATTTCATCCCCTCTCCTGACAACGTCCAGGTGCGACGCAGCGCCGAGCCGTCCCCTCCCCTCTCTTTTCGTGCGGACATGACAACATTGAAACAGCGAAAATTACCATGCAACTACCATCGAGGAGCAGCTAGCCACCACAGTAGCTTTATTTCATCCTCCCCGGCCCTCGACACTCCTAGCCGAAGCGGGGCTGATCTCCACGCCATGCCCTCCTCGTTCAGAGAGACTAAAAATCGTCTTTACAAAGTGTTGGCATGAACCGCCGTGCCGCATTCCCTCGTCTTTGTTCAATCCTCGCCTGGAGGAAGTACAACCCGCGGCAACTCTCTTCAAAGTCCTCCTCCATCGCTCGCCTTGCTCTTAGTGAGAAAACACAACCGAATGAAGATTCCTACGCCTGACCCACCTCTTAGCTTTTCGTAGTTTCGACGTGCTTTAGTCCAAAAATTTGAACACGAACAGGGAGACATAGGCTCCTTCTCTGCCTCCCGCCTCCCCACTCCATCGCCTACACCAGCGCTTTCCTCTTGCCTGCTTCCCTCCCCCCCACTCCCCGCGGTGACTCTTCTAGTCTTCATTACAATTGATCCGTCATCTTTGCAAATTGTCCCCCCCCCGTCAAGGTGCTCTTCAAATTCTGGCGATCGTGCTCTTTATGGTCGAACGCGCAAGAGTGTTGGCTCGGGTACCGATGCACGCCACAAAAAACTAGTTCACACCGACATTCAATACCCGTCAACCCCACTTTTTTGTTACACACCGCACAACGGTTCTTTTTCTTCTGCGGAAGGGGTGATGCCTGGACAGGGAGGGAGACAGCATTCTCCACAGCCGCAGGCGTGGCCTGTACCACGGGAGCGGCTACTTTCGCCGTTTCAAGAGCAGCTGGCACGTCTAGCGATGACGCCGACGCGGACACCTCCATCGCTTGAGTAATAGATGCTTGTTCGTGCTCAGGTACTTCAGGGGGGGTGGCGCTGGAGGGGCCGAGGGTGGACGAGGGAGAGGACGTCTCAGCCGAGGGCGTAGACTCCTGTCGCACCTCCGAAAGTGCATGGGACAGAGTGGGAGGAAGTAACGGCATTGCGGTGCTGCTGGTGCCGCTCAATACTGGGACACTTTCAATGGACGCACGTGTGACCCCTGCTGTGTCCTTGAAGCATTTCGAGCACATATATCCCGTCTGGGCAGAGCCATAAAAACCACAGCCCTTGACGCAGGGGCGAGTGTCATCGACGCAGGCTTGTGTATTTCCGTTGTCAGACATAGCTTAAGCAATTATAGACGACGTGATAGTGGCGAAAGAGGACTGGTTGCCTGTGCCAGGGATAAAATGGAAAAGAGAGAAAGCTCAGGAATTCGTTCGCAGCTTCATGATCTTTTTCAGGCCTCGAATGTAACACTCCACCGCCTTCTGTGAGGCTTGAATATCACCTGGTCAACCACGCAAAGACCCTTGTCAAGGGATTACAGCAATTGGCATGCGTTCAAAATGTCTGCGTCGCACAAAGCAGAAGGTCATAAGGACATGCGCCTCGCTGTAAGGTGTCGACATCCTTCGCGTACGATATCCTGTCCTCCGCGGACCGTCACCCACTTCCTTTCGGCTTCAGAGCCACTTCGTAAAGTCACACCCCCCCTAAATTCCAATGCAAGAAGCATTCAATTCGTCTTGCGCACATTGGAGTCCAAGGCGCGCACCTGACCTGCGGACAGAAACGAGCCGCGGCTGTTTCCTCCATGGCAGGCACCGTCGGAAAAATGGACAACATAACCTTACGAATGTCCCAGTGTCCTATGATAATCAACATTCATTCCTTTCTGCGTGATCAGGATCCTCCGAAACATGCAGAGGCCGCACAGGCCGGACTGGCATCCCTCGATTGGCAGCAAGGGGACTGGGTGTCTGGCAACGCCACCTCCAAGCACCCGGCGCCCGAAAACATGTGGTCAAATCGCACCCCGCATCTTACACATCCGCCGCGTCCCGTCCAGAGGGCTTTGCGTAGGAGAATGCATGCATGTGTCGACAACTCGTCCGTGTGGAACCATTCCTGTGCGTGGTGTGCGGCAAGAGGAGCCAAGGAAAGGCATTGCCGGGACGTTCGAAACGCCAAGCCCGGTCCACCTCAAGTGCAGCGCGTTGAAAGGTAACCACTGCCAGCCACCAAGCCCGTCCCACCCCGCAAGACACGCATCCCAAGCCCTTGCATCACATGGCCAGCACGTAGGTGCCCCCCGGGTTTTCATTCATTGCGGGGGTCGCTCCCAGGTGGTTGTCACGTGGGACGGCCGTGGCATCGGCTTCCTCCCTTCTGGTTGAGTTTGTCCCTCGCCGAGAGGCCCCCAAGACTCCGAGGGGGCCTGGTGCGCACACGACCAGAGCGTGGTTTGGGGCGCCTCCATGGGGGCGTGGCCCACGCGGAACGGCTTATGGGAGTTTATCGGTCACCTGGACTCATTTTGCATTATTTGATTTTAGCGTGAAGTTGGATAGTTTAATGCGCAACCCTCAAATACACTCGAACGCCATAATGATCACCATTGCCCATCAGAAGCCCGTCTACTTCTACTCGCTATGTTGCGAGTGGGGACACTTTTGGCGCTCGGGTGCAGCTTACTTGGCACAAATGCTTTTACCTTTCCTTCAATGAGCTGCAATGTTTTCCAGGTATGTGAGTCAATGATATGGGTGGCACGTCGTGGAGAAAAGGGATAGGGGGAATCATCTGCAACGCTATGCCCACGTGTAGCTGGTCCAAACTAAGAAATCTCGGCACCATTCTCAGCGCATTTCAATGAAATGAGTCTCCTGCATTTGTCACGACAGGGGTGGAGGCAATCAAAGATGCGTCGGTGTTTCGTAGGGGCACTTTCAGACATTGTTGTGAAGTACTTCCACCACAATAGCATCACTCACGCACAACGATACCCTATTAAACAACCACACAGCGCCATGAAAAAAATGCTATGAAGGTATCCGAAGCCTTGTACCGGGCGGATGTCTTCCGTTTCGCCGGGAGTGCATTCGTGGGAGCCGCCCTCCTTATTGGAAGGCCCGAAGCATCCGAGGCAGAGACGACTCTAGCCTCACGGAAAGTCTTGTACTTCAGGGTGAGTATCATTGCTGCGACTTGTCACATAAAGCCAATATTTTACCGATTTCTCGTCTTCGGACGCGAAAAATCGAATGGCGCACTCACGCGATCACAACACACTGTTCCCCCTTGTGCTGATCCGTCCCTGTACTCCACTTCCTCCCAGTATGCCCCTCGCATCAAGAGCGCGCGCGATTTTCTGGCCAAGGATTTTAAGGCAGCTTTGGATAAGAAGGATTGGGCGGCAGTGGCTGCCGCTTATGAGATCGAGAAGCAAGCTCCCGACTCGTCCATGCGCAACAATCCTCAGCGGTTCATCAACAAGTTTGAGAAGTAGGCTCCGGGCGGGAGTAGGAGGGATCGTGGGGACTGAAGACTGTAGACGAGGTGGCGCAAGCGACGTCTGTTGATTTTGTAGAGGACTGACAAAGCCGAAGCTCACGTCACCTGTCCCTTTCCCTTTCTCTTTTTTCCACTTTCCCTCCCTTCTTGTAACAGAGATCTTTACAGCCCCATGCGAATTTTCTCCCAATCACTCAGTGAGAAGGGTGCGTCGCCCAAACTGACCGCTCTTTTGAAAGCTGAGGGCGAATTGGAAGCAGCCTTGGACAGGCTCCAGCTTGTGGCCAAGGGAGACTTGAAGCCTCCCAAAAAAGACGGAGGCTTTCTTGGGTTTGGGGGAGGTGCACCTGTCGAGGACAAGTATGCAGGTTTGAACCAGGAGAAGATGGCCAAGGCGCTGTTCGCCGATGCGAAGACTGCTTTCAATGCGTGGGTGGAAGTGGTGAACAAAGGTAGGGAGGATGGGAAGGAAGGGGCTTGCACAAAGAGATCCTTCCACGCCCTTGTCAGTCATATGTTTTGTCATTGCGAGCTACATGACTGACACTTTGCTCGAGCTCTGGTTCATGGTAACAAATACGGACGAGTCAGCGCATTCTCATGTCCTCTCCTCTGGGTCCTTACTGTACATCAAACCATCATAGGCATCATCGAGGTCAATAAGTTCGAGGAACTGCTTTGAGTATTGATAAGATTCATATGTGCGTGTTTGTGTATTTACTTTGTATTGCGAAATATCAGCCCGTCATAGAAAACTCAGGCGTTTCCATCGCAGCCCGCCACAACCTCCCTAGCTCAAGCGAAGCGAAACCACTAGATGAGAAATAGATGATTGATCGAGCAAACAAACTAAGTGTCCCGTGAGCAATTAAGTAAAACACAACAGACTAACAGACTTCATTTGAAAACGACCACTTCGACAATATGGCGGAATTTTCCTTTTTTTTGACGTACATGGAGTGCTTTCGTGACTTTGATCGAACGGCAACTCGGTAGCCCGACTTGATCTTTCCTCCTCGCCCTGCCACACGCCACCTAAAATGTGTCCCAAGTTGTGGCAGGAACGCCCGCAGCGTGCCGATTGTTAGTCATTGTCGTGGCTTATATTGTACTCGACGGAGTGATACGTGCCTTGACCCAGTAGAAATGTTTTAATTATAATGTTGAGATCCGAGGTTTTTGGCGGCACACGCTTTGTCCTACACCACCACACAGACCTCCTATGGCCCGCCGCCCTATATTGGCTGTCATGGCCATGGCAGCGTCGTGCTGCTGCAGAGCTATCGCCTATGTACAGCCATCATTGCCATCAAACTTACGTCCGCGACGTCGTCCCAGCGGACTGCCTAGTCATCTTCGGTCAGTGCGCTTCCCATCAGGGAGGAGGTCGACGTCCTTTTTACAGAGCGCATACTTAGACGGTTTACAGCCAGGCATTACTGCCCCAACATCTTCCACTGCCTTTACCCCACCATCATCGGGTATTGTAGTTACTTCTGATGCCACATCGGCGCCAACGCGGCCCAAGAAGAAAGGGAGCTTACAGACCCGCATCGCCACAGGCATCGTGCTGGGAGCTCTAGCCACCTATTGGGTATTTGGTGGCAAATGGGTGTTCATGGCGGGGTTTCTCGTGCAGGCCATTTTTGCACAGCGGGAGTACTACCGGATGTGCATCAAGGCGGGCGTGACGCCCTCCCGTCGGATTAGCTTTGTCAGTACTCTGCTTATGTACGTGATTGCCTGCCATGTGCCTTTCTACCACGAGATGGTGCTGCCCCTTGCTGGGACAGCCGTCATGATCTGGCTCCTCCTCATGCGGAAAGCCCCGGCAAAAATAACGGAAGTGTCGACCACAATCTTGGGCATGTTTTACATTGGATACCTGCCTTCCTTCTGGATCCGCCTGCGTGCGCTGGGTGACGTCATGCCGAGCACCTTTGCCTCCATTTTGGCAAAGGTTTGGCCAAGTTGGATCCCACTACGACTGATTCCAGACCCGGAAATGTGGACCGAAGGCGCCATTGTGATATGGTGGACATACCTGACCATAATTTGCGCCGACATCGGGGCCTACGCGACGGGGAAGACCCTCGGCCGCACCAAGCTCTCCACGCTCAGCACGGCTGCCGGTGCCACGTCCCCAAATAAGACGGTGGAAGGCCTCTTGGGTGGCTTTGTGTCCGCGACAGTGGTGGCCACGCTCATGTCGCGCTTGTTGAACTGGCCCTTGTGGTGGCTGAGTGGCCCCGCCTATGGGCTCATGCTGGGGGTGATTGCCCTGGTGGGGGATCTGACCGCGTCCATGTTCAAACGCGATGCAGGTCTGAAGGACTCGGGGGGTCTCTTGCCCGGGCACGGGGGAATCCTGGATCGGATCGACTCCTTCATGTTCACTGGTCCTTTTGCCTACCTCTTTGTCCTCGTCGTTCTACCCCTGGCCCGTCGCATCGCAGCGAAAGGGCTCTGATAGGGCTGGGGCAGACGATGGGGTGGTGACGCAAGTTGGATTGGCGTAGAGAACGCGGCAATGTGGAATTAAGAGGGGCGTAATAGGTCGCGGAAAATATGGAACGGGGATGGACCTGTCTCATCAGCCTCGCATGAGGAGTCTATATTTTGACAGATGTAACGCCCGTGGATCAAACAGCCACCACGCGAGAGAGTGTGCGTGACACAACCAGACATTCAGTAATGGATAGCCGGGAGGCCGTCTGAGCGGGGGAAAGAGCATAACTCGTTCGAAGCATTCTAAGAAAGAAACTGACGACCTGCAATAGATCCTCCGGCTTCAGACGCACATGTACATGGAAGTCTTGTGTACTTTGGACTATGCGGCTCTGATTCCCGTGAACCATCCCGACCCCATGCTTGAGCACCGCCTCCTCATTTCCTGCTCTTCTGCGCTTCTGCCTCGAAGTCATCCAGACATCTCTGCATTCGTGCAAATGCGGCCTCGACCGCCTCATCGTGTTCATCCCTTTGGCCCAACGCCCCCACTGCCTCATCGAATGCGGCGGCCTCTTTTTTACACAGCAAGCCACCCATGCAATAGGACAACTTCACCGCCGCGCGTGCGCAGCTCGCCTCATCTGTACATGCCTGCATGGCCGCGAAATTCTCTGCGCATGAGTCGTGCACTTGCCTCGAAATCGCGCTCAACTCCATCGCCTTGTTACTTCCTTCCTTCTCCACTCCACCGACATTCGCCATGTGCTTGAAGGGTGCCACGCCCGGCCCGGCTCGCCCGAGTCCTCCCACTGCCGGGTCTTTCCCGCCGGTCCAGAAAAAGGGCAGCGGTTGGAAATGCGTGCTGCCGGCCACTCGGTTCATGGGCATCCGCATCCCTCGGTCCACAAAGGCATGCACGGAATCCAAGGCGGGCCGGACGTCGACAGAAATGGACTTGACCGAATTCGCGTCGACCAAGTCCTTTGGCACCTGGTTCTCTTTCGCCGCCGCGTCGTCGTGGTAGTAGTCGATGACGTAGCGGACCTCCGTGCCATCTTGGCGCTGTATGACCCAGTCGTGCCGGTCGAAAGGCAAGGGGTGGCCGAACAAACTCTTGAACCAGGCTTTAGGGGAGAGTTCATCGGGGCGGCCCAGAAAACGCGAGAGCCGAGGGGTGTTTGCTTCGTCGGAGTGAGCGGGATCCATCTGAAGCGGTGAGGAGGAGTTTAGCGCTTCCCACTCCAGGACCTTGCGCCACGTGTTTTCGTTCATATTGTTATGAATGGCCACAACGACATCCATATCCTCTTCATTTGCACCCTCTGCCTTTCCTTTCCGCACCAGCGCATTCCAGAACATCTGTGGACTTGGATAAGTCCATGTTTCTGCTTCAGTTCCTCCCTTTGGAATACGTGAAACCACCCGATCCGTGCTGAGAGGGGTTATCTGGCCGGGTGCAGGCTTGTTGTTGGCGTTGGCAGGCATTTGATTTGTAGGGTCGATCGGTTGAGCATAAACATTGTAAACTGTTAAGCCTTCACTCCCAGCCTTACTCTTTACAGGACAGCCTGATGAATCGGAAGGCGGTGGGAGAGGTGACTCTGAAATGGGTGACTTGTTTCTGCTTTTCACAGGACACCCTGTCCCGGCCGATGAGGCCCCCAAATCTCCCCTGTCGGGAAAAGGAGCTTCAGTACTGCCTGAAGCACCCTTTCCACCATGTGTATTTCCCATCTGAAGTTAGCTGCTCCTGACCTGTGCGTCATTTAAGGTGTATTATAGTGAGGATGTGTCCCCAAAACAGAGTGTGTTGCGTACGTGGTCCTCGTCAGGTTAACCTCCCCACTCCTCTGAGTTGATTCCAGCTTGAGGAAAGGAAGTTGACACACCAAGGAATTTACTTGAAACATATTGCCACATGCTCTGGTGGCATACAACTTTCCTTTCTTTTGTGGGTGGGCATACACGAGGATCGGTAAGAATAACAGTCCCTGTATCTCTGGCGTCCAGGTCCCACTTTTTCAACAAGGTTTTTACCACAACCGCTCTTCCTTTTTTATGTGAACCCCTTCATGTGTATGCCTCTGAAGAATTGTCGTTATCACCGGTGTACTTCTCAATATGTCAATTTCAATGAGGTAATTTCTCTCACACATGTCCTTCTATCGGATAGAGCTTTACCACAAACAAGCTTTTGAATCACGCCTTTTTAGGTTTCTTCCCATTAGGCTTCGGGCTTGAATAAGTCTTGAAGTAGAAGTTGAGGAAGAGGACGAGAAGCGAGAGAATGTAACCCAGGTACAGCTTAGTAATTTGGGTGGGAAAACTCTTACAGCCAACGCCGAGAATATAGATGGCTTGCGCGTTCATCGTCAAAAATTGGATAATCTGGAAGAGAGTGAGATATTTCTTCCACCAAATGTCTTTCGTGTGCATAGAAAGGAAGTAATAGGCGTACATAACCGTATGAATGGCGCCGTTTAAGATCACAGTCAGGAAAATGTCCCCATCGTAGCCGGCATTCAAATTTAGCCAGTACACCAAGAAGATGGTCACATGGTGGTACACATGAAGGAAAGAAAGTTGACTCCATTTCTTTCCGAGGATGATGAAAACGGTGTCTGCGAAGTCAAAGATCTTGGAGATGTAGAAGAGCCAGAGCAGGGGG
>Ga0209925_1000720_pt1 | contig 16776 bp, 11 predicted proteins | sample SalPonR2_A_D1_MG_FD_185702 | JGI IMG/M metagenome (GOLD analysis project Ga0209925, IMG submission 185702) | Salt pond soil microbial communities from South San Francisco under conditions of wetland restoration - Salt Pond MetaG R2_A_D1_MG... ...
CCCCTCCCTTCCTCCCTCTCTCTCTCTCTCCCTCCCTCCCTCCCAGCCCGCCTTCCTGTCACGCACCCAGGAGGATGCCCCCCACCACCTCCATGATGACGCGCGGCTGCTTCAGGCATTTGGTGCCCAAAGAGAGCAAGCGTGTCACTGTGATGATGATGACCGCCTGGGAAGCCCCACCGAATCCGAGAGGAGGGTCAATAGGATCGTAACAGAGAAGCCCCCTCCCTCCCCTTCCTTTCCCCGCCTCACCTGCACCATGAACAACGACAGAGTATCCTCGAGCACGCCATGCCCCGACATAATCCCTCCCTCCGGTTGGAAGTATATGGAGCTGCTGCGTGGCCTGGGCTCGTCCAATCCCGCCTCTTCCCCTTGGAGCCAACGGTGCAAGGCCATCGCCGCCTCAATTGGTGGTCCTCCTATCCCAAGCGCCCCAAACACATCCGCTGGCGTTGTCGCACCTGCGGACGCTGCTACGACCCCCGCAGTGGGCCCCATGCCTCCCTGCTTGTCCGTACTTGTAGCCGAGCGGAACGGGCGCGAAGGGAGGGAGGTCGCTGTAGGGTAGGGTCTATTGAGGGTGTAGGGCACGAAATGAATGTTGTGCGGGGTCCTGAAGCGGACAATGTCGTGACTGATTCACCTCATCGCATGTCGGTCTTTTTGCTGGGCCGAAACAGGGACAAGTGACAGGTTGAATGAGGGCAGGTCTAAAAGGGAAATCTCCAACTGAAATGTCACGAGCAAAATCGCTTGTGACCATGGGCGAGATGCGAAAACGTATCGGACACGTGGAGGGGGACTAATAATGCCCTGAGCCACCGACACTGCGACCACCGCGCGACTCAAACAAGGCAAATTTCAAAACATGGCTGTATATGGCTTCAATTGGCCAGCAAAGGACTTCAGGGGAACCTGATGCTCGCGCGAGAAAGCCCTGTCTCATCATGGCACCCCTTTCTAGTGGAAATGAGGAGGTCATGCAAAATTACAATAATGGTCTTTTGTCCTTGACCTGCAGATTTCGCCGCTGTCTATGGAGATCAATGCTGTGAATGGACGCTGTTACTCGCTTACTCGCCCCCTATGTCCTGCACTAAGTTCTTTTTAAAAAATGTTTTAGAGGGGCAACACGACCTCCTCTCCTCGCTGAACCGAGCCGAGCCATAAAAACGAGTTGTTCCCTCCCTCCCCTATGAAATTCTTTCTTTCCGGTCAAGACCACGTATTCGAAACGTTCGGAAAATCTCGCATTCGACATCAAGTACCCACTGTGACTCGCATAACTTTGCTTTCGGGCGATATTGGTCAGGAGTAACCTTTTGTTCCGAGGAGGTTCAGACCTCCCCGTTTAGTGCCCCAGACGAGCAAGCATGACATACAGCTCCGAGCTTTGCACTTCATGTGCCTTTGTGAAGCATCTCTCTCCATTGCGTCGTTCCCTTTCACCATTCATTCCACATTCGTCCGGCTAATTTATGTGTTGGGGGGCCACAGCGGCAAAGCCCTTTTTGGCCTCGGGAGAGATAGGTTTCTCTCCAAGGTAGAGGTTGAAGATACCTCGAGCAAGCTCCAGGCTTGGAAATGTTTTGACAGGTTTATCTCGTACAAAGAGAGACAATCGATCGTCCGGCTGGAATGTGAGAGGAGAATTCCAAGAGAAAGGATGAAAAAACAGAGAAGGGGGCAGCTCAAAAAGAATTCATCAATCAAGATTCTACGTGCGAGCCCTTCCCGGCTTTCTCGACACGTCTTCCTTACCGTCCATGCCAGTGTCAACGTCTCTTTCTCCTTGAGTGAAGAGCCTATGGCTGCAAGCAGCGATTTCTTGAAATCAGCCATCACCTCCTTCTTGACGCCGTCCACCGCCGCAAGCGCCTCCACGATTTTCCCTGCCGGGACGGTCCTCGCGAAAATCAGGTAGAGGGCGCGGTTCAAGCCGGACCCTTCTTTCATCAAGGTGGCGTAGTATTTCACCTCCTTGGCCAAGGCCTCCGAGCTCTTGCCTCGAAAGGCTTTGAGCCGGCCCAGCAGGGAAGTTTCCAAGTACAGCCCCACAGCATACACATTGACCTCTACAACGAAGAGATTCTTCCGCCTAGGACCCACCCCCAGGAGAGTGAGCTCGCGGCCTCTGCCCCCGTGAGGAAGAATACGGTGCATGGGGAAGACTAGCCCGGTGACCTTGTCGACTACCTCCTTCCCTTTCACCTCGCATGTGTCGTTTGAAGTTTTTCCATATCCTGAAGAAAGAAGATAAGTTAAAATATGTGAAGCTTGATATTTTGTCTAAATCGCAAACATGGTGCGGACCGATCGGGTGCGAAGCCGAGTTTTCTGGGGATAGCAGTACATATATTTGGGCATCAAGAAAATCACAAATTACCAGCATTTATACGGTCCATCTACACGTTTTTCAAAATTGACAGTTATCTATCACACTTGGGTACATGATGGCCCACAGAGAAAACAAAAAATTCAGGCCCGGGCACCTAGCAGTCTCTAGGACGTACCATCTGAGAGGCAAAGGAGGATGGCACAAAACAGTGCCAGACGAAAAATGCAAGACCGGGCCATGATGTTTCGCTTGCCAATGGTAATGTATACTTGCTGTACATGTGAGAAAATTTTGAAGGAGTATGGATAAGGGAGGAATACAGGGAAGTGACAAGCTGGTGGAATCTATGATCTTGTCGCTCGCACCTCAGGCTTGCTTCCTGGAGTCCTCACAACTTGTGTGTCTTTTCCCCTGCGATGCGTTCGACACCACCATATCTCCCCTTTTAATGATTACATACCCTCGGAATGGATCGGCACTTGGAGAGTGCTGCAACACAGGCGTGCACAAAAAGCGTGGGCTCGCTTGGACATCAAGTAACCTCCTGGCTCGAGGCAACACGAAGATGTGAGATGCACTGGAACAGGTTACTTTGTTTATCAGCTCCGGTAGCCGTCCCTTCCATTTCTTCAGGTACACTCCACACAAAAGGAACAATTCGAGGCAGGTGTCAGCTTCGTGCGTCCGTAACAAATTTTCTTCAAAATCGTATTCTGCTAAGTTTTCTGTTTTAAACAGGGTCTTCTCGCATTTAACTTCATATCATGCCGGGCAATCGTCGTTGGTCAACCGATATTACATTTCTCTATTCACATAGATTTCATTTCGTCCGTAATACTGATGCGGGTGCTGCTCGGTCTGACTCGGGTCGCCGGCGACCCCAACGCTCCCCGGTAGCGGATAATACACTTGCTGCCCATCATGCGGTGCTTGTGAGGACGGGGGGACTAGGCTCCCCCCCGTGTGTTCTGACCCGCTGTTGCTTCCTCCTGTAACCCCCGCGGGAGGTGCTCTCCCTCGTCCTCGATGGCTGTGAGGAGGCTCTAATGACTGTTGTGGCTGCACCGGTCCATGGTCCTGTACCTGCTGCACCTGATGCGAGTGATCTGAGGATGACAGACACTCCATAGCGCAAGCTCCTCCCGCCTGCATCGGTAATAAGTGTTCAGTTTGCTGCTGTTGCGAAAAGTTTGTAGATGGAGTCGCGAGCAAGTGCGCTCTTTCATATAGGGGCTGCTGCTGTTGTTGCTGTAACTGTTGGCTTGCCATTTGTGGCTGCCGCTGGTCACTATGTTGCTGCTGTTGCTGCGCCGCGTACAGAGAGGCCGCCGAGGGGGCCCATCGAAATGTCAGTCCGTAGCTCTCCGGGTATCCTGGGTCAAGCCAAAAATAAAAGAGAGCATGTGGGGAGAGGGAAAGAACCTGAGCAAGAGAAATTTGACAGGCCACCGTTGTAATGAACGGAAGATGAAGGGAGAGGAGGAGGTGATGAAGGAACGAGAGGGGTGGCATCGACACAGGTCAGGGCCAGGGGGGGGCCTCAAGCGCGGGGCCCATAAATTCGGACATCGGAGCCGCGAGCCGATCATTCCCTCCCGCTTTGTCTCCATCTTCGACCGACTCATGCATTAAGAAAATGTCTGTGCCCGTTCGTCCCCCTTCCAGCCCTTGTCTCACCTTGAAGCTTGGTATCCAGGCGCCGGAGCACCATCTCCGCGTCCCTCTCTGCCTGAATCTCCACCTCCGTAGTCTCGACGACTGGCGAGAGAGGGGGACGACAAGACGCAGGTTGGGAAAGGATGGAGAAAAACTATCAAGGGACAACTCGAAGCAGCACAAAATAAACGCCTTCAAGCCTCGCCTCTCTCCCTCCCTCCCTCCCTCCCTCACTCCCTCCCTTCCTTCCTCCCCCTCTACGCACATGCCGCCCGCAGCCGAGGCTTGTTCGTGCAAACGTGTCCCTTCTTGGGTTGCCCACAGCGACCGCATTTATAGCCACCTCGCCGGTCGCCGCTTTTGCCTGGGGGGAAGCGAGGGAGGGAGGGCGGGGTGACGGAAACGAAAGGGGCTTTGTCCACGCGAGACACCTTTTGCAGGAGAAGCCACGAAAATGAAAGGAGAAGATGACCGACAAGATCTTGACCCGGCAAAAATACACCCAGGCCCGCCGCAACAGCGCCCTCATCTCCACACCTGCCCTCGCATTGGACCCTACCTTTGCTCGTACCAGCCGCTGGCCGGTCCTCTTCGTTGTCGCTGTCGTTCTCCGGCTTCGCCTCCCCAGGCTGCCAAGCGCGAGGAATGCGGATGCGCTCTTGGAAAGGTACCGGCGCCCCGGGCGCTGAGGGGCCAGGAAGAGGAAGGGAGGGATGAGAGAGGAAGAGGGACGAAGGGTGTTGAGCACGGTGGACCTATGGCGCCAGGACGACTTGCAGGCTGTTTCGAGCCCAGAAACGCTCTAAAATGATCTGCCAGCGTAGAAAGGGCTCCATATCTACTCGGTCGGGCATCGACTAGGACCCTTTACCCCCTCCCATATTCGCTAGGCGCTTGTTGAGGAGTCAGCCCCCGAGGCAAAGCGGCCACGAGTTCCCGTACCGTCAAGCAATCACGCTAATTTCACTCCCGGAGCCAATTCCTGACCCAACCATCTCCTGACTCTGTCGGCAATTGCCTAGCAGTACCCTCACTTCCTTACCCCAGTCTGGGCTTGCATCGGAATGACCTCGGAGGCCGCCGCCACTCCCACTCCGTGTCCAGACCTCAGGATTGGCCATTTTAAATGCCGCTTAAGCAATCGCAAGAAGTAGGAGCATGAGTTAGTAAGCATTTGATAATATTTTTTACCCCACGAGCATAGAGTGAGTGAGCATAGAGTGAGTGATCGCATCAGCATCATGATGATCATCATCGATAACAAAGGGTAGAAGAACAAGTCAGTCCCCCCTCTTGCCGATCCCATGTGCGCGCAATACCAATAATAAGCATACGTTCGCATTACAAAAGGTGACAAGTATGTAAGCATGATATATGATGTCCGGTAGGACTGTGACTGTTCTCAGTCCTGGCTGGCTTTGTCCGAGGCCGGGGGGATACAATATTTGGCAAGCCCCCACCCGAGGCAAAGCCGCGGCCCTCAAGCAAGGAAAGGGAAACGGCGCTTGCTATGAACGACGGAAAGAATTCGCGAAATGAACGCACTTACCAATGACACACCCCATCAAAGGTGCATCTTGTCATACTCGGACCGGGCTCTTTTTTGGGGACTAAACAGCGCCTAGGAGGGGAGGAACAAAGTGCCCCCCTCCTCCGACGTCCGGGATGGCGCGATCGAGTTTGTCACGAATCTCAAGGCAGGAATAGAAAGGTCAAATCCAACCCCTCCTTCCGCTTCCTGATGGATTTCGAACGGAAAACAGATTCAAGCATAAGCTCCCCTTTGCAAAAAAAATATTGGATGACTGGACACTACTATCCTACTTTTTTTACAGGAAACTTGAAGGGATATGAAGACCTGGACCTGTCCTCTCTCCCCTACAAGACGTTCAAATACCATTCCAAGGCCGTGCGGGCGGTGGCCTTCCACCGCCCAGCTTGAATGCGCTTCTAAAATTATCAAGACACGAACGAAGGAGTACTTCGCATGTACCCCGTGGTTCGTTGGTTCGAGTCTTGATTATCTTGGAATCGCATTCAAGCTGGGTGGGCAGAGGTTCATACCCCTTCAAGTTCCCTGTAAAAAAAGTAGGATAGTATTGTCCGCTCTTCATTTTTTTTTAAGCGAAGGGATCCTTATATACTTGAATCTGTTTTCCGTTTGAAATTCATCCGGAAGCGGAAGGAGGGGTTGGATTTGACCTTATCTGTCCCTGCCTTGAGATTCTCGACGAACTCGATGATCGCGTCATCCCGGACGTCGGAACGGGACTTGAAACACCCAGGGACGCTCTCTCACGACAGGGAATGTCCCATTGGCCACGTGCGATCGGAGTTCCCTGGTGGTCTTCACCTTCCCAAGATACGTCACCGCGTTAGTCCTGCGCAGACGAACACCCTCATTATATGTCCATCTGTACACCCCACAACATCTGGATAATGTGATTTGTTGGGTGGTGTCGAGCTCAAGCTTCATTTGTCTCGTCACCGTATCCTTCTTTGTGCACATCCCGTAGTTGTCGTTTTTCCGGTTTCCTGCTGATCGCCTGTCGTTGTTGCGGGAACGAAGAAGTTGACGACCGATAAAAGATCCTCGGCAAGCTCGTTCTCGGTTCCACACTCTTTTTCTCCGCCATGAACCACGAGTCCCACTCCATGGCTGTGGAAGATGGACTCGAGTCACTTAAACACGAAGCGACAGAGCCTGTCACGGAAGGCAATTACAACTTCTTCGACAGCTCGTTTTAAGACGAGGTCCAAGAGAGTTTGCAGTCCCCGGCGCTAGACGATGAGGCCTGATCCAATTTCGCTGACGGAGCGATGAGAAGGGTAGCTATAGCGGAGGTCTTGGATTTGCCTTTCAATGTCTTCTTTCTGATGCGAAGAGCTGACTCGGGCTTAGGTGACCTCTTCCTTTTGGTCTGGTTGTTTGTCATTGTCACCAAATTTAAGGAAACGTTTGTCCATAGAAATCTGTGTTGAAAAGGGCAGTATTAGAAGTCGTCGAAGAAGGTGAACGATACCGTTGCTACAGGGAGTCATAGCAATACTAAAAATAGAAAAGCGCAACAATACTAGGTACTGAGTGGTAGCTACAGGGAATAGTGGGTAGAAAGGAGGTTCGGGACGACTGGAAAAGCGCACTTAATAGTAGGTACCGAGTGGTAGCGCCGCTGGTACTACATTTAGTAGCAAGAGAAGACGGAAAGGGGTTTCAGGACGACTAAAACAGCCTACTACTTCAAGCTACTGAGTGCTGCTTTTCATTGCTTGTAGCTACCGCTACTTGTGGGTACGCGTAACCAAAAGCTAGCAAGGAGGCTCGGGACGGAGGTCGAGCAACCGTTCCTATTTCGAACGAGAAGCCCGCTCCGGGTAGCCAAAGGAAGGCAACGGCACTTCATGTACGGGGCTCGGGGTCATGTAGATATTGATTTCTCGCACTACAAACCTAATGATATACTTTGTCTTGTGCCACAGACTTCTTACACATCCCATACAATGTCACATTTTCGTACGCACCGTCTCAGACCTTCCGAGCACACCCGGCTAAATCCAGCTCCAGATATCAAGGAGAAGAATGCCTGCCGTACATAACGCCAAAGTTCTGTAGAAAAGAGGAGTATTGACTAGGAAGTAAGCGTTTCTGAGCATACTGCATACTGGCGATGTATTACATCAAAAACAATGCACAAATTGTACATCGGCTTCATTTATTCTTAGTCGTTTTGACACCTTCAGTCACTCTTTTTGTGAGAGCTACAAGCTAACTTATTGCCTAAATCCACGACCCAGAACCTGGTCAGGAGGGAAACTCGCAAAATTCGCAGCAACGGCGCGCATGATGCTCACCTTTTCCCACTACTTGTAGCTCTCAAAAAGGTAATTGGCGGTCTTGGCATGGAGGTCAGTAATGCAGCTTTGAGGTTTTATTTTCGCCCCACAAGCCGCACGCTGTCGATTGTACCTCTGCCTATGGTTCTTGGCTTTGGTAATCTTGCTCATAATGCGGTCGACACGGTAACAGATCTTAAACACCGTATCCACGCCTCCCTTGGCGATTTCCAATATGTTCCCCGCGGGGTCGTACCCAGTCAGAAATATGCGCACACCAGGGTCAAACGCAATGCATACTCCTTCATATCCGTATGGAACTGGAATGGGCTCTGTACGAGTGGTGGGGATACATGCGAAGTACTCGTTGGTTCGTGTCTTGACAATCGAAAAACCGCATTCTAGCTGGGCGGGGAGAGGTTCAAATCCCTTCATGTTTTAAAAAAGTAGGAAAGTATTGTCCGTTCTTCCAATGCCTTGTAGGCAAAGGGAAGATCATGCTTGAATTTGTGTTCCGTTTCTCTAAAAAAAATTTCAATTGTCGGTCTCCGTGAAAAGGCGATCGGGACGTTTATGACGCGCGAAATATCCATCTTCGTGGCGTATGTCGAGGCAGACCTGGATGTGATGGAGCATCCAGTGCTGCCTTCGGGGCCTATTTCCCCTACAATCTATTCCTTAGGGGCTTTCCGAGTCTAATTATGGAGTTGTAGGGCAAGACTGTGGCAGACGTGAAAGATAAATACCACATTGCAAAAAGTGTCAATTTGAACACTTGTATTCTAGGCGGTGCGACTAATTCAAATATGGCCCCGTCGAGTACAATGCCGAGCATATCAGTGCCCGTACGACCATCAGTGCAATTTATAAAAATGTAAGAAATGCGACAATATTCGTAAGGATGTGCAGCCCGTTGGCATAGTCAATCCGCTCTGGTGCTGGAGTTGGCAGTCTGGTGTGATGAGGCCATCAGGGACATGTCATGTTTCAGTGCCTTGGGGCGATTTTCATCATTTCATCAAGGCGCCAGTCGTAAAAATAACAATGTGATCTAATCTCGCAAAGTCAGACGTATGGATACGTGCGCTCCCTCTAGTACGCCGTTGCGGCAAAAGAAAGTCTCACCCGTGGCAGTGACTGAGGCGGAGGAGACACGACTTTTGAGGTAAGAGATGATGAAATGGTGAGGGGGGAAAGCCAGAAAGTGACTGAAGGTGTCAAAATGACTAAATAGAAACGAAGCTGATGTACAATTTGTGCATTGTTTTTCACGTAATACATCGCCAGCATGCAGCTTATTCAGAAACGCTTACTTTCTGGTCAATACTCCTCTTTTCTACAGGACTTTGGCGTTATGTACGGCAGGCATCCTTCTCCTTGATATCTGGAGCTGGATTTGGCCGGGTGTGCTCGGAGGGTCTGAGATGGTGCGTACGAAAATGTGACATTGTATGGGATATGTTAGAAGTGAGGTATTACATGAATGACGCCACAGACAAGTAGGCATGCGAGTGAAATGTTCCGTATGCACGAGAAGAACGAGAACGTCCATGCCGTGCTGTCCCTAGGATGTTTGTCGTCTTTCTGCGCACACAGAAATGTAACTCCGCCGTCCATGTCACTTTCATTATTCCTCTTTCCCCCAATGTGTCCCCGTGTGCTTCTCGCAGCACGCAGCCAGCGACTTCGACCCCTCCTCTTTCTTCTACCTGCTCCCAATCACCCTGCACGTCTTGGCCGGACTCTGGTTCTTCACAAGGTAACACCGATGCCTCGGGAGGAGGCTTGGGATTATGAGGACGGCGAGGGATCAGGGAGGGCCCCAGGGCCTGTCCGCCCACGGGCAGGCCTCGGCTGAGGCGCTGACGTAGGTTTGTTCTAGGGCTCGCCCAGACACTGTTAAGGTAGAACTCCGCCCTACAGCACCCTAGACAAGTCTCACCTCCCTCCTCCTTTCCTATCCTTCCATTCAAACTCCCCGTCCCTCCCCTCCCTTCCCCTTAGCAAGCAGCATCCACCCCTCCCTTTCTGGCGCCGCGTGGTGTGCCTTCGCCTCTTTTCCTTCCTTTGTCTGGCCTTGGCGGTACCCGCCCTTATCGCTCGTGTGGTAACGCTGCGAACCTACTGTCTTTTAGAGGGCCGGGTCACGGCCGACACCACGGAGGGGGATGTCTTCAAGGCAAGATGAGGTGGAGGCGAGGAGATATTGGGGTTGAGGGACAAGGTAGCCTGAAATAAGGCATAAAAAGATACATTGTTGTCCTTGTTTCTCAGTAACTTAATCGTGAGTCCCCTCGTTTAACCTGATCGGCCCCTGCCTCGTCATTTTATCATCTAGGCCTGCACTGACGTCCGCATGAACAACACGAGCCTGATCGCTGTGATCTACGCTATTCTAGGCGTCTGTATGGTACAGGTGGGTGCGTAGAGGAGCTAGGGAGAGCGGTGCAGAGAAGGTGTGATGAAGCGAGAGAACGAATGCTCGATCGGCTGCCGTGAAGGTTGTAGGATGAATGCATGGCACCGCCTGAAGATGCCAAGGGGCTTCAGTGGCATGCAAGACACGCCGCGCACTGGTCCGCGGGCGCATAGCTCCGGTCGTGCCTATCCAAATCCCCCTTTACGCGCGCGTTCGGTCACTCTCTCGCTACTTTTCCTTATATGAATCGAACTTTCCTTCCACAGGCCTTAAACGAGCTGGAGAGTCTATGCACATGGCGGCATCAGCAACAATGCAGCACTGCGCCCTACCCACGTTCCCATTACTTTTCCCGCCCTTCATGCTGGGCCACGGGTGCCGGGTCGATATGCGCTTCCACGCAGCAGGCAAGTGATGACGGAGATGGCCATGATGGTGCAGAAGCTCTTTTATATCACACCCTTTCTGCCTCTGACGATAACCGGTGCCTGTTCGGAGACGCCTCCATGTACGGTGAGCGCACTACCCCTCTGCTGCCGGCCCCTGTTCCATCCTCTCTCACTCCGCCCCCATCCACGGGACGTGTGATGGGAAGCAGTGAACGTAGCGCCTTTTCTTCGTACGTTGTAGGAAGCTGTGTATAGATGCCCTGTGCGCGAAATTACAGTACATTTGGAACATAATTCATTTGAATATCGAATTTAATTATCCAGTAAGTGGACATTCTGGCCGCCCGTCAATGTCTTTGCTTTTGTTTCCAGCATCAAGAAAGAAAGGAGAGACGAAAAATCATGGACTTGCAGCTCAGTTTGAGGTGTAAGGTATAATAAGCCTGATGTACTCGCCGTGCGCTGTTTTCGTTTCTCCAAGTCGTTTTTGTTTTTGTTTTTAATTTTGTGTTATTATTGACCAAACCAATTTCCGAACAAAGATTTAGGGATTTGAAGGCTGATCAAAGATTGGAAGGCATGTATCCTAGAATTTTGTTCAGCTGATGCCATATTGTATACGCATAAGTGCACTTTGTAGAGGCGGCGAACATGGGTGAGGGTTTTACCTCGATATCTCTGGAATTCTCCACGGTCATTTAGCAGGCCACACGAAGCCTGATCCCGTCATCAGCCACATTGATTGATAAAATAGCATTTCAAAAAACACACATGAGGCGTACGCTTTGATGATTGGATACTAGTAGCCACCAGAAACCTACCAATTTTCGCCGACAGAACCTTCGGGCCGTCTGAAAATTTGAAAATTTTGAAATCTCATGGGAAAAAATGAAGCGGCCGACTTTTGCATGACCGTGTAAACATCGTCTCTCTATCATCTATGTCCCGAATGCTGCGATGTAGTGAATATTATGCTGCAAATGGGCTTTCGGGAAGGGTTTCATGTCAATGTAGTGAATACCCACGTCCCTATTCGATGTTCCTTGGGCCCAGCGGGACATTTCTGGGAAGTTTCTTTCAATTCACGACATGGCGTGCTCACTTATCGCCCCAGACGCTTTGCACTCACTCACACCGGGCATTCCCCCTTCTGTGGTATTTGCGCCTTCTAATGATCTATACGCTTTGAAACACGCACGCAGGATGATTCCGGAAAGTAATCATCGACAGGATGGTTGCACTGGCCGGAAAGAGCGCTCTGCTCTACGCCACGTCTTTCACGATCTGCAACAAGCACCTGCTGACGGCTTAGCATGCACTTACTGCAAAAAAATAAGTCCGACCCTGGCAGCATGCTCCTGGTGCTTGTCAACGCTTTATTGTGGTACGTAAATACTCGATATCTTAGTGGCGTCGTTCCTTGTCGCGGCATTCTTTCTTGTAGTCTCTTTTGCAAACTTTAGGTCCGGTTTCTGACAGCCCTGAAGAGCAATGTCTCATCCTTCTTCCGTTTGTTGGATACATGGTTTTTATAATTCACAGGAAAAGACTGTCAGAAAAAGGATTGGATAGCTAAGCATCAACAAGAGTGCTCCTCTTTGGCCTTTTTAGGCTTGCAAAATTTTGTCCAGGCGATTGAAGAGCAACAACGTCTCAGGGCGTCCGACATGCAAGATGGTCGCAATCACAAATGCGATTCCTACCCATGCCACTCATCTGAACAATTTTCTGGTAGCGAAATGTGTGGCCTAGGACTCACAACTCAGGCCGTAGACGCTTGGTTGCTGGAGATGGGCCGCGCGGCCTTTGCTGCTTCCTCTGCCCCCGCCGCTTTCCGTTTTCTTGAACCTCGAACGACGGTGCGCACTCTGGACGAAATCCATCTACCAGACCCCGCGTTGGACGGTCTTAAGACGCTTAGCATTCTAGCAAAGGGCAGCATTGAACATCTTCGGCGAAAACAGAAACAATGTAGGCCTGGGTGCTCGTCTCCTTCTTCCTCGCCCTCCACAAATTCGGTTGCCGCCCGCATGTACTTGAAAGCCCTGGCAGTTCATGCGCAGCTGTGCTCTGGTCATGAAGAGAGCCGCGTCAAGCAGAAAGTAGTCGCCAAATCCATTCTGGAAGCCTTGACTTCGTATCAGGAGGCTGCACTCCATGTTCCCACTTGGACTGTCCGCCTGCTTGTCATTGCTGGGCGCCTGCTCACGTCCCTAAAACAGCGGCCCCAGGCCATAGCGTTGCTTGAGACCTACTTACCCCTTCTTGACGCGTCTCCCATGGCGGCACCTTTGATCAAGGCCTACTTGTGGCTCTACTACACCCAGCTGAAGTACTACGACCTGGGCGCCTGCTGGGACCGGGCTTTCAGGGACCAGGGCGAGGCCGCAGCCCACGTTGCGGTCGTCTTCCGCCAAGCCCTGTTGCTACTCAACGATGCCCGGGAAATTAATCGAAAACCAAGGCCCTCCTCTGTTTCCACCTCCTCCACTTCCTTCAATTCTTCGCCCTCAACCTCTCCTCCATGCTCCCCCATGCCCTCTCCCCCTCCCTCTCCCTCCTCATCCCCCTCCTCTCCTGTGGTCTTCTTCGAGGCGTCATGGCAGATGGAAGCTCTCGTAGCCACAGCGAGTTTCCGGCTGGCGGACTTGCTTCTCTCCCCGCTGAGTGGCTCGAGTGGGAGGATCGAACCAGCAGCAGCTCGAGAGGCCCTGGCGCTCTGTCGCACGTGTCTTCAGAATGCGGCCCCTCTGCATTTTCGCAGCCTGCGTGTTTACCTAGCAACCGCCTTGCGCGCGGCGGGTGAAGGTGGGGTGGAAGAGGCTGCGGCCGAAGTAGAGGCAGAAAGGGCCCGGCGGGCAGGGAGGGAAGGGGGGAAAGAGCGCTCCTCTTCGTCCCCGTCCTTGCCCCGCTCCGCCTCTCTTTTGAACATGCGAGGTCTCGAGAACGTCTGGCTGTTGCCGGAGGAGTCTTGGTGGGCCATGTGTGGTCGCTTTTACCACAAATACAAGGAGCCCGATCCTGCGCTCCCAGCCCCTTGCACCTCTCCCCAGCAAGCTTCGCTCCCGGTGCTTCGTTCTCCACAAGCGCTCGAGCAGGCGCCGAGCCATCACTCGATTTCACCCCCAAGGTCTCCAGAGTCCTGTCGAGACTTGGATATTCCCAGGTCGGAGGGCGAGGGCAGGGTTGAGGTGCGGAGAGACACGGTGGTGTTGCAGGCGCCGACGCCACGCCCTCGCAAAGACCTGACTGTTGCCGCCCTCCTTCGCGCAGCCCGGCCTCGGCCTCTCGCTTCCCCGCCCAAACTGGAAGACAGTGGCTGCGGCATGACGTCCAATATCGACCAAGACATGGAGAGGCTCACGCTCGCGAGGTGTGTGCCCCCTCACAAACGTCACCGCACCCAAGACCAGGCTCTGCGCGCGCCGCTGGGACACTGCGCTGCCGTGTCCTGGGAAGCTGTCTCGGCCAATGGATGATTTTTCCTTAGTCTTTTAGCTGTACGATTGAAATTTAATCCAAAACCAGAAAGGCAGAGTGTAATTGTCCAATGCCCTGCCTGAATGCATGCGCGAAACGTAACAAAAACATGTTTGCGACGCTAAGTTGAAATGAAGTGAAGAAATCACTACTTGTAATTGCACGCGATCCTCACTCAGGAGAGCAGCTTCCTCTGTAAAACACATTCTTTGGCATCTTCATGTCATCGTTCCTATTCACATTCGTCGCTTATAGCCGTCCTTCTAGTTCACCTCGATGCTCTGGGTCTGACTCGTCAATTCAAAGTGCTCGGGCGCCTGCATCGGCAACTGGGAAGGTGCCAAATCCGGGTAGTTTTCCTCGATCGCTGTCAAGACAGCCTCATAGACCAGGACACTACCCTGCGCGGACAGGTGTAAGCCATCGCCAAGGTTTGGGGCGACCGCCTCCGGACTCCTCCCCCCCAGCCTTCTCCACAAGTCGACCACCGGCACTTGCATCTCCCTCGCCACCCCTTTGCTCGCTCTGGCATACAGCCGCGTCACCTCATTCTTCCGATCCAGAGGCCGGCCTCGGCTCTGACAATGCACCTCCCACCGCGCCTCGTCCACGGGCGGGGGCGTGAGAAGGAGGACGCGTGTGGCCGACCCGTCCTCCCGCCGTCGTCCTTGCAGGTGGCTGACAATGCGACGCAGGTGCTGTTCATACTCATGCACGGGCACATGTTGCTCCCGACTAGGTAAGGCAGCGTCGTTGGCACCCAAAAAAACAATGGCCAGCGCCGGCACTTCCCAAGCGGGGTCCCCGGCAGGGAAAAGCCTGGGGGCCATCAAAGCGCACCATTTCGTCGTGTAACCTGAGAACCCCCGGTTCACGATGTCGGCCCGACGGCCGTAGGCGTGGGCAAGGCCGGCAGCCCATCCTTGTCCAGGACCTTCGAAGCCACGCTGCGTCAAGCTGTCACCGAACAGAAGAATCTTGGGCCGTTTTCCTGACACGCCAATGGTGGGGACGGTGGATCTTGTTGACGACGGAAAGGGGAGGGAGAAAAAGGAGCGAATTGCGCGGGGGAGGAATGACGAAGTCAAAGATGACGATGCATGTGGGTCTGGACGCCGGGACTCTGCCGTATGGAGCAGGAAGGCATTGAATATTGTGGCAAGGCCTATGCCTAGGACCAACCCCATAAACAAAGACCACTGCTCCCGCCTATTGCTGACGCCTGCACGAATGTGGCTTGGGCCATAGAGGGAAATAAATGACTTGTAGATGGAAGAAAGAAGCACCTGATGCGGATGGGAGCTTCTTGACATGGGGTTCTGATGGGCCTTTTGGTCTTTAAAAGTGCTCAGAAAGAGCGAGGCCGGCGAGCTCAGCAGGTTTCAAAGAGACTTTTGAGGTTGTTGTGCGCCTTCGGCGAGACTGCGAACACAATAAATCTAAAATGTGAAGACGAAATGGGGGCGACGAGGCTAAGTCAAGGTAGAACGACGACACCGCTCGACGGCGTTGTGTGCAGCCCAGCATTTCACTCCAAAACACGGAGGGCCGCAGGATAGGCGGCAATCGTTGTTCTTGCTCTCGCCAACGGCCTTGAATGCAAGTTGTTTAAGGGGGGGAGGAGGTCGATTGCATTCCCGGGGGCAAAAAATCTATTTCTTGGTTCAAAGACGCCCCAAAACTCGAGTGTACATTGTTAAAAAGGGGACAATATGTCATTTTTGGGGTCAACTGAAACCTTTCATGACGCATTTTTCTGGTCTATACTTCTTTTATCCTGATAGTTACACGACATCCTCAGACAAAAGGCATCCACCCTTCAAAGAGCACGCATAAGCGATCAGGATCGGTGGCCTCCCGTATCCATTTGTCCACTTGCTGCCTAATTTCTAACGCTTTTCGAGGATCATCGGCGTTGTTGCCCACTGAACGCCCCTCTATCTTGGCTTGAACTTTCCTTAAAGCCTCCAGTGCGGCGGGGGATGGATGCTCTCTTTCCGTGTCAGGGACATCGTACATTGGCAAATGTTCGCCTCTCCTCAATTCTTCATTCTTCCTGTCACACCCCATTTTGTCGATTTTCTCCTGACCCTTCCCACCAATCTCCTTGTCCTCCTCCTCTTCTTCAGGCTCCGAGACAGAGTCCTCCGTCTCGGACCCCTCCCCATTTTTTGCCACTGCCACCTTCGCTGCGTCGTTGGCATCCTCTGCCAAGTCTTCCAGTTCTTCCAAGCATGCGCCAAACTTCCCGGCGAGGCCAAGCACATGGTCCTCACCCCCCATGCTCTCAACGCCCTCCAGGAGAGACTCCAACGCCGCCGCCCACGCCTCAGGCCCCGTGAGCTCATCGACGGGCGCTCCCTGCTGATTCGACCTGCCGCCACGTCCGCTCTCGTCTTTCTGGCCGTCTCCAGGCGCGATGCAGGACGATTCCAGCAAGAAAGCCAGTGCTCCGGCCTCGGCCTCTAGAGCCTGCGTGGACCGGAGGAGGAAGAGCGCGTCCTCATGCACGCGCCGAAGCAGGACGGAGGCTTCACGCGACGCTGCGGAGGTCGATGCCTGCGTGGCCCGGACGATGGATTTCAGCATCCCAACGTCCAGGAGGCGGGCGCCCGCCGAACCCGTCGAGGAGGACCAGGTGCGAGACGAGGGCTCCT
>Ga0209925_1000721_pt1 | contig 16767 bp, 22 predicted proteins | sample SalPonR2_A_D1_MG_FD_185702 | JGI IMG/M metagenome (GOLD analysis project Ga0209925, IMG submission 185702) | Salt pond soil microbial communities from South San Francisco under conditions of wetland restoration - Salt Pond MetaG R2_A_D1_MG... ...
CGGACCGTATTTCCCCTGATTTCCTTCTTGTTTTCTCTCCCACGGCCAGCTGAACGGCCTGAAAAAGTCATGCATGGCGCTGGAAGAGGAGGCGCATCGGGTCAGCCTGGACCTTCGGCAGGCGCGGGAAGAAAAAGAGGAAGCCCAACGGCTTGTGGATGAGAACAACAACGGTACGTTTTTTAGGAAAGGGTGGGAAGTTGAAGCATCAGCAAAGGCTGAGGCATTCAGGTGTGAAAGGCGGTGTTGTGGGATGTAAGGTGCGTCCTGAGTGTCGCTGCGGTTGGTAAGGGCTCTCAAACATATAATTGACTTGGCGATGGTCAACTTAAGATCCCTTTTGCCACATGTCTGCAGCCCACTTTCCCATGTCTCTCATCATCGATCGGCGTTCCCCTTCTTCCCTCCTGACAGCCCTCGCAGGTCACGAGGCCGTCAAAGGGGAGGTGATGGAGCTGAGGACAATCATAGAAAACCAGAGAGAGGAGATGGAACGCAAGCGTAAGGAGCTCGATCGCCTGCAAGGGGTGCGTCCTTCGCTTTCCCCCTCTCCCTCGTTCTCTCCCTCCATTCCTCTTCCTCGCTGCCTCCCTTTCCTTCACCTCCGCTTCCCTCCCTGCCCCTCCCCGTAGCTTCGATCTGGTTACTTATCCGCTTACATTAAATCCTTTCTTTCCAAATTTAAGCTGTTTAATTTAATTAATTTAATTTAACCTTGTCGGCTTTGGGTCTCTCTCCACACCTGCTTAGCACGCGGTCAAGCACGAGCGCCTCCTTGAAGAAAAGCTCGCCGCACAGCAACTCGCGAAGGAAACAAAGAAGGAGTTGGAGGCCAAGATCAAGTAAGAGGGGTGGAGAGGGGGTAGCAGGGAAGGATCTAGAAGCTCACGCCATGCCACATGAGTCGGTGCCGTTACAAGCACGATAAACTTTACGACATGACGCCGAGTTTAGACAGATGAAGATATCCGGCGTGAAAGCGTGCGCATCGTCAGCGAAAAACACCTTAAAATCCCCTCCTTTGCTGTCCTTCCACGTCCTCCCTCCTCGTGCAGGGACCTGGACTCCCTCACCTCCCGCGTCTCCGCCCTTCAAGCCGCTGTAGATGCCTCTGTGGAGGAGGTGGGCCTACTACAATCATCCCATGCATCGCTTCAAGGGAAAGAGGCTCGGCTGCTCGCAGATCTCGCAGCAGCGGACAAGAGAAAGGAGGGGGTAGAGGAGGAAGCGCGTGTTCTGCGAGACCGAGTCTCGCAGCTGGAGGTGGGTTGATAGCGTGGAGAAGGAAAAAGCAATATCGAGGAGACGACCCAAGAGATAACGGGCAGTGAGAAAGAGAGAAGTCTAGCAAGGGAGGAGCTCTCGGTCCACGTCTGTCCGCCACACTCTCACATTCATCCTCCCTCCTCTATTTGATCGTCCTACCTCAGACGGGGCAACGGGCAGCGCTCGAATCTTTCAAAGAGTGGCAAGTCGCCTCTGCCACCCTCCTTTCTTCTGTGGAATCGCACCTACAGGTACCACTTCAATGCTTTCGCCCGTCTCCTTCCAGCCCAATGACCCAAGTACAACAACACCCACAAGCGCCGACCCAGCTCTCAGCGGCGGGTTCCCCATGCGAGGCGGAAGGGGAAGCAGGGGAAGGCGGACGGCAGAGGGAGGGAATACAGAAGCGAAGGAGGGGGGGGAGGGGATTGGATCTGATAAACGAAGAGGGTGAGATGGAGGGGGAGGAGGATGAAAGTGCTGTCATAATGGAAGATGGACGTGAAGGAAATAATGTGGAGGAAGCGAGGAGGAATAGCGCAGGAAAATTCGCGGTAGAGTGTGAATCAAAGAGGCAAAAAGTATGTGAGGGAAGGCATGCCTTCGATCCTGAGTCGGACGGCGAAGAAAATGTGGAGACGCTGCAGGGCAAAGAAAAGAAGTAGGAGGAGGAAGAACTGGTGAGGGTGATGAGTCGACAAACAGAGTTAAGAGGTCACCATAAATGCAAGAGGCTGCTTCGCTGGCAATACAGGCCACGACAGCGCAAAGCTCTCCGTATGCCTGATGTCAAAGCTGTAATGGAGGAGATATTGGCCAACTTTTTGAGTTGAATACCGAGGAAGTCACGGTCTTGACCGTACGACGTGAGCTACGCGCGTTGGAAATGTGAATCAAGTTCAAAAATGGAAATGTTCAAACACTTTCCGATGCTTAGTTATAATGCGTGATCAATCATTTCCTGAAAGATGAAATGAATGCAAGTGTCAGCGCAAGGAGGAAGACTACTCCTTTTTGCTTCTTTTCTCCCGGACTCGTGGGTGCAGTTTGCTTTTGTTGTCAATGCCCAGCCATCACTCTGGTGCGCAACGGCCTTTCTCCACCGTGGTTCATGGGAGACCAAAGAATTCAACTCACTATTACAACACAATAATTTTGTTGAGAAATTTTATGTCCACGACGGGAGTTTATCGGTGAAAATCCCGCTGAATAATTGGTAGGCACTGAAAGCGCGACTTTAGACTCTGGGAAATTCTTCTGCACGGGTCCCGCGAGTTTGTTCAACTGGCGAGACCATGCGTCAAGGCTATCAAGGGTGCAGAAGCGACCTCCTCGTTTCGTCAGCAGGCACCTTGCAAAGGCTCATAAAAACAACAAAACGGCATTTAATGCCATAAAACATCTCCACACCATAATTCCTAGGGTGCATAACATCTGTATCGTTTTGGTCCTTTATCAAAAACAAATTGTGGTCGTTCGACGTAACACGATACGCGTGCTTTAGGATTTTTCCCCGAGGGAAACCAGCAACATCGTCCGGCGATCGCAAGCAAGCAGCCAGGAGGTTATATCTTTTGTGAGTCCTAACCATATCTGCGTGCAGTGTACGTAGGTATGCAATGGTAACAAGGGCAATGTGTGATAGAAAGTGTGAAGCTTGAATTAGAACCCTCTTGTAGTCGGCTTGCAGGGGAAAGTTCAGCGTCATGGCTATGTCCCGTGGGAAAAAGCCTTCTGGGAATGTCCCACGTGGCATCGACTTTTTCATGATGGGTGATTGACCGATGTTACTCTATCTTGTACCAGTGAAATGTTAGGAGTTGTTTGTAGGCATGTTGAACATTCGTTCAGGGAAGCTCAAACAATTAAATACCTGCCTAATCGCTTCTCGCATAAGTAAGTGCTTCAAGAACTTCACCACACATCCTCGCACACTTTTTCGTGGAAAATATCTTACAGAATCCAAGCAGCTCACTACACGCGGCATTCGTCACACAAACATGGGGGTTATTGGTGACGTTCTTTGCTTCCCATTCAAAATCTGTAGAGCGATACTCGATTTCGTGGTGGTTATCTTTTGTTGCCCCTGCCGCACATGTTGCGGTTGCCCTTCCACAAGTACTGAGGCATCAAGCGTCTGATGTCTTTTCTCTCCGGTGAGAAGATGTCGAGGAAAATGGGTATCCGTACTACCGAACACGAGACTTTGTGTGTAGCGAAAGATAAAGAGATGTGAAAGCGTTCGCGCTCACATGTTGAAAAGTAAATTTATAATATTTTTAAGACTTCTGCTGTTATAAATCGGATATAATATCTGATTGGGTTCCGGTACGGTTCGGAAAATAATGTCCTTTTGTCCTCTCGATGCGCGCATCGGTTATGGATGAAATTGAACGTGACTTGATCGATCGCCCTCCCTGCACTTTACATGCATGCTTCCATTTCAGAGCAAATGGGAGAATAAGTAACTGTCAAGCTGCAGTACGAAAAGTGAGAGAGATTCTTTGCGTCTAGCAGTTCGCTTGTCAATAGATATATCTATTCAGTGTTTACCAACATACATCTCAAATGTGGTAGGCAAATATACAAAGAAAATCGTCTGGATGTTATCACTTGCTGTAGTTAGGGTTATGATGGTCTTTTATGTCTTTTTTAAATGTTTCCTCATTAATTGCTCGTCTTCGTGGGGTTTAATCGACAAATAAAGGCTCTTTCATCGATTACCTCTCGCGATCCACAACTCAACCCCCTTTTAAGGAAAATTTTGAAGTTCAGCAGGTATTTTCGCATCCCTTTCGCACACTCCTGCACTTTCCTTGACATCTACAACGCGAGACTCAGCCTCCTGAACACGCTCAGCTTCCTCCGGTGTCACCCTCAGCACAGCTTCGTGATCTGGCTCAGCTGTAGCCGCTGCATGCACACGAGCCGCCAAGCTGCCACCCTTATTGTTTCCTTTATCGCCTTCCAATTTTCCCATCGGTTCAAGCATCGCTGATTCGGCCTCTGTAAGCACTGCTGCATCGTCAACATTGACGTTCACATCGAGAAGGTTGTCCTCCTTCTCCTGCTCCGGATGATAGTGCGCAGTATCTTGGCTTAACATATTTTTGGTGGTGTACGTCTCCATCGGATCACTTCCGGGCGTATCAGGTACGGTTAAACGATGTGCTGAAGGTGGTGAGGGGGAAGACATGGAAGTTCTCGCTCAACGTGCTCTGCACGAAAGTAAGTGTATCTAATGAAGAGAGTCCAGCTGTGAGTAAGTAAGTATCTGAAAATGCAAATCAATTGTACAACATTTTTACCAAGTTCCTATATATGTACATATATGACGCTCAGTGGAGAGAAGTTAACTATAAGAGGCGCACTGTCTTTTTTTTGTTCGCTCCCTCCTCTACACGAGTGCAGGGAACGTTCCTATCTTTGAATCGATGTCCTTACGTTATAGCCAGAGCCAATTATTCTTAAAAATCTCGTTATTAATATCGCGCTGTAATATACTATAAACTTCTAAACCCGGTATGGTATACGATAGAATTGCAAAGCAAAAGATTGCATCAAATAATTAAGAGGCACAATATGGGGGTGACCATCGGTACCTTGTGCTTTCCTTTTGAGGTCCTCGGTGCCTTTATCGACTTTACCGCGATCATTGTGCTATATTATTGTAAGAAAATTACTAGATGACATTTCGCAATGTTTTTGTCACCTCTACTGCAGACTTGATGGCGTAAGGCCGGAACGACAGTCTAAGCAATAATGTTTTAAGACATATGGGCCGAGCACATACGGGAAGAAAAAAATATCAAATCTCGCTGCACTATTGAGATTCAATTTATCATAAAGCACACAAGTACGAAGTCAGGATACATGGACGTGATTTTCGGATTCTAGAAATCAGCCACGTACTGAAAAAACGAGAAGGCGTGGAGACCGGTTCGGGACTTCGAAATTTTTGAACTGCCGCAAGTAGTTCTTTCTTGATTCGCCACGAAAGGGTCGCATTTCTGGGGTCAATTAGGCACCTACAGGCGACCTAGGAAGATAAAATTACCAAAGTTGTTTTCTGTTACCCTAAATCAGGGTGAGATATTTTTAGGGCGTTAAATTTTAAAAATCCGATTTGCATGTAGAGGAGGTCAGGGACGGCAGCATAGTATATCTTTCCTTTTATAAGCTTATTTCGATCTCCTACGGATCAAGCACGATGACTTTGTCTCCCACGCAGGAAAGGCCTCCATCTAAGTTGTCAGATCTGCTTAAGGATGCAGTCTTCGACGTAGAGAAAGCAGTTAAAACTGCCAGTTTTGCCTTCTCAGTTTATGGAGCTCCAAAAATCAATACTTGGTACAATGTGCAAGGTGGAACACGTCTGGGACTACCACAGGTGCGTCAAAATGGAGACAAAGATTAGAAGGCCTAAGTATAATTGATAGTTGCAACTCCTGACATGTGCGGTTTTTGACGTTTCCCTTTGGTTCCTCATGGTGTGAATTTGTCAGGAGACTGTTCGTCGGAATTTCGCGGCCCGATTGCGGGTGACAGTGCTTCGTGCCAAGGATCTGCCGAAAGAGTCAAAGTTGGCTGATTACATTCTCTCAGGATCCATGCCGGATGCTTACGCATTACTGGAGGTAAAAAGCAAATGGGGTTATGACCAAGGAAGAACGATCACGATCCCGGACAGTAATGCGCCCGAGTGGACTGGTAAGGTCTTACGTGTCAGTGTACGCAAGAATAAATAAGCAGTTCGTCGACTGTCAAAGTTTGGGGGTCTCTGAAGGCTACCTCTTCCCGTTTTTCTCATCAGAACCGGCCACAGCCACTTCAGAGCTCCTGGTTGAAGACCTGTCAACCGCCACCCTGGAGGTCTCCCTCCGCGACGAGAATCGATTGGGAAAGGATTCAGTACTTGGACAGGCGTCTATCCCACCCCCTGAGATTCCCGCTATGCATAGTAGCTGGACTGGATGGTTGCCTTTGAAGCAGGCAGAAGATAAGTTAGGGAAGGGGAAGGTCGAACTGAGGGTAGAGACCCTACCGGCAGTGGGGGCGGGGGAGGGTATTGAACTGAGAGAAAGCAGCGCAAATCTTGGAACGTCGATTCCTTCGACAAATGATAATGGGCTGGACAGCGACGAGGAGGATGCAGAGGTACGGAAATGGGAGAGGTAGACGGCGAGAACGATTTTTCCGCTTTCATGAAGGCTCACGTATCAGGGGGAAGAAAGGATAACGGGATCTGGCATGCGATAAACTTTAAACCTCAGACTGTCACTTTCGCGCTATATCGTCATATCGTCAACCATTGTTGGAAAGGCTCCCAGGTCCACAGAGGCTGATCTTGACTGGAATGCAATGGCCGCAAAGGTAATTCCCTGGTAGAGATATCGCCATCCTCTTGCTCCCTTCTTTTTCCGCAGTCCTCTTTGTGCGTGGGAATAGCTATCATGTGTGGAGGGAACAATAGCCATAGTACTCTATCTGAGAAGATAAAATCAGCCCCTCTGACATTGATTTTCTTGTCAATTACTGTGAAAGAGCACGTGTACGACTCATAGCTTGACTTGGTATTCCTCATCAAGTGTTTCCCTTTCTCTTTCTTCTTTATCAACTGTTTCCCTTTCTCTTTTGTCTAGCTTACGAACGCCTCGCTTTCATTGCGGAAGTACCGTTTGGCGGTCTTCTTCACGAACGAATCGACTGACACGCAAGGAGGTATCTGGTGGCGCAAGTCGACGAAGGAGGTGAGGAAGCGAGGGAGGAGGGCTGGGAGGAAGGGAGGGAGGAAGGGAAGAATGTAAGAAGTCCCTATGATTTTAGTATGTTCATAGGCTGAAGAGAATCAAAGTGTCAGGAAATCAGCCATAACGTGTAATCGTTTTTTGGTCGCCTTGGATTGTGCTTTTCGTGTGTTAAACTTTTTCGCTTTCGGGTTTTGTCTCATGACCCACATCGTTGCCATCCTAAACTAGGTTATTCTGGTATTCAGAGGGACTGAGATCACTTCATTGCAGGATGTGATGACGGATTTAAACATCGTGCAGACACCTCTAGGTTAGTTTCTGGAACATACGCACCGGAGGAGCAGAAAGCGGAGAAGGCGATCATGTCTTGCTTGTGATAATTATGATAATAATGAGGAGGAGGACGACGAGGAGGAAGGTCAGGATTATAGTGACGAAAGATGTCGAACAATCCGTTACATTGAATGTCGATCGGATAAGCGTACCTAATACGTCGCAAATCCTCATTCGCCTCCATCCCTTGGCAAAGGCGATGGCGACAAGCGCCTGGTCCACACGGGGTTTTGGACCGCATTTAACTCCGTCGTGGACGGTGCCTACCACTCATTGGAAATGGCCGTCGGAAAAGGGGAAGGTACGTTGCTCGCTACATTACGCGTATCTGACCCAGAGTTTTCATGTTATAGTCGTTAATTAGCAGTTAAATGCTCTGATTTTTCAGTCGGTATATAGTTGGAATCCATGTTATCTTTCATTTCGTGCAATACTTCGAGTAACCTTTTTATGCCGGATAATGTTTATCCTGTATATCTTCTATACTTATTTTCAACCTTCCTGTCTTCAGACTGGGCGAAAGGCGGGTGGACAATCGACTGCTCAGGCCACTCCCTCGGTGGAGCACTGGCCTCGCTTATGGCGCACAATATTGCACATAACTATCCAGAGGTAGGTGGCAAAGTTGCGCAAAGAGAGATTTTAGAAATCGGCTTGGATTCTGCTGACAGTCATCACGGATGGATTTCTTCTAGACGAGTCAAAGGAAACGAAAGGAAAAGTGAAAGTGCGTGACAAATTACACTATGCGATCGAGGTGGTGGGTACAGCTTCTAAGACCTCACTCCCCCTTTCCTCTTCTCTCTCCCTTCATCATCTCGTGGCATGGCCTTAGCTCTGCAGAAACAATCGACTGCATATGTACTCTTTTGGTGCGTAAAGATTGGATCATTTCCACATAGTCATTTCTCTTCGGTTCTACGTCTCAGTCTATAAATTGTCCATGAAAAGATTATATTGTCTGTAATGCTGTCACTTTTTAAAATATGTTGTTCATCTTACCTCGTAATATTGCCGCTCCGCACGTTATGTTTCTATTCACTATGTATAGTGTCCTCAAAAAGGAGTATCAAAACTTGTCGCGTGGTAACCGCTGCCACGTACACTTCTGATCCACTCATCTACCTGCACACTCATCAGGGGCACCAAGAGTGGGCAACCCCGCGTTCTGCGAGGAGTTCAACATGCTCTTGGTCCGGCGGGAGGGGGGAGAGAGAGAAAGAATTTTTGAGAGTCTGGCACGTGTTTATAGTTTTAAGACCTTAGTGCGGGGAATACTGAGGATGAGAAACATGGATATGTGTTCCTCCCTCATGTTTCTGCTTTTGCGTCGGGAATCATCGGATCTTCTCCTCTCCTCCCTTTCCCGCTTGCTGCCTTAGGGACACGCACTATTCCGCATCGTGAACAAGGCCGACGCTGTACCTCGCATGCCGGGACGCAACAATCTAGGTGATTTTTTTCCCCGTTCCTCCTCCTCCTCCTGAACCGTCCACATGTTCGACCTTGCCAACCCCCCTTCGTTCTGCTTGTCTTCTCATTCTACCAGGCTCTATTGAGTACGACCACTTCGGATTTTGCGTCCTCATTACTGACGAAGCCCTCAAGTCTGTCTCCATTTACCTGGACGGGCAGCGCAATCAAGATGAGGCTGCTAGCGCCCCATCTTCCAACCCTCCTTCCGACCCTGCTCCCCTCTCTCCCTCAGATGAAAAGCTTTCGAGCCTGGTAGGCGAAGGCGTGCCAGTCTCAGCGGCCACAGCAGCTGTGGACGATTCGAAGGAAGAATCGTACGTATCCTCTTCCAATTGAGACTCAAACGATCCGCTTTTTTTATCCTCCCATTCCTTCCCTCCGTGCTTCCATCCCTCCCTCAGCAAAAAGACCACTATCAGCGATATGCTCAATGTGGCGTCTACGAATATCAAGACATTAGGAGGATTCTTGCAGGGGGAGCCTGTGGGGCCTTATGAGCGAATGGATAAGGGAATGCCAGCTGTTCCGGTAGGTATCCCATGAGTTGCGGGGAAGAGTGTAAAATGAATGAGGTCCAGTAGGAACACGTGAATTTCAAAGTCCTCTGCATCGTTGAAGGCTTTCACTTCTTCCATCTCATTTCTCTCTTTGCATTTATAAATGATTTATTGATCACGTATGGATGAACGGACTCTATCAGGTGCGTCGGGGAACCATTCCTGTTCCGCTGAACGTGGCCCCGGAAGTAGCCATGGGGGAATCGCTTTTGGAAGCCGACGTTCGCGACCATTCAGAGATCTCATATTTCGAAGCCATTCAGGTAGTGTAATTCTTGTAATTACATACATTTCTTTCGTGCATTTAAGTCGGGTCAGCCTTCATATGTTTGCCCTCGAGCTTGTTTACGATTCATCGCTCTACCTCCAGAACTTCCATCTTCTTCTTCAAATGTTATCTCATAGACATGAAACTACATTCATCCATAGAAATTCGCAGCTCTTATCGTTGAGGAGCAAAAAGAGGGAAAAAAGCAAGAAGCGTAGGATGACAAACATATAAGTACACGGTGTGAAGGAAAGGAAAGTGGATGGGAGACCTAGACATACATTCGTCGAGACGATGTGACTTTGATCTCAAGGGGTGACAAATAAATAAGATTAAAAATAGATGGATAAATCATGGTTCTCACTAAAATGTGCTAAGTTTGTTGCCTTGTAAATTTATGCTTTCTGGGTGCGTTTCGGGGGAAAACGAGCCCTCGGGTCTAATTGATCCTTGCCCTACACCAAAGGAGGGCACCAAAGAAAGTACTGAGTATTTTTCACATCGAACTGCAGCGGATGCGGATACAATTACATGTTTCATGTTTTGTCTCTTTAAGATTATCATCATTTGACCCAAATAGCAGCCAGGTGGTTTAGTCTTATCGCTGCCCGGCCTTCAACGGCGCGGGCCCCACTTCTCCGACGGCAAGGCCTTTTCCGACGTAGTGCTTCCACAGTGCGCCAACCATGTCACGCGCGTTTCCTCGTCTGTACCCACGGGCACATGTCGGAAAGGGTGCTAAGAATTCTCAAATTTGTCTCTATTGCAATTTTATTCGCGATCAAGGCAGGTTGACGGGAGGAAGAAGGGTCTGGCACCACGAGCAGAGGACTCAGGCCTGGAAAATTGGCACGCCACGAATTATTCTACGAGGGTCGAGGAAACAAGTATTACTCCTATCAGTACAGGCAGAATGAATGATTGGAGGACTGATGTGTTGTGTGAGGGAAAGGGGTTTCATCCCCGTCAGTTTGAGTACAGCCCGCACGTTCCCAACCGCCTAGTGTTCGGGACGATCCGAGGGGAGGTTGTAATTTGCGAGGGCAGCCCGAACTCGCGAAGTGCTAACGCTTGCGGGCGACGAAAAGATGTGGAACCACACGCGGGAAGAGGCATGCAAGTAAGGGGAGGAGACCGGAGGGGGGCTAAGAGAATTGTGAGGCAACTGGGTAACTCGACCGAGACACACTTCGCCAAGCATGATTATGACTCCATCCTGGGGTGAGTTAAAAAGGCTTTCTCCACATTTTCATTGTGATATGTGTTGTCGTTGTCCTTTTTGTATAACACGTGGTGTTTCTGGGCGCTCTTTTCGATACATGGAGAGAGAGATGTCCTTTTGACTCCTACTGTACATTCCATCTATCCTGTCACCTTTTTTGTGACCGACCTCTTCGAACATTTGACCGATTCAGGATTTCTCTTCGTATCTTTTCTTCATATCATTCCCGGCAGTCTGTCCTGGTTGAAGAAGCATCCGTCTAAACTCCTCGTGGGCTCTTCTGCAGGCGTCATTCAGCTCTGCGACATAGAGAGGGAAGCCTGGGAGACAGAAAATGCCATTGTATTGACCTACGAAGAGGTAAAGTTGGAGTCAGCAATTGAAGAGGGGGAAACAGACGGATCGTTTTTCCAGTGAGCGGTCCCATGAGGAAAAATCCCGGCGTCGGGACAGAGCAAGGGGGCGTGAGAAAGGAATATTATAGGATCGCATCTGCTTTCACATAGAGCTGATTATAATTACCTCGATGATGCTTGATTGTCGTCACAGTTCGATCGATTGACTTCTCTTCATGGAAACTGCGACGACACCCGCGTTCTCGTCAGGTGGGAGATGGTCTTCAATCTTTTCTTCCCCTCTCATCCTCTATCCCTTCCTCCTTCATGTTTCTCTCCTTGTGTTCTAGAAAGCGTTTTACCGTGTAGTAGATAGAAAGTGGGCTTGCGACGTATTTCCACTTTTCCGTTTCGTTTCTGTCTAATCACTTTATTCCTTGCTTTTTGCAGTGGATACAGCCACACCGTCCAACTTTACGATACCCAGACCGGGGCAATCGTCCGTAGATTCGAGGGCATACACAGCGACCACATCAACATATCAAGGTGATTAAAAAGTGGAGGAACAGAAAAGGAGAATTAGTATAGGGAGAGGAGGAGAATCGAGACAGACGCTTGGAGTTGAACGTGATGGTGACCGGAAAGAAATGCTCTCATCTCTTTTGCTTCCTCTCCTCATTGCCAGGTTTGCGAACCACTCGCCTCATCTCTTTGCTTCCTCCTCCTTCGACAAAAGCATCAAGCTGTGGGACCTACGATGCGCGGTAGGGTGAAATTACGTCGGACAAAGAGAGACGGCTCCGTCTTGTCAAGCGCTTTAGAACAGTTTGAGAACAGAAAAAACTGCTGCACAGGGGGGGAAAGGCGAGCACGAAATGGTTGAGTTTGTGTCATGGAGATTAGCGCGCGATCTGTACGTTTAACAATCGGCTGAGCGCGCTGCTTTCTATCGATCTTAGGGCACACGGCCTTTGTACACGGCTCGGAGCGAACAGGGCCATGTGATGGTCTGCTTCAGGTCAGTCATCCCCTCGCTTCTTGCTTCCCTCCTTCATGACCTGCCCTACACCCAGGCAGTGACGCCTCGCTGTCGCCTTGCGCCCTGACTTACTTCCTCTTGTGTTTCTTTAGTCCCGAAGACGTCCATCTGTTGGCCTCTCGAGTTGACAACGACATCGTTCAAGTGAGTGCTGTGAAATTTATTTTAAAAAGCAGGATTTTCCTCCCTCGTTATCCCACCCCCTCTGCTGTCTGCTCACGCGTGGCAGTAGCCAACTGAATCTCCGTCAATTGGCGGGAATCTCTGCTTTCGCTTAAACCTTCCCTCTTCCCTCACCCTTTCTCTTGAACTTCCTCAAACCCTAGCTCGAGGCGGTGGACGGCCGTATCGCCTTACATCTGAAGGGATTGCCCAAGACGGGCCTAGCCGACAACTATACTCGCGCTTACTACACTGCCAGCGGGCGAGCAATCTTAAGCGGTGAAAGGAGGAGAGGGGGATGGAGAAAACTGAAGAGGAGGAGGAGGGGAGGAGTTGAAAGCTGTGTACTCAACGCCCGATGCCACATTTTACAGGGTCGTCAGAGGAGCAGGACGTGCGGGTCCACTGCGCACAGACGGGAGATGCGCGTACGTATTTTTAATCTTCAATTTTCATTTTTGCCTTCCTTTCCCGCGCTAGCGTGCGATCATTCCCTTTTTTCGTCGTCACTTCCTTCCTTTTTTCCTTTCCCCCTTCGTCCTCCCTCAGTCGCCTCATTCGAAGCCTACCCCGGACGTCGACACCACTCTCTCTACGTGCAGTCCCTGCGCGGGGACCCCCTATGCGACCACCGTTTTTCCATTTTAGTCAACTACCGGTACATTTCCGCCCTCCCTCGTCTCCTTATTCCTCTCTCTTTTCATCACATTTCGCTTCTTTAATAGCGTCTCCCCGTTCTCGTGTGTGACATTTTAGCTGAGCAGCACGATATCTTCTCCTCCCTCCTACCCTGTCTACCCATAGTGACGCCTCCTTTCCTCTGGAAATCATTAGCATCGATATGTTGGGCGATGGCCACAGCCACACCTTGCAAGCTGCCACGTCGGCCCTCTTTCCTTTCCCCTCCCCGCGCCCACTTCCCTCCATACCAGAGGGAAAGCTAAATATTGTCCCAATGTCCTCCTCTCTGGCCTTTCGCGGACCAGATGGGAACGGCGGGCACGCTGAGCTTTCCTCATGCGAGTCACTATCCCGAGGGAGAGAAGGGCAAAAAGAGACGATGGACGTAGAGCAAGAGGATACGATGGATAAGGAGGAGGAGGGGAAGGAGACAATGGACATCTCTTCTTTCTTCCCGTCGGCACGACTTCGGGATTTCCTGCATGACTTATACAGGGAAGATGTTAAGGGGCAGGGCCATGGGCCGCCGATGGAGGAGCAGGAGCTTGCCTGGCTCAGCATTGTGAAGGACGAGAGCGACGGAGGAGACGAAGGAAAGCGTGGGGAAATGATGTACTTTCGAGTACACCTGCCCATTGTTTGCGCACGCTCACTGTTTATCAAAGAAGCGGCCGCCAGAGTTCTAGCCGCTCCCTCCTTCTCCCCTCGCCCTTCCGCCTCGTCTTCGCCTTTCTCTCCTGCTCCCAGAGTAATCATTCCTCTGCCCCTTCGGTACTCCGCGCGCGGCTCAGAAGATCAGGAGATCGCGACGTCTGAGAGTGTGTCCGGTCATCTCCCTTCTCTGCATGTCGTTTTTGAAACAGTGCTTTACTATCTGTACACAGATGAGCTTCCCTCCCTTCACATTGAGGCAAAGGATAGGTATCAAAGTCCCCTTCCCTTTCTCTGTTCTTCATTTGCTATTCTTCGTCTCTTTCTCCTCTGTTGCCGGATTGCCGTACCAAGCATCTTGTCTTTAAATTCCCCCTCTCTTTTTTGGCCCCCCTCTCTTTTTTGCTTGTCGCTGCTCCTTTCCCACGCCCCTCTTTCGGGTTCGTTCTTCCCTCCCTCGCCCCTTCCCACCTTTTCTCTGTACCTTGGCTCCATCAGTGACGCTGTGCTCGACATGCTCCCTTTCCTGGAGGCTCTGTTGATGATAGCGCAAGAAATGGAAATTTCGCGTCTCTTCACGCTGGTGGAGGCAAGATTGAAAGAGGTAATCGACCGAGGGGGGACAGAGAGAGTACTGAGGGAGATGGGAAGGAAGAAAAGGGAACGCGGATAGGAACGCGATGTTGAGGCCTCGGGGGAAAGGGATCCGGTGGGTGTATAAGCGTGGGCCATGCTTTCCAGGACTCCTAACCATTCCTGCACCTTTCCGCTCCTCCCTTGTTTCCGACGGCCTAAGATGGTGGCCGTGCCCACCTGCCTCCCTCTCTATGCACTGGCGCGCCGAGTGAAGGCCCGACAGCTCGAGACTTTCCTCGCGTATTTTGCTGCCTGTCACCAGGTGCGGAAGCAGGAAGGAAAGGAGGGAAAGTGATGATGATGTAATAGAGGGCGCAAGGGAAGTGAACATGCGACCATGGATGACTCAAGAAATCCATGCGCTTTCCCGGCTTTCGCAGGAGCTCCTCGCTGTACATTTCTGCTCTTCGCCATTGCTACCATCTTTGCTCAAATCTGTGGAAATTATGATGGAGAAAGAGGGTGGGTACCAGTTTGTTACTTCAACTGACTCATCGGAACCGGAGACCGAGAGGTAGGAAGGGAAGGACCGCAATGGGAGAAGGGGGCTTAGAGGTTTTTGTATCCGCTGCCAACGGGTGGTGGGACGGTGGAATATTGGAAGGAATGTGTGGGACGGGCGGTGCTAGGTGCAGAATGGAAAAGACGGAAGGGAGGTTCAGGCACGCGGCGGAAAGAAATAAAGCGCTGATTGCTGTATCCATGTCTCTTTTTCCTAAGATGGGATTTTGACAGGCAGGAAGGCCGGGAGGCGGCGGAGGAAGCGAGATTGGACTTGCACGTGGAAGCGCTTGATGGCGAGAGAAGGACGAATCAGGAGGGCGGTCATGTTCACGAGGCGGAGAAGGAGGAGGAGGAAGTGGAGAAGCAGGAGATGGAGCAGAGTGGGAACGAAACCGAGTATGGAAAGGGCCCTGGTCAGGCACACCCTCGCTCTCCTCCTGTCGGAGCGTCGATTCCCACACATATGGGCCACACCGCCACCTTCCTCCACCTCTATCCCTCTGATTCATTCGCGGCTAGCAGCCCGTGCAAGGACAGCATCGGCACAGCCCCTTTCATGTCGCCCTCCTCCCTCCCTGCGTGCCCCCCGGCCTCGCCCCTTCCCCTCATGGTCGTGTTGGGGGTAGGAAGTCGCCGAAGCTGCCTCTCGTTCTGCTCTCTCCTCCTGTACAACACTCGGAAAAAGCGATGGAACCGCGTGCAGGTGAGAAAGGGGGGGAGGGGGCGGCGCTGTGTAGGATGGTCGTCACTATGAATACGCCAGGGTCTCCCCATCTTTCCTTCGGTCTGGACCGTCTTAGGGTGATATAGAGGGCCTGTACTACTGGCGCATTTTTGGGGGGCCTATGTGCTAATTAAGCGCGGAGAAATGCATGCTTCATCTCTCATTTTCTGACGTTATTAAAGTATTTCCCCCTCCCTCCCCGACCCCTTCCCTCCTTTCCACCCCCCTTTCGTCAGGCGTCAGGACCCTTGAAAAGCATTCCTCCCTCTCTAGTCGGCCACACGACCGTCCCTTTGGACGATCCTTTTTCGCGCCAGGATCCTCGTCGGCGATTGCTTGTGTTTGGGGGGGCGCATTACACAAGGCATGAGGGGAAAGTCCAAGAAGAAGAAAGAGGAAGGGAAGGGGAGCTAGAAGAGAAGTGAGACGTACAGAAGGCTCACAGTTTCATTCTCCATGCACGCGCCAGGTCCGAAGAAGACGCACTGGGACTGATGGAACCATTCTACCTCCTTTCCATCCCCAGCCTGTCATGGGCTCGGTACCATCCGCACGACGAGGTGGGGAAAGTGGTTGTGGATGCCAGCCTCCGCCGCGTTGCCTTCCACAGAGGGCATTCCGTTGCGGCCAGGAATCGACACACGATGGTGGCACGGCACTTTCCAAGGAAAGATGACCAGGTGAGACGGGCGGGAGGGGGGGAGGGAAGAAGGCAAGTTTATGACTGGCTGCTCACTAGGCTCACTCCTCCTGTCTCCTTCTTTTAACTTTCTCTGTGTCTGTGCTTTTCAATCCATGGCCCTGTAGCGTGAGCAACTGAAGACGGAAATGTGGGTCTTCGGAGGGCTTTCAATCTCCCACCGGGCCGCCCTCCAGGACACTCTCCTACTCTCCTACTTCGAGGGAGGAAGGGGGTGCTCAGGGCAGGAAGGGCGCTTCGAATGGTCGCTTCCGGAGGTGGAAGGGACTCCTCCGCAGCCCAGATGGTCGCATGGAGCCGTGCTCCTGCCGGGGAAAGAAGAGGAGGGAGGAGATCGGTAGGGAAGGTGGGAAGGTGCAGCAGGGGGCGTGAGTGGTACCCCGATTGATGTGCTTTCGCGGCGCCTGTCATTTTCTGCTAGTTGATATTATTTACCTCGTTTACATTCACTCGACAGCATGCT
>Ga0209925_1000722_pt1 | contig 16767 bp, 17 predicted proteins | sample SalPonR2_A_D1_MG_FD_185702 | JGI IMG/M metagenome (GOLD analysis project Ga0209925, IMG submission 185702) | Salt pond soil microbial communities from South San Francisco under conditions of wetland restoration - Salt Pond MetaG R2_A_D1_MG... ...
TATCCAAAAATATTAAAAAAAATGCTAAAATTAGAAGTTCCTTTACATATAGAAATTTTGATAATTTTATAAACTCAGTTTTTAGTTTTGATGGTTTTTACAGAAAAAATAATTTTGAATTTGTTGGCCAGGTTGTTAGTTCTTTTGAAGAAAAATTAAACAAGAAAACTACAAAAGGATTTGGATATTTTGCCGGTTTCGATTATGAAATAAATAGATTTAATTTTGATTTAAATATAAAAGCCCTTGATAAAAACTTTAAACCGGATCTTGGATATATTACAGATACTGATAAAAGTTCTATATCAGGTGATATTTCTTATAATTATAATTCACAGACAGATGAAAACCTGGTTGATTTTTATCAGATAAGATTAGGACATTCATTTAAATATGATTATTCCTATCAAAATCTTAATGAATGGGAAATCGAGCCTTCATTTGAAATGTCTTTAAATAATATCTGGCTGCAAGTTAGCAGAGAAGTAAATATGTATAAGTATAATCAAAATAAATATCGAACATACCAGAATGAATTTAGAACCAGTATTAATGGGTTGAAATTTATAAACTTTTATATTGAATTAAAACAGGGGGAAAACCTGTTTTTCAATGAAAATTCTTTTGTAGATAATTATTTTGAGGTTGAAGCAAGTGTTAATATCTCACCTTTTACTTTTCTAAATATTGATTATGATTATAATTATCAGAAATTAAAAAATGCCTACACGGCTAATATAAATGAAATTGAAACTAAACTTCAGTTTATAAATCAAATATGGTTCAGGATAATATTACAGAGAGAATATTATGAAATGTATAGTGATAGCATAAAAGCAGAAAATTACAATATATATCCATTATTAACCTACAATCCCAATGCCAATACAGCAATTTATTTGGGATATAATGATATCGATAACAGTTTGAAAGAAAATAATATTATTATTAATGATGAAAAAAAGGATAACTACTTTATTAAAATAAAATATAAAATTGATATTTTATAATAATTATTTTAGTTTGTTTTTATAGGATTTATAAACCTTAGCTAAAATTGATAAAGTTTCTTTTACAGACATATTTTTTCTTTTAAGCTTAATTTTTCCATTTACAATATCAATGTGCATGTATTTGTCTGATTTAGAAACCGTTTTAGCTGATTTTTTTCTTGTAGGTGCTTTTTTCTCATGTTTAGTTTTCTGTTTTGTTTTTCGTGGAGCGTTTTCTTTAGTGAAATTAACGGGTCCAATATCAAATTGTGCAGCTTTTTGTCTTGTTTTTGGAGGTACTTTTTGTTTGTTAGTTTTTCTTTCAGAATTTTGTGGTTTGTTTTTTTCTGGGGATTTTTTAATTTGCTGTTGTTTATTTTTCTCGCTAATTTTTGAAAATGCTTTACTAACAGATTTTTCCTCTTGTTCTGCTTTATTTGAATCTCCCTGCTGGGGAGCTATTTTACCAATTTTCAATTTATCTTTCCATTGATTCATTTTCTTTTTATTTCTTTGTTTGATTTCTTCAATTCTTTTTTTATCCATTTTTTGCCTCCTCGAAATACTATATATTCTACATTCTCTTATATAAAGATATTATATCATAATATAAAAAAATATCTATAAAAAATTATTTTTATAATATAAATTATTTTATCAATATAATATGTATGTCACAAACATTTGTATTAGTAGGGCCGGTCTTGAGTAATCCATCTATACTATCAAAAAAATTATATGAGTCATTATTTTTTAGATATTCTGTTATATCAAGCTTTTTAGTTTTTGACTTATGTAATAAATCTAAATCTGCATAAGCACCTGCAGCATCTGTTGGCCCATCATTTCCATCAGTAGAAGCAGATAAAAAATAAATATCTTCAAAAGCATCTGGTTCTTTTTCAATTTCTGATAAAAAAGAAAGAGCTATTTCCTGATTCCTGCCTCCCTTGCCATTACCTTTTAGGGTTACAGTCGTTTCTCCACCTGCAATAATGCACAGAGGTTTGTCACCAAGAAGATTATTTTTTTTAACATCTTTTGCAATACCTGCAAAAACTTTTGCTACTTCTTTTGCTTCACCTATGATTTGAGATGATAAAATAATTGTATTAAAACTATTTTTTTCAGATTCTTTTTTAGAATCAAGTAGACTTAAATAATTAGTACCTATTAAAATATTAGTTGTATTTTTAAAAATCTTGTTATCTTTTCCGGGTGTTTCCATGATTTTGTTTTTTAATCCAAGATCAAGAAGTTTTAATACATTTTTAGGTAATTGATTCTCTATTTCATATTTTTTAATAATGGATTTCATCCCCTGAAATGTTTTTTCGTCAGGAGAAGTGGGGCCGGAGGCAATTGTATCCAGTCTATCTCCAACAACATCAGATAAAATCAGATTTATTGATGTAGCAGGAAATAATGCACTTGCTAATTTACCTCCTTTAATTTCAGAAAGGTGTTTTCTCAAACAGTTAATTTCGTTTATAATAGCACCACATTCAAGTAATTTTTCAGTTGTATTTTGGATATCATCAAGACTAATTTCAACCATGTCATTTTTTATTGGATGTGTCATTAATGCTGAGCCGCCTCCAGAAATTAAAGTTATAACGAGAGTTTCTTCATCAGATTTTTCAGCAATTTTGAGTATTTTTTTTGCTGCTTTAAAGCTATTATCATCAGGCACCGGGTGTCCGGCTTCGATTATTTTTATTTTATTTAAATTTTCAGTGTGGCCGTATTTGACCGAAATGAAACCTTTATCAATTTTATTTTTAAAAATCTCTTCGATTGCTTTTGCCATTGTTGCTGTAGCTTTTCCTGCTCCAATTATAAAAATTTTTTTATATTTTGAAAGATCAAAATTAAATTGTTTTTTAGGAGTATCTATTGTTAAGGTTGAATTTTTTAAATTAACATTATTTTTTAATATTTTGTATGGATTAGCTCTGTTAACTCCTGCCATAAATATATTTTTTAAAGTTTCCCTTTTTTCATTCATTATTATCCTCCTTTTCAATATTTGATGTGACTTTATTTAATTTATTTATATTTTGTTTAACAACTGGATTATAAATTAAACTATTTGCTTTCTCAAAATATTCGAGTGCTTTTTCATAGTTATTTTTTTGATTCATAAAAATTGTTGCAATATTGTTGTAGGCAACGAAATTTGTTTTATCCATTTCAGCAGCTTTTTTGAATTTATCCATAGCTTTATCATATTTCTCATTGTTTAAATAATCCATGCCTTTATCAACAAAATTTTGAGATTTTAAAGATTTTTCAAATTTTTTATTATCTTTGCATATTTCAATTCTATTATTAATAAAATTTTCATCTCGTTTATCTTTGCATTTTTTTAATGATTTTTGATAATAATCAATGGCTTTTTCTTGTTTTCCCCAGAGATAGTAGAGGTCTCCAAGTGCTTTGGTATTTATATAATTTTGATTTCTTAAATAATTTTCTTTAAAATATTTTTTTGCTTTTTTGAAATTTTTCATAGCTAATGAAACAAGACCAAGATTATATCTAATTCCTTTTTCGTTTGGATTTTTTTTATAAATTTTTTTGAAATATTTTAATGATTTTTCAAATTCATTTGAAACAAAAGAATTTAATGCTTTTCTTCTCCAAAAATAGATAAAAATTTTATCAAAAATCATAATACTCACTTTCTTAATTAGGATTTAGTGGGCCGGAAATTCCGGCCCGTTTAAATATTCTAAACAAATAAAGATAAAATTGCAACAATAATAACTGATACAATTCCCATTAGAAGTGTTGCTGTTGTGTATGCTCGATAAGCAATTGGAACTTCCATATCAGCAAATTTTGAAACTACCCAGAAATATGAATCATTTGCATGAGAAACTGTCATGGCACCGGCACCTATTGCTAAAACAGTTAATACCGGGCTTAAACCAAGTGAACTCAACATTGGAGCCATGATTGAAGATGTAGTTATGATTGCAACTGTAGATGACCCCTGTGCAGTTTTTAAAGCAGCTGATATTATAAATGGTAAAAATATTCCGATATTTACTGCAGCGAGGGTTTCACCAAGATAGTTTCCTATTGGAGATGCTTTTAATACTGAACCAAAAGCTCCACCTGCACCTGTTATTGCTAAAATTAGGGCTGCATTGTGAATACCATCTCCAATCCAGTCGTGAATAGCCTCACCCATATATTCTTTAGTTACAAGTAAAAGTGCGAGAAAAATACCTATGATTAATGCAGTTACCGGATCTCCAATGAAACTAAAAAAAGTTGAAAGAGGACCTTCTTTAATTAGACCCAATTTTGGATTAGACAAAGATTTTAACAGGATCAAGAAAATTGGTATTACAAGAGGTAAAAAAGATAAAAAAGCAGGTGGTAATGAACCAAAATCTTTTTGAAGTTCGTCATAAGTTTTTTCTAATTCAGGTTCAATTTCATATCTTTTTGCAAAATGTATTGCCCACAGATAACCGGCAAACATTGCTGGTATAGCAACTATCAATCCAAATCCTATAACCCCACCGAGATTGGCTCCTAAGATACCTGCTGATGCAATTGGACCGGGAGTAGGTGGAACCAGACAGTGTGTTGCGTACAGTCCAGATGCAAGAGCAACTGCCATTACAGCCATTGATTTTTTAGTTTTTTCTGCTAAAGCTTTGTTCAACGGTGTTAAAATTACATAACCGGAGTCACAGTAAACAGGTATTGAAACAACAAATCCTGCAATACTCATTGCTAATGGGGATTTATCTTTTCCAACGACTTTTAAAATTGAGTTGGTCATTGAAATCGCTGCGCCGGTTTTTTCGAGAATTGTTCCAATAATTGTTCCAGCAACAATTACAATACCTATGTATCCAAGCGTTCCACCAAAACCATCTCTAATATTAGTAATCAACTTATCCAAAGGCATACCTACAAAAATACCGTAAAGAAAAGTGACAAGAAGCAAAACCAAAAATGCATTCATTCGAAGTTTTGATGTGAGAAATATAATTAATCCTATAGCCAGTAGTAGAAAAATTATTGACAACCCACCAGACACCATAAATAACCTCCTTTTTTAGAATTATATATATTAATAATAGGATAAATCAGGATAGAATCAACCAAAAAAAGAAAAAATGAGTAATAATAGTATAAATATATTTTATAAAATTATTCGAAAGATGTATTCTCTTATGATATTTTATTACAACTTAATGTATATGCTTTTTTTTCTAAATTATAATTCGAAATCTACACTTAAATTAATATTTACTCATCATTTAATTTATATTGTCCCCCGATTAATTCATAATCTGTTTGAAAAGTTGTCTCTCCTATTAGAATTGATTTAGATAATGGATGTTCTCCTTGTATAGTCCAGTTGACATCTGAACAATCATATATCCGATGTCCTTTAAATGAAATTATTGTATATTTATTTAATTTTTGTTTTTTTGAATAAAATATTGTTTGATTTGAATATGATCCTGAATTAATTAGATTAGTTGTTTTATTAAAATTAACAGTAATATTTAAATCTTTTTTACTTATCTTACCAATCCAATTATTATTTTCATTTTTTACTAAACTGACCTCAGCATATTCACTATAATATCCTTTTGAAGACATATATTCACAAAATTTAATATCCGGTACTAAAAACTCAAGTGCTAAATATTTAGTTCCTTTGGTTTTAATCATTTTATTAACTTCCACTCTTGCGAACCAAATACCAATTGCTTTACTGTTTCCAAGGTCTAAATTTTTACTCTCTATTTCAAAAATCTTAGAATTTACAATTTCCAAAAATGAAATTCCCATATTTTTATCTTTTGGATTTGATTTAAGATAATTTATTGCCCAGCTAACACCTTTATTGGCAACCTGTTCAACAGTAACAAAATTCAAATATTCCGGCAATAAATCATTAACCAGGGAAGTGTCAAATAATAAATATGTAACTACTTCTGAAGGACCACTAACTATCCAAGATGGGTTTTGTTTATTAGGCAATTTTAATTCTTGTGAATAAGTCAAACTGAATATTAAGCTTATAAATGATATTATCACTAATATTTTTCTCATCTGATTCTCACTATTTTTTATGTAAAGATAAAACTCAATGGTTTTTAATCGTTACAGTGGAGTTTTAAATCACTTTCTATTAACCCGTTATAAATGGCAAGCAAAAGTTCTGACCTTTCAAATTTTTATTCTTATATTTAAATATATCAATATATTTTGATATCTATTTATTTTTATCTTCTGTACAATAAAAAATATGCATACACAGGAATTTTTTTCACATTTTAATAATAAATCAAAGAATAATAATATCAATGGTAATTCTTAATTAAGTTAATTTATTCATAAAATATTTGACATTATGAGATAAATATTTATTATAATACTAAATTTAATAATCTGCAGGAGGGATTATGGATGAGAAAAAAGATAAACTAAAAATATTTTATAAAAATATTGATAAATTTTCTGAAACTTCACTTGTAAATGGAGTTTTTGGTGGTTATTCTCCAGAAGGTATGCTTGTTGTTAACTTTTATTTTGATAGAAAATCGTTTCCTGAAGAATTGGAAATTCAGCATATCGAGCACAATGTATTTGGTAATGAGAATCCGATTTCATTTGAGAAAAATGTTGATGTTATAAGAGAAATTGTTTCTAAAATAGGAATGACTCCACAAACAGCTAAAAGAATTGGGAAATGGTTAATAGATAGGGCTGAAAAAGCAGAAAAAAGATCTGAAAATTAAAAATAAAAATAGGTTTTTATATGTATAGAAAAAAATTAAATAAATTAAAGGAATTTTCAGTTTACCGGGGGGAATATGAAGCAAAAATGGATCAGAATGAAACTCCCTTTAATCTTCCGGATACAATAAAAGATGAAATAGTTGAGAGATTTTATAAGGTTGATCTTAATAGATATACAGATTTAGAAGAATTTAATAAGCTAAAGAAAAAAATATCAAGGTATGCAGGTGTTGAGAAAAAAAAGATTGCTATTGGAGCAGGAGCGGACACACTTATTCATACTTTGATAGAAGTATTTGGCATCAATAATGGAAAAGTTTTGTCCTTTAAACCATCTTATCCAATATATAACATTTTTTCAATCATAAATGGTGTAGATACAGTTCAATCTGAACTTTTACCGGATACTTTTTCTATTGATAGAGATGATTTTCTTCAGAAAATAGAAAATGTAAAAATTATTTTTATTACATACCCCAACAATCCCACTGGAAACTTATTTGATCAAAAATTTTTATTAAAAACAATAAAAAATAATCAGGATAAAATTTTTGTTATTGATGAAGCATATTATGAATTTGCTAAAAAATCTTTTGTAAATTACATGGATAAATTCAAAAATATAATAATATTGAGAACTTTTTCTAAATATTTTTCGGTTCCATCAATGAGAATTGGATACATGATTGCAAGTCCTGAATATGTAGAATTAGTAGAAAAATGTCAGTTTATGCCTTACAATGTTTCTTTGATGTCTTTAATTACAGCAGGTGTTTTATTGAATAATAATAGTTTATTAACAAAAAATAGAGATTTTATAGTTAATGAGAGAGAAAGATTGTATAATGAGATACAAAAAATGGATTCATTTAATCCATGCAGCAGCGAAACAAATTTTATATTTATTAAAGAAACCAATAATAAAAATATTTCTAAATGTTTGTACAGAAATAAAATATTTGTTAGAGATTTTTCACAGAATGAGGGTTTAGAAGGATATTTCAGAATAACTGTTTCAACCCGAAAAGAGAATAATTTATTACTTAAAAAATTAAAAGAATGGAATAGAAAAAAAATGGGGGATGTATGAAATATAATAAAACATTGATAGAAAAATCAAAAGAAATTGTTAAAGATTTAAAATCTTATGATGATATAAAAAAAAGTCCTGAAATATTGGAAAAAATTAATAATTTGAATAAAAATCTGAGTAAATTAAATGAAATGAGCAACCTATTTAACATTCTTCATGAAGAATATCAGGAGACATTAAAATCTTTTTCTTTTATGAAAGATTTTAATAATTTAATCACTGATGTTAATACCTATCCTGAGTTTTTAAAAAAAATATTTAAAATATTGATTTTCAAAATGGGGGGATATAGTTCTTCTTTAATGCTTTATAAACCGAAAGAAAATGTTGTCGAAATGGTAGGATATTTTAATGTTGAACTTGGATTTAAATTTTTAGAAGATAAAAAAAATCGGACAAGTTTTAAAATGGGTGAGGGAATTGCGGGAACAGCAGCAAAGAATTTAAAACCGTTAATAGTTGAAGATGTTGAAGATTCAAAAGAGTTTAAAAATATTGAAAATAGAAATATTAATTCTCTTGTATCTCTTCCATTAAAATACAATAATAAATTACTGGGAATTATCAACATTTCTCATCCAAAACCGAAAAAATTTAAAAACGAAAATAAAAATTTTCTTGAAATCATATCTTCAATTATCGCACTAAAAACAATAATTAACGGATATTTTGATATAGGAGGAATTTATGGGTAAAGATAGTATTGAAAAGTTTAAAAAAGAACGAGAAGATTTGAACAAAATTATAATGAAAAATTCTAAAAAAAATATAAAAAGATTTTTTAATATTGATACAAATGTTTATAAAGATGGTGCTTTAAATTCTAAAACAAAAGAAATGCTCGGGCTTGTTTCTTCTCTGGTGTTAAGATGTGATGATTGTATATTGTACCATATTATTAAATGTTATGAAAAAGGTGTTAGAGATGAAGAATTTGAAGAAATTATGAGTGTTGGACTTGTTGTTGGAGGTTCTATCACAATTCCACACATAAGAAAAGCCTATAAAAACTGGGAAGAATTAAAACAAAAGGATGGTGAGAGTTATGAATAATAAATATGAAGAAATATTAAATAAAATTAATAATCTAAAAAAAGATGAAAATTTCATGCAGGAGATATGTAGCTACTTATATAATAAAATTGACCATTATGATTGGGTCGGATTTTACATGATAAATGAAAATAATAAAAACGAACTTATCTTGGGTCCTTTTAAGGGAGAACCAACAGAACATACAAAAATAGAGGTTGGTGAAGGAATTTGTGGGCAGGCTGCTGATAAAAAGGAAACATTTATCGTTCCTGATGTTAAAAAAGCTGATAATTATCTATCCTGCAGTCCGGATGTTAAGTCTGAAATTGTTATTCCAATATTTAAAAATTATGAAGTAATAGGTGAAATTGATATTGATTCACACGATATTGATTCCTTTAATAAAGAAGATGAGCAATTATTACAAAAAATAGCTGATATTGTTGTTAATTATCTTGATAACAAAAAATAATTTATTTGAATGGATTTATAAAAAGTGTTAGAATACATCTTATAATTGTTTAAAATTAAAATGGGGGAATATGGCAAAAAATATTTTCATTGCAGCAACAGATAAAGATGTAGGAAAATCTACAGTTTCTTTTGCGTTAATTAATCAGCTTTTAGAAGGCAATTATAATGTTGGTTTTATGAAACCAATTGGACAGAGATGGAGAGAATCTAAATGGGGTAAAATTGAAGAAGATGTTATTTTAATTAAAGAAATTTTCAAGTTAAAAGATGATCCAAATTATATGAATCCTGTAGTTGTTAACAGGGGATTTACTACGAATTATTTAAATAAAACTATAAAACCAAATTTGAGTAAGAAAATTTTAAATAGTTATCAATATATTCAAAAAAATAAAGATTTTGTTATTATTGAAGGTACTGGGCATGCAGGTGTTGGTTCGGTAATAGATCATTCCAATGCAGATGTAGCCTCTTTGCTGGACTCTAAAGTAGTTTTAATGGCTAAAGGTGGTATTGGAAGTACTATTGATAAACTGGAATTAAATAGGTTATTTTTTGAAAGAAAAGGGATAGATGTAATTGGAGTTATTATTAATAAAGTTTTAAGAAACAAGATTGATAAGGTAAAAAAATCAATAAAAAAATACTGTAAAAAAAATAGACTAAGACTTTTTGGTATAATACCGTATTCACCGATTCTGGGCAATCCCACTCTTGGAACAATAATTGAAGAACTTAAACCTGTGATTTATCAGGAAACTAATGAAAGAAATCTTGTATTAAATGATTATCTTGTAGTAGCTTCTCATTTAAAAGAAGCCATAAACATAATCGAGAAAAGATCGGGAAATCTTCTACTGGTAATACCTTCAGAAAGATTAGAAATTTCATATGCCATACCAAGCTTTTCTAAACTAAAAAGTTTCAAGAATACAAGAATATTTACAATTCTTTTTTCAGGACTTGAAAAACCGGATGACAATGTTTTAAGTATATTAAAAAATCAGAATATAAATGTTTTATGGAAAAAAGGGGATACATTTTCAGTTATATCAGCACTATCAGGAATATCTATAAAAACAAGACCTTTTGATAATTTTAAAATCGATGAAATTAATAAAATAGTAAAGAATAATGTCAATACAAAAAAATTATTTAAATTTGCAAGAAAAGCAAATATAATTTATGGGAAAATTGGAAGATTAAAGAGAATTTGTTATATTATAATTAATAAAATAAAAAAATTTTTTAAAAAGAAATTTTGAGAATGGAGAAAGATATGAAAATTAAATGGAGTTTATTTTGGGAAATTTTTATTTCATTTTTAATTGTAATAATTCTTACTCTAATTTCTTTTAATGCTGAATATTTAAGATTTAATTTTGAAGGATTAAATATATTTCTTTTTATACTCAAATTATTTTTTATAGCTATTGTAGCTTTTATTCTTACATATTTTATTTGTAATAACCTAAGTCAAACCTATTATCTTTTAAAAAAATCTATTGATAAGTTGAAAAAGTCCAACCTGCGTGACAGAGTTGTTATTGATCGCGATTATATATTTCATGATCTTTTAGATGATTTAAATGATTTTAGGGATATAATTGACTCCAAATTGAAAATAATTAAAGAAAATATAACATATATTAAAAATAATATTTCTGAAGACGAATACAGAAAAATTAAGGATCAAATTGAAGAGATAGAAGAAATGTATGAAGATAGAAATCAATAGATTAAAAATATCGAATCAAAATATAAATATATGATAACGCCAGAGAAAGAATAGTTACAGGAATACTGTATTTCAGGAATTTGAGAAATGAAATTTTGTATCCGGATTTTTTTGCAAAATTTGCAATTATTATATTTGCTGATGCTCCAATAAGAGTACCGTTTCCTCCAAGACAGGAACCAAGTGATAATGCCCACCAGACTGGAAGAATTGCATTATGACCAAGCTTATCTCCAAGATTTTGGATTAGTGGAATCATTGTAGCAACAAATGGAATATTATCAACTATACCTGAAAAAATACCTGAAAACCATAAAATAACCTGAGAAGCAAGTTTGATATTTCCATCGGTAAACTCAAGAACTCTGCTGCTTACCATTTTTATGAAACCCGTTTCAACTAATCCACCAACCATTATAAAAAGGCCTATAAAAAAGAAGATTGATATCCATTCAACCTGCTGAAGAACTTCTTCAAATTGTGTTTTACTAATTAATGTTAAAATAATACTCCCTGATAATGCTATTGTTGCAGCTTCAAGGTCAACAAAACCATGTATAGCAAAACCGATAACTACCAGAGTAAAAATAATTGCTGATTTTATTAAAAGATTTTTATCTTTTAATAGTTTTTCTTCATCAAAATCCATTATCCTGGCTCTATTTTCATTTGTTACTTTTATTTTATTTTTAAGAAAAATAAAAAATATTAATGCAAAAAGAACCATCTGGATTAAAATTAATGGAGCAAGATTAGTAACAAAGTCCATAAATGAAAGATTAGCTGCACTCCCAATCATTACATTTGGGGGATCACCTATTAGAGTGGCTGTTCCACCAATATTAGAAGCAAATATTTGAACCAGTAAAAAAGGAATGGGAGATATTCTCAATTCATTTGCAATTAATATGGAAACAGGTGCTATTAATAGAACTGTTGTGATATTATCCAGAAAAGCTGAAAAAATGGCAGTCATAAAAAAAAGTATTATCATTATTTTTATTGGATCAGCATTAACAATTTTTGCAAATTTAATGGATAAATATTGAAATATACCGGTTTTTTCAATTATTTTAACCATAATCATCATACTAATTAAAAGAAAGATTACATTAAAATCAATATGTTTGAAGGCCGTATGTTGGGGGAGTATTTTAAATAAGAGCATTAAAGATGCACCTAATAGTGCAATTAATGATTTCTCAAATTTTTCACTGGCAATAAGAATATAGGAAATGATAAAAATTAAAATTGCTTTAATCATAACTAAGAAAAACCTTTCTATGCACGAATTACATTTTGAATTATATCTCTTGAGCTGACGGTTCCTAGTAGTTTATTTTCTTCATTTACAACAGATATGTGATGCCAGTTATTTTTTACCATCTCAAATCCAAGCTCAATAATGTTGGTATTTCTGTCAATTATTTTTTTATCATCTTTAACATATATTTCTTCTACCTGGACTTTTTTCTCCTTAGATAAAAAATCTTCAAATGGACGTAAATTACTTAAGAAGTGCAAATCATTCATCATAAGAACATATTCCGGATAAGCAATTTCTAAAATTTGATTTATTTCAATTTTTCCGATATATTTTTTATTTTCATAGTTTTCAACTACCGGTATATAGGTTGTATCATATTTTTTCATTTTATCAACAACATCAATAATTTTTTCATCAGGCGTGGTACAATACAAAACATTTTCCATAATATCTTTTACCTTTACGGTTTCATCAATTTTTATATCTAATCTATTAATAAATTTTATTAACTCTTTAGGTGTTCCAATTGATAAAAGCTTATCAGAATGGGATGATATGAGTTTCGAAAATGCAGCTAAAGATTTTAAATAAAGATTGGATCCTGTATTGCTTGTTAAAAGTGCGATAAATAACTTTGCCTTGCCGTTTGAAATTTCAACTTCATTTTTTGACCTAACAATTGTAATAATGAGATCATCAAAATTATCAATTCTACCATGTGGTAGTGCTATTCCTTTTGGGCTGATATTATGGCCAAGTTTATCTCTTTCTATAAAAGCATTATATATTTTCTTTTTCTCAATATTGAATTTATCTTCTATCATTTTAGAAATTAAATCATATACATCTTTATATTTTTCAATATTGGCATCAAAAATAATCAAATCTTCACTTAATATACTTGATAATTTCATTTTCAGCCTCCCTTATTTATTTAATAAATTGATTATAAATAAATGAAAAATTTAATCAATATTTTTATATAAGAGAGGGGTATAGGGAAGAAAATTAGTTTTCTTCCCTGTCTTCTGCTTTTACCATTAAATCAGATATTTTTTTTGCAAATTCACTGGGGTTTTCAACTGGCAATCCTTCCATTACGAGAGCTTGGTTATATAGTAAATCACTGTATTCTTTAATGATTTTAGAATTCTTGTTATTATCATATTCATTTTTTAAAATTGAAAACAATTTATGATTGGGATTTATTTCAAGAATCCTATTAGATTCGAATGGTAAATCTTGTGTTTTCTTTAATAGTTCTTCTGTATGAATAGACATTCCTGAGTTTTCACTAACAAGGCATGCTGCACTTTTATTTAACCTTTTACTTAATTTTACTTCATTAACTTTACCTTCGAGATTATTTTTGATGGTTTCAAGAAGAGTCTTACTTTCCTTTTCTTTTTTTTCAATGGATTCTTTATCTTCTTTTTCAAGGTCAATTTCTTCTTTATTAAGTGATTTTAATTCATAATCTTTATATTCTTTTAAAAAGGTTGTTAAAAATTCATCAACGGGATCGGTGAATAATAAAACTTCATAACCTTTTTCATTGATTTTTTCAAGCTGGGGTAAATTTTCTGCATTTTTTCTTTCTGATGTTACCAAGTAATAAATATATTCCTGTTTTTCATCCATTCTATCAATATATTCAGAAAGAGTAACCTGATTTTCTTTTGAATTGGTAGAATGGAATAAAAGAAGATCCTGAAGCATATCTTTTTTTGAAGGATTTTGGTAAATACCATTTTTAATAGTTGTTCCAAAATTTTTCCACCACTTTTCGTAGTTTTCTCTGCTGCTTTTTAATTTGTTCTTAAGCAATTTTATTATTTTTTTCTCCAAACTTTTACCAATCCTATTTATTTTTTTATCTTTTTGAAGAGTTTCTCTTGATATATTTAAGGAAAAATCAGGAGAATCAACAATTCCTTTTATAAAGTGTAGATATTCAGGTAAAAGTTCTTCACAGTGTTTCATAATAAATATTTGTTTGGAATATAAATTTAAACCTGGTTTAAAATCTTTGTGATAGTAATTAGGTGGTGTTTCTGAAGGAATATACATCAACGCATGATAACTAACAAGTCCTTCTGCTTTTGTATGAATATAGTCAAAAGGTTCATTCCAATCTCCAAAAAAATTTTTATAAAATTCTTTATAATCTTCTTCTTTTAAATCATTTTTATTTTTTTTCCATAAAGGTTTCATTGAGTTTAAAATTTTCTTTTCCACAATTTCTTTAGTTTCATTTTCTTTATCGGAAGATTCATCGGGAACCTGTTTTTTAAAATCCATTTTAATAGGATAGGGAATGTAGTTTGAATATTTTTTTACAAGATTTTGAATTTTATATTGATCAAGAAATTCATCAAATTCTTCACCTTCCCGTAAGTACAATGTAATTTTTGTTCCATGTCCTTTTTTATCACTTTTGTCAATTGTAAATTTCCCATCACCTTTTGAAACCCACTTAACAGCTTCATTGCCGGGTTTTTTAGAAATAATTTCTACTTTTGAAGAAACCATAAAAGAGGAATAAAAACCCACTCCAAATTGTCCTATCAATTCCATAGCATCTTTTTCTTCTTTTAATTTTTCTAAGAAGTCCTGAGAACCGGATTGTGCTACTGTTCCAATATTGTCAATAATTTCCTGTCTGGACATACCTATACCATTATCCTCAACTGAAAGGATCCTTTTATCTTTATCAAATTTAATATTAATTTCAAGATCTGTATCATCATCCAATAATTTTTTATTTGTTAATGATTTGAATCTTATCTTATTTAAAGCATCAGCACTGTTTGAAATTAATTCTCTCAGGAAAATTTCCTTGTGTGTATAGATAGAATGAATCATTATATCCAGCATTTTTTTAGTTTTAGTTTTAAAAGAATATTCTTTCTTATTTTTATTAGCCATAAATAATGCCTCCTTTTTTTTAAAAATATATTGGAAATTATTAAAAAATCAAGAAAAAAAAATAATAGCTGTTTGAAGTGAAAATAGATAATGTTAATATAAATATTATTTAATATTAAAGAAATTAATATAATAATTAAAAATATTAATAAAATACTTGACAATATTAATTTTGTGGTTATATTTATAGAAAAGGAGGTTGTTATGAGTCCTGTAAGGAATAAAAAGTTTAAAAAAGGAAATAATGATTTTAAAAACAAGAAGATTAATTTGGCTGAAATATTTTTTATCCCATCAATAGATGGTGGTATATTTGAAAAGTTTATTGAAGATTTAAAAAATTAGAATAGGAGGGTGTTATGCTGGAAAAATGTCCTATATGTGGTGGTAATATTGTTATTAAAGAATATCAGTGTATGGATTGCGATGTAAAAATTTCCGGAAAATTTAAAGTTGAAGATTTTACACTTCCATTAAATGAGGAACTTATGGAGTTTATTAAAGTATTCATTTATGCTGAAGGTAATATTAAAAAAGTAGAAGGAATTTTAAATTGCTCGTATCCAAAGGTGAAAAGTTTGTTAAATAAAACAAAAGAACATTTGAATATTAATTATAAAAATGAAGAAAATAAAAAGAAAAAAAATGAAATACTTGAAAAGTTGAATAATGGAGAAATATCTTTTGATGAAGCCATGAAGTATTTAAATAAGTGAGAGGTGATTATTATGAAATTTATTCCTGAAAGTAAAAATTTGGAGTTGGATATAAAATTGCTGGGAACTGATATGGATATTATATCTGAAAAACGAAATGATATTGATATTAACTTTGATAATTTTACAAAAGCAGCAATTAGAGAAAGATTTAAAGTAGATTATGATGGTGAAGAACTGGAAATTAAAGAACAGAAAAAAATAAGTATAGCAAAAAGTGTTAGCGGTAAAATTGTTTTAAAAATACCGGAAAATTTAAAAAATTATGGAAAGATAAAAGCGGTAGGAGGTTTGTGCAAAATAAAGAAATTAGAATTTGATGGGAAAATAAAATATTCTGGAGGAAATCTAAAGGTTGAAGATTATATCAAAGGAGATTTGAAATTTAAGATTCAGGGTGGAAATTTATCTATCAATAATATTGAAGGAAAATGTACAGCCAAAATTGCCGGTGGTAAAATGGTTGTTGAAAATGGTCTGGTTAATGATATTAAATTAAAAGTTTATGGTGGAACTGTTTATTTTACATCAAATTTTGATCTTAAATCTGATGGAGAATTTAAAGTATATGGTGGAACTGTTAAATTAAAAGCTATTGATTACAAGGGTAATAAAAAAATATATTCTAAACAGGTAGGGGGTAATATTGATATTAGTGGTAAGGTTCCAGAAGATCTTTTAATAGAGAATAAAGTAAATGAGGGTCAATCTGGTTTAAATTTTTCTTTTGATCTCCCATCAAA
>Ga0209925_1000726_pt1 | contig 16736 bp, 8 predicted proteins | sample SalPonR2_A_D1_MG_FD_185702 | JGI IMG/M metagenome (GOLD analysis project Ga0209925, IMG submission 185702) | Salt pond soil microbial communities from South San Francisco under conditions of wetland restoration - Salt Pond MetaG R2_A_D1_MG... ...
TATGATGTCCTCATATTGCTTTCACCGACATCGAGCATTACGCAAGTATCGACTTCCCGTAATATTCCTGGAAAAACAACCGTTCTTTGGCAGTCTCTTTTTTGAAGGCACTGCGACCCATGAGAATGATATGTAAGCAGTTTGGCGCCCGTCACATCATTGCTGCCAATCTTTTCGTCATTTAAGCAGCAGCACCCGGACGCTTCTTCGCAACCGTCCCTTGCTTTACTTTTGCTAATTTCGCGCGTCTCTTCTGCTGCACTATGCGGGACCTTCATCTTTGCCTCTCTTAGAATAAATTCTGCTGTCTCATTTCTGCGCTTTTTTTGTCGAATTTCCAAGCGCTCTTGCTCCTCCACACGATGCCGAAGCTCCAGTAATCGATGTTTCTCCTGCAGACGACCACGCTCTGCCTCGGTTGTTCGAAAACGATCCAGCTCGCCTAAAACGAGCAAGTCATGTGCAGTATTTTTTTGCATACCGCTGAGGGACGATGAAGGGTCCCATCCCCCGGTCAAGAGCTCTGCCCTCGACCCACACCCGCTGCCACAGCCTCCTTCTTCCTCTGCCCCATGTTTACACCGTTGCCGCTTCGCAGATGCTCGAACCTCCCCTTCCCCAACATGAACGCGCAGGTGTTGTTGTTCTATGATACTTGTTAATCGTTCTTTTGTGATTTTATCCTGGGCTGCATCCTGTTCGCTGACAGCTAACTCGACCAAGCGCGCAAGCTCCTTGTTGTCTAATTTGACGAGAACCGGTTGGCAGTCCAATTTGACCCCATTCATCAGTTCAAGACATCGCCTGGCGTAGCTCGGCTGCGCATATTGGCAGAAGCCGAAACTTTTACCCACAGCTCGCTTCCATTCAAGTATTTTCCCGCACTGCTCCAGCAGGGTGTAGATTACATGGTCCGGGACCGTTGGAGGTAGTCTTCCCACAAAGACTGTCATTGGGTCATCCTCTCCACTATGTGAGGATACTAGTACTGGTGCTGTACTTGAACACTCTGTCGCGTGGACTCGTCCGTTTTCAGCTATGATGTCACAGTTGTGCCTCAGGCTATCGGCTGCATGATCAGAAAGGGATGCTTCGCTAGCTCTCATGAGAGCAGACGCAGCTTTATCAGCTGGTGGGGAGATAGTTGCGGTTGTTTCACGAGAAAGATGAGTCTGCGAAGATACGATATTTTTGGGCAGAGAGAAGGGCGGTGGGGCACCGCGTGGTGGATCACGGGTCATGTTGAGCGGCGGTCCCGGCGTCGGAGCGAGCTACTGACCCTGTAAAAAAGGAATTTGAGGCGTTAAATCAAACACACTTAGTTGTACGTAAGTAGCAAGGATACTGGGCGCCATCAATGCCAAGCATGGTAATTTCCCATCCACTGACTTTGCTTCCTCAGACCTAGCGGAGGAAGGCGCAGCATGCATTGCATAACAGGCTAGGAGAAAGCCGCACAAGAGCCATCACGGTGGTGGGGCCACGTCCTAGCTCAGGAGAACCTATTTACGACAAGACCAGATGTGCGGGTCACAGCTTCTGGACTGACGCGAACGCGAAACACCGTTTAGGAGCTCAGCGACGGCTGCGTCCGACAGGGCGGGCAAGATTGCCGCTAGACGAGCTTGCTGAGGGCTGTCGACTGCCTCCTGACCCCCCGCTGCTCGGGTTCAATAGGGAAATGCACCGTTCAGTCCACGTCACACGAATATATCAATACTTTAGAAAAATAAGTCTTTTGGACTGTCGCATACCCGATATCCTGAATACACTCTCCTTGCAAAGGCCCAAAAGCTACGTTCCTGACCCGCATTTTTTGTCGGAATCGTCGACATGCGACCGAGAGCTCAGCAGGGTAAATTACGCCGCCGCCACAAAAGAAATGCAATATTTGCAAGCCATGAAAAAAAAAATCCGACATAAACTGGTCCCTTCTTGTACCATTCTTGCTTATTCGGTACATGCGCTAACATTCGATCAGAACTTTGGCTATATTTTTCATGCATACTGTGTTGACCCTTTTTTCCCCTTCTCCACTGATTTCATCATATTTTAGCTATCACCACGTGCCCAGATTGTTATGCAGGTAACCTTTTTTTTAGCTGGGCTCTTTTGCACCTTGGATAGCTTTGCACATTTTTCTACTGTCTTTGCAAGCTACCAAAGGCAAGTAAGTCCGGAAGTTATTTTCTCAATGGGCCATGACGAATGTCTCGCTGGTGATGTTTTAGATGGACAACCACTGAACGCACTCGGTTCGTTACATTTGAATAAAGATTGGATTGCATGTCTAAATGGCGACGGCATTGAGCATATCAGCCGTTTTGAATCGCCCATAGAAGCCGATGTCAGTTCTGAAACAGGGCCTCCTGAAGGGGGCTTTGCGTATGCCTTATCTCCTTTTGAAAACCTTAGCACACCTGCAGAGAAAAACATGTCAATTCAGGTATGGCTGAGCGTACATTCTAACTGGACTGATCATCAGATGGCCGTCATTTTCTCGGTGGGAAATGAGAGCATGCTTCGTCTAAAATTATTCCAAATGAATGCAAAGCTTTTTATCAAGTTTACGGCACCACAAGGCACATTGGGCGCTGCCACTCTCGACATAAGCTTTCCGCTGCCCTATAATACACCACCTACAGCGATTTGCTTGGTTATAACTGCAGAAACGAACTACATTTCAATGGCGGGGACTCCTCGGCAACGCATCGTACATCGGGTGTATGTCAATGGGGTTCACAATGCTAGTGAGAATCAGCGAAGTGCGCTCGATGGCAGACTCACGTATTGGGATGCAACAGACCGCTTGTTTTTTTTTTCTGAGCCATCATTTTTAAGCACCGAAACAGTTGAGTGGTCCGGAAGGTTGTTCGAATGGGCATTGTACAATCGAGTCCTTTCTCCCGAAGAAGTAGCTCAGAATTATGCAGCTCGGGTCCCGAACAGCCCGCCCATCGTCCAGGATGCCTCTCACGTGGTACAAGAAAATGGTGAAGTAGGCTCGCATTACGATACACCTGAGTTCTACCTCAGTCCTGTTCCTGTAGACGAGCTTGTTAGCCTTACTCTCGTGGTCCTGGATGGAGATCACGACCCTTCCAGTCCCAACTACAACGCTTCGGCTTCGCCGATCACATTTCCGGGCCTTTGCTTGGCAACCTTCCCCGCCAACGGGACGCTCTATTTCATGAATGGCACCGCCATTCACGGATCGTTGCCGATCGCCTTGGCCGTCGAATCTCCACGCGGAAACGGCGCTTCTTTGAATGGCACCTTTACCACTCAGCTGAGATTTAGACCAGGCTGGAAGGAAGTGTCCTGGCCTCATATCTACACAACCTTCGAGGTCTTCGCTGTGGATGGTGTCACAGGCCTCGCCAGCAATACAGCCACAATTTCCGTGTACGTCAAAGCCGTGCATCAAATTCCTATCGCCGGCAACGGTTCCAATCATACCAACAACACTTCTAATGTGTCGCTGGTGGCAATGGCGGCCAGGCTTACGGCTGTGGCGCTTGAAGGGATCGCATATGGGGGATTTCGCATTGTTTCAGCTCGAGTAGCCTCACTGCCGACTCACGGCTACCTGTATCGAGTAAATGATACCAATGCTACCTCGCCTCTGATCGTCGGAGATGAGATCTTGACCGCCCCTGCGATGCCAGCACAGGTCGCTTACTTCTTTACAGGTCCACAAACACTACCCCAAGCTGCCAAGGACAACAGCACTAGTCGCAGCGCGGATACCACCTCACACAGTATGCTTGGGAATGATTCCTTCACTTACACGGTCACCGATGACTTCAACACCCAATCGATTCCTGCCCTCGTCAGGATTCTGATCACACCTTCACTTGTAGCCTTGCCAGCCGTCCCTTGGCCAATTGTACAGGAGCATACTCTGACTCCGATCACATTATTCGGTGCAGACTACCAAAGCGTACAACGCCGTGACATATGCTTTGAGATCACACGCTTGCCACACCATGGCACTTTGTACACGATTGCCGCGAATGGAAGGGTCAGCTCCTTGGACTCCGTGCCGTTCCAACTACCGGAGCAGACATCGAGCCCTCCCTACGACGTGGGTGTTACGCTCCATTACATGTCTGACGCTGGTTTTTTTACATGGCCAAATCGTACGTGGAACGGCACCGCACTGTTCACTGAAAGCGGACTGGAAGACGGCTTTGACTTTTGTGTGGTAGAATGTTTTGCAGCAAAGAAGGGTCAACTTGCCGCGTCACTTCCTTCAGAGCAACAGATTATAGTTCAAAACGTTAACGATCCTACGCAAATCATCGCACCTCCAGCTATGCCATTTTCAGTGCTAGGACTTGGCGCCCTTGATGACGACACTGGTACAAACGAGCACAATGAAGACTCTCAAAAAGAAGACGTGCTAAAACTCTCAGGTTGGCGTATACTGGACGTCGATAAAGATGTAGATCCAACGTTAGTCCACATCAGGGCATTTTACGGCATCGTGCGCCTAAATCAATTATATTTGTCCCTCGCAGATTTTACCTCACTTAGATGCCAAAAGACTCGCGAGAATAACAAAAGCAGCATAGCTGCGGTGGAAGGGTCCTCTCATCTTTTATCGAATTGTCAAGGAAGCGGTGAGGACAGATTTATGGCGTTCGTGACTACGCCCGGTCACTTAAGTCTGCTGTTAGAAGGAATGGAATATCGCTCTATTGTCACCAATGTAGTTGACACTGTGAGTGTGACGATATACGATGGAAAGACGCAAAATGGTGGCCAAGATGGCTGTTTAGCCAAGCACGCTTTCAACTCCACATCTCTTCTGAATAGTTGCTGGGTGACGACAGCAAATTTGACCATTGAAGTGGGCTCCTCTGCATTGTTATCCCACTTACAATTCTCAAACAGTAACGAGCGTCTGCCTGTTACTTTATGGTTTGCATGCGGAGGGGGTACATTATTCATAATCCTAGCTGGATCAACATTCATTTTGATGCGACGTAGAACGATGTCTGCATGAGAGGGCCCGGGGCTGAATATGAAGTGTATGACAGAATCATGTTTGATCGCAATTGGAATTTGATGTGAGGGGCCAAAGTAGGATAAAAATGGCACACATGTCAGACGAATTGGTACCTTGACTCAACCGGATATGGCACTATTCCGCCGCACTTTCTCTATATGTGCAGATAAATCGCATTCTTCGACAATTTCATCGAACACACATGTTGGGGCCTCATCCTCAATAAAGCACACTTTACATATCACTCTTTTCAGTTGTTTTGGTGTTCTCGTTTGCATGCGCTTTCGTGACTTCGCAGTCGGCCTTTTTTCTCCTCCAATTAAGGATCAAGTATGATTCTCATATAAGTAGCTTCTTCACATGCTTCTACGTATAGAATGGACCGAAACATCGATACCGTGATAAGTGTTTAATCTCTCATGGAATATCTGGTGAAACGGTGCACCACCGTGCCCTTTCGACTTAGACCCGACATTGAGAAAATCCCTCCTCCTGGCAATCGGACGCCAAAACGTTTCATAATCATTTTTACATGACACTTATTTATAGTCACTGTTTGTTCAAAGAATTACATCATTCCGCTCTCGACGGGACGGCAAGAGGGAGCGCATGCTGTGAACAAGAGCAATGCTGCCCGTGACGTACACGAACAGGGCTAATGCGGCTGCTTGGCTGTGACAAGCGAGAAGTCAAAATGGTAAAACAATCAAAAATCGCGCACTACTTCAAACGTTTGAATGTGTCTTCGGATGCGAGCACTCATACATATCTTTGGATGCGCTCCCAGTTACCCTTTTCGTTATAAATTACCCCAGGAGGTTCGCCGGGTGCGGGACTCTCTCCATGTCCCCCCTGACATGGCAAAGTGGAGGGTGTTTTTTCTTCTACTACTTGGCGTGACTTCCACTCGCAGCTTCCGTTTCTTGCCGGTTAGATCCCCATCATCTCCTGCGCTCCTTCCGTCTTGCTGGGCGATCGCATTATCGCGAACGACTTTAACGCCTCTTTACTCAGACGCTTTCTTCAATTTTGAAGGCCTTCAGAAGCGACTGAATTTGACGCATTTCGATGATTCTTCTCAGCATAGCCCTCCTCCACTGCGCCCCAATCCACAAGAAGATTTCGTTAATCGACCTGATTTAGTTAAGGCGCGGGAAATTGCTGATAAACTCGCCCCGGAGTTCTCGTCGCACGACAAGTATCCGACAGTTGTCATCTATTTTCATGTAGCAGCACACCACCTGCAAAGCTGGCGAGAGGCTCTATTTTATTTCATTATAGCACAGAAGCAGATAGAAAGAGATGAGGAGGTATTTTGGGAAGCGTTCCAGCACGTAGGGCTTCCACCCGAAGTCAAAGACATCAATTATTTAAGTAGGCAAGCAGGGCGTGTTCCCTCCCGTTCCCGCCTGGCGTTATGCGGGACATTTGCGAACACGAAGGCAGAAGAGCGGGCAAAGCACGCGCTTTCTCAATGGCGATCTGATCTCAATGCCCGTTTGATGGCTTATCGCTTACAAGGCGACGATGTAAGAGATGCTGTGGAGGTCATGCCCATGAGTCAAGCTGTTTACCGACGTATACGGCCTTCAGGACCCCCGACGCAGCCATCGCAAATCACTTCCTGTTCGATTTCACCAGAGTCGACATTTCTCCTTTCCTTTTTACAAGCAAGTTGGTCCTCTGAGCGCAAGATCCGTCGGCATTTGGATCGTCTAGATAAGTATCTGGACGAAGTGACAGGGTCTGCTTCTACGCGCGGAGGACCGGCTGAGCGCGCTGAATTGTACATTGATCCCTCCTACCCGAGCGCACATCGGATTTGGCATCAGTTCTCAGACAGTAACGCTATGGTGGCATGCTTAAGGAAAGACTACGCAAATTTCTTAGAGGGTGGCGCTAAATTTCGAGCACGCGTTAATCATGTTGAGCAGGTTTTTGCGCCGGTTGGATGCGCAATCTCCCAAAAAATGTTTCCACCTACCTTATCAAGACGGCTTTCATCCTCCTGCTACATGCCCTTGGTGGGTTATGGAACGCGGGTCTACCGGGGGCGCGAGCGAGAAGGGACGTTGACGTTGCTCGACGCTGTCCGCACGGCCTTGCGCGCGGGATGCCGACTGCTCGACTGCAGCCCAGATTACGGTACTCAGCCTGAAGTCGGAGAAGCATTGCGTCAAATGTTTAAAGCGCATGAGACACAACGCGAGCGGCTCTTCATAGTGAGCAGTCTGAGCATTGAAGTAGCGATGAACCATGGTGATGTGTCCGAGGTCAGTACGCATGTGAACGAGTCAATCCAGCAGCTACATTGCGACTATCTCGATCTACTTCTACTACCGTACATCATAGACAAACAAAGACATATTGCTGCATGGAAAGCTATGGAAGTGTTGCTGAGTGAAGGTGTGGTGCGACACATAGGCGTCGGAGGCTTTCCCCTGTCTTCATTGAAAGCTCTATGCGAGGATCCCACTTTGACATGGCAACCCGCGGTTTGTCAGCTAGAGCATCACCCTTTTTATCGTCCCGATTCTTTGGTAGAGTTCTGCGGGGAGCGTCACATCCAATTACTGGCGAACACCCCACTTGGCCGACCAGCACTCTCTCGGCCACCGGGCCAAAATCCTCTGAAGGAGCCTTTGATTGAAATGTCGTCTACAGCGCTTGAATGTAGCCCTGCACAAATTGCTCTGCGATGGGCAGTGCAGCAAGGTGTGGCTGTTATCCCGAACTCTCTGTGTCGCACTCATATTCTAGAAAATTCTGATCTGCATTCTTTCACGTTAGCTCCTTTTCGAATAGAAGTGCTGCACGAAATGGCAGCAGTTCGTAACATGAGCTTTACTGACGATTCTTCTGTCCGGAAGGGAGAAGAGAGAGCGCCTTATACGTTAGAAGAAATAAGGGCCCATGGATTTGTCTATGATGATGGCGGTACCTTGATCGCACCGGGAAACCCATATGAGTATTTGCAGCTCACAATCGATGTGTTCGAACGATTGGACTTAAGCGATGTTCCGGAACTGGCTTTAGCGCCCCGAGAGATAGACGGGGCATTCCCAGGCATGGATGTTGAGCCGATTGAGTGCGATGAAGAGATCACGAACGAGCAACCATGAAAATAAAGAGTTTGCGAACGAACGATGTTACATGCAAATATTGTCATTTAGCTTAGGTGAATTTGTGACGTTACTTCTTCATCGTGTACATTCCATAATGACTTTTCCCACTTCAACGTTTTCACACGCACATCACCCTTTCCGCTGTACATGGCTAAAGAGCGAGATTATATTCCCGCAGAAACATACTTGTACGTGGACTAGGACGCTGATGTTGACGTTACTAATGTGTTTTTGTCAGATCATATGAAATGATATAGCTGGAATTGATCATTTATTTCATCATTTCCTTTATGTACCTTGATTGGAGCGTTGTACTTCGAAATATTTGAAACGCTTCTAGTTACAGCAATCCCAAGCGATTTTGCCTTAAGAGACGTATCTGACCAGTTCAGCCTGCTGATGGTACGCTGACATGACTCGTTCAAAAATCCAACTCTCGATGGATTATGTTATAACTTGTGCGTGTTTATGGGATAGCGTACAATTTCGAAGGCGTTTTAAATTGCACACAAAAGTCAGACACGACAAGTCGCTACCAAGTGAGTTCGATACCGAACAATGTCATGTAGCACTCCTCCTCTGTGCCGTCACAATGTCAAATTCATCAATTCTATTTCAGGTCTCTCCTTACCAAGCCCTCTAATGTGGACCACCACAGCGACAAAAGGCGCTTCATCCGAAAAGGCGACAATACTTGTACTGTGACTTTTATAACTTTAAGCGGCATCAATACATTCTTTCCCTGAAATACTTCTATTCTAATTCTCGGCTCCAAAATGCAGCTCCTCCAACTCGAAGGGCCCCACATCTGCGTCTGCCGACGGCGGCTCTGAGGCATCTTCTTCCCCTTCCTCCATATTTTGAGACGCTTGAGATCCTGACAAAGAAGATACAATCGAGCGAGCAGGCGATATAGTGCTAAAAACGTCCTCAACTTCCTTGAGACCGTCGAGGATTGACACTGAAGAAGCTGTTGTCGCTGCTGTGGACGGCGTCACACCATGGCACACAATAGGACCCTCCATTACCCCCTTCGCGAAAGCGTCACCTATATTCGCTTCCGCCACTGGACCTTTTATTGTAGTATGTGCTACTTCAACGAGGGTCCGTCCCTGCATCGCGGGCAAGGGGGCGGAGTGGCCTGTGTGCTGCACCGAAGGTGCGCAGAGGCCGTCCTTTTTTGCAACTGATCCTGCACCTGTTTTATTTGCCAGTATCGAAAGCACCATCGAAGATCTTGAAGTTGGGCTTTTCTCTGTTAATCCTTCTAGAAAAGAGGTGTGTGCCTGCGACCCCTGAGTACTTTCAGCCTCCAAACCCGCGGCCCCCACTCCGACTGTGAGGGAACTTGAAGGCGATGCAAAGAGTTTGAAACCACCAGCCAGTGTTCCCATACGCTCTCGCATGGAAGAGGAAAGGGCTCGTCGATCGTTGTATCTGTCGCCGCCAATTGAGCGCGCGTCGCCGTCATCCACGGAAGGCGGGGGCAAGGTCAAGTGCGGGAGGCTCTCTAGGAAGAGCGGATTAGGCTCCGACGAAGACATGCGAGGCGCGGAGGGGATAATGCATGAGTCTGAGAACGTCCTGGTAATCGCGGGCCGTGTCACTTCCACTGGTGCAGGTGACACATGAGCTACGTTGACCGCACACGAAGGACTGCTTGTCTTGCGCTTGTCGCGACAGTATCCACCTTTCGATTCCCAAATATACCTGGCACTGATTGTCTGCGAAACTGTCTGAGACAAACGAAGGATTGTTAGGGGACAAGATAGACGCTTGTCCGGTACTTGTTGCTGCGTGAAGGTATCCGCCTGCCCCTTACTCGGAGAAGGAGTTCGATCCACGCTCATGGTATGGCAGACAACGCTTGATTTGACTGCCAGAGATGTGTTTTTGTCCAAGGGTTGCCTTCTTAATTACACACAATTCTGAATTATACTTCTATTTGTGTTGATGTTGATATTATCTTCCAACCCTCAAGTACAAGGCGGCAGCAGTGAAAATCTTGAGCCTTCGCGTCCAGGGAAGGACTGTGGTTGCTTTGAATTTCCTGCCCAAAGTTACGCTATCACAGCGAATTAAACACAGAGAATGCTGCTATACACGAACTCGCAACTTGTGCAACTGCTTTTCAGGTGTAGCCCCGCTGTCACAATTGAATTCCGCCACTCCGCAAGTCGATGTCCTCGATAGTGACATTTTTGGAGCTGCTCCTGCTCGTGAACGCGATCATCAGGTCAAGGGCCATCTTTTTTTAAAATAAATTTGATGTGTATGACAGAAGTGCTGTACGTTATGTTGTGTTCAGAGGTGGCAGTCAGATCTTTGCGGAGACGCTAACGCCTTCATGAGAGAGAGGGCACCATCCTGTGAGTTCTTCAAGGCAGAGGGAAAAGGACGCGCGCCAGAAAGAAGAGGCGACATCGAGGCCCCCGAGCTGTCCCGACGAGGGAACTCCTCGCTTTGAGGCCCCTCACACATTGTAGCATGTTTGGATAATCGAGTTGGTGTCTTGCGCACCGTCCAGCGAGGTCCGAAATATCGAAGAACGAGCCTGTCCTGTCTTAGGTTTCGCTTCCTTCTCGCCAGCTGCTTGTGGGCTGTGCGGTGAACCGTCCGCTACTCTGTTCCCAGGAAACATGTGAGCTCCGCGTACTTCGTTTCTCCTCCCAGGGGCTTACGACTGCAAAGCCCCACTTACGAGGATGTGCTCTGACTGTGTCTCTTGATTGAGTGTCTGCCTGGCTCTGAGCCACGTCCTTGGAAAGGCCCGTATGGCTCGGCCGCAGGCACCGACTGCCCGCCTCAAGAGAATCCACACCCGGGTCAGGTTCGATGGTTGAGGCGCGCGGCCAAAGGTCGTGTGTGCTGAAAGCCACTGCATTGTATACATGTTGAATGTGCTCTTTTTTAAATCAATCAACGACCAGAAGTGAGGACACGTGGGTCGGAGAATGGACAATTTAATGATCAATGCCCCCCCAATGCACCTCGCGTAGGACCGCAAGTATGACGTACGCATGTTCTCTACCTGCGTACTCCACTGATTGAAACACAACATTTGGAACCATAAGCTTTTTTTGTAAACAACAATCGTCGTAGAGATACAAAAATCGTTGAATAACCACATAACATGTGCAAAAGTGCGTTTTTGGATACTAGAGGACACTCTGCCTGGGGCACAAGGTTGCGGCTTCCCCCCTAAATGATGCTTGTGGACGTTGCCGAAGCGGACCCTTCTCCTCTGTTACATGTGTTTCTAGTGCATGCCCTCAGTCAAGCACTTCTTTACTGTACTCACATGCTTTATTGTCGATGCTGAGGATTGCCTTTGGCCAATTCTTTCCGTAAAGTCGAAAAGGTTGTGGCTCGCGGGAGCGGACAATCGGGTCCACGTACTCACACATTTACTTTTCCTATTTTTTGGTGCAGGCGCACAATCCAACCACAAGGACATGTTCAGTATATAGAAATAATAGAAAGATACTTCACACAAAGTGGCCTATCATTCACGGGGAAAAGCCAGAGCCAGGCCGCTAGGTAGGTAAAAACACTGAAAGCTGGATACGCGCCAGGCGAATATGAGATGCTTTGTCGCAATAAAATGATAACAATCCATGGGCATTTTGACGATTTCCCTTTTATACTTTTCAAAATGCAAAGAGATCACTCAGAGTGTCTGGACTGCCCTCCTTGTGCGCAAACTTGCTCCCGAATATGTACTGATTTTCCGATTCGAATTCGCCTTCTGGCGCATGCGCTCACAGACCATACCTGCTAGTATCGTTATCATGGACGCCAACGACCATATTAAATGTTTCACACACTTTACTTGTGAGTTTTCTTTACCTTCCGATCTTTCGGACGAGAGTCACTCCCTTCGAGGAGATATTGTACCGGATGTGGCCACAGAGGCATTCCATGGTGAGCGATACCTCGTTCTTTCCACTTTAATAGCATGTGCATCTTCTACGCATACACTGTGACTTACAAAAATGACTCATATTTTCTCCCGCTTATTAGGAGTTGAGACAGGAGGAGAGGGCAGCAGCATGAAGAATCAAAATACGCAATTGATGCAATCCGGAGATCAAAGCAATCTGATGGACATGCGACATGGCCCCCTGACGGGATCGCCCGATGTAAAAATATTCTTTCCTGCTTTATCGTCAGCCGTCAATGATGGAAATAAGCCTCAACAGGAGCAGTATAACACGTGTTCGCGCCATTTCCCCCGTCCTGATAAGATATACCAGTGGCAAGAGCCCAACACTTGTCCCACTGCCGGGTCCGGCTCTACTTCTCCGGAAGCATCCTCTTCGACGAGTCCTCAAAGACAGGGCACTAAGATGGACGTCAACCCGGACGTTGCGCTTTATTCTTCATCCTCGTCTTCGTCCTCGTTCGCGTCGTCCCCGTCGACGAGTGCTACGAGCCCCGCGTCTAGAGCTCAGGCTCCTGTGGCCCTTCCTGCATCGTCCTCCGTATTATTGGGCTCTTCTCCTTTCCATCCACAGCATTCAGCGACAGCAAGAAGGGACGATGGTCCAATCAATGCGGGCGTGGTGCAGTGTCCGCTGACGGCGACAACTGCCGCACGTCCCGCGACTGGGACGAATACGAACGGTGTTGCGGAGATGGATCTTCCAGGGCAAGATTTGCTTCCCCCCCAGACATTTTGGGAATCACGCAGTCCAACTTGGATGAGCCGAAAAACAGCGCCCGCCTCATCTTTCGTGAAGCAGGCCGCAGCGCCGAACTCCTCGTGTTCCATGCCCTCCTCTTCTTCATGCGCCTCCTCCTCTTCTTCCTCTTCATCGTCTTCCTCCACGTCGCCAACCCTTGAGGGCCTATTAACTCTGAAGCAGACAAGTGCATCGGGACAGGAAAGGAGAGAACTTGTGGCAACTGACGCCTCTATCTTTTCGTCGTCTCTCTCATCCAATGCGCCGCCATGCCACGTGACCCAAGCCTTTGAAATTACCTCTGAGCCTGGGTACAACCCATCTCAACATCAAGAGACGCCGTCAAACTACCGTTGGGCCTTAAACAGCCACGGGAACTCGAGACTCCATCACTCCGCCTGGCAGACAGGAACCTTGGAGGCGCGAGGTGCCGGTACAATCTGTTTTCCTGGGAGTAATGCGCACGTGCTTGCCCTCGAGAAAAATCCTATAGATAGACACGGGCCTCGAGGAAGTAGAATCACTACTGATGCGACGTCTCCCTTTGACGTGGTCACCTTGGAGGCCAAAAATGGAATTGCGGTAGGAAAATGTGCTTCCCGCGACACTCCACCTAGCACCGCTTCTCGAGAAATGAACCGTCAGCATTCGCAAAAGCAGCGTCATCGGCAGCGCCAGCCCCGACAAAATTGCCACCAGCACGCCTTGACGCAAGATCATGTCGATTATCTGCCAATTCGCGAGAATCTGAAAGGGAAGAGATCCGGGCATGCGTCTATGACAATGCCGGACGGTAACCGACAAGTTCGTAAGCCTTTCCAGGAGGATCCTCTAGTCTCGGCCTCGGAATCACAAGAAATTGATCCCAGTTCGTGGAACTCGGTCAAGCAGGCCCAATCCTCATCGCCATATGAATCGCTTCCCCTGCAGTATCCCTTACGGGAGAATGACTTGCTCACGGGCCCTTCACTGTCTCCTGTTTTCCGATTTCTGCCGAATGAGGTATTGGATGGCACGCCCACCACACAAGCACAACAGCGTCTGAAAAGGCAGGAGGATGAAGAAGAGTCTGAGGGTTTCATCCATTATTCACGAACGATGTCTTCGAAACCTGTGCCTTCCGTCAGCACACAGGGTTTGTGCCGGAGTACAAATAGCTGCGCCTCTGCATTCAAATCATTTGCAAACGCTGGAGATGAGGAAGGGGCGGAAGAAGCTTTCTGCCAGCTAAAAAATCAGAATGGTAGACCAGGCGTGTATTTATACAACGCTTTGTTGAGCACTTATGCTTCCAATGGCAATTCTGAAGGCGCAGAAGCGGTACTAAATGGCATGAAAGATGACGAAGCAGAATTCGGATTTGGGCCAGAAAAGGCAGTGGAGCCAAATGTAGTGACGTATTCTTCTCTCATGACCGCCTATGCGATTAAAGGCCATAGCGAGGGTGCTGAACGTGTTCTCGCGCGCATGCAGGTAGCCGGTATGCAGCCCAATCTTGTCACTTACAACAGCCTCGCGACGGCATACGCTAAAGGCGGGAATTGGCAAGGTGCAAACCAGGTGCTCAAGCGCATGCAGCAGAGCCAGCAACTTGAGCCAACTGTTACGACTTATAATGCTGTCCTCAATGCACATGCGAACAAGGGTCACTGGAAAGGCGCGGAAGAAGTTGTTCAACATATGAACGAGAGCAATGTGCAGCCGAATACTACAACTTACAACACGTTAATAGATGCCTATGCGAACAAAGGGAATTGGGAGGGTGCCGAGGATGTACTGCGACGCATGAACAAGCTGAACGAAGTTGAACCCAACGTGATATCCTTCTCGTCTGTGATAAACGCATACGCCCACCGGGGAAACTGGCATGGTGCTGAGAATGTGCTACGCCGGATGCAATATCAAGGCTTGCAACCAAATTTGATCACCTACAATAGTCTGGTCACCGCTTACGCCAAGGAGGGCCACTGGCAAGGTGCTGAGGATGTATTGCGCCGGATGCATGCAAACCCGCATGTAGAACCCAATACGACAACTTACAATTTGGTCATCAACAGCTATGCAAATAAAGGTCATTGGAAAGGAGCGGAAGACGTCCTCCAGCGCATGCTCACGGTAGGACATTCTCTTGGATCAGGAGGCAGCGGCAGTGCCATTGCGCCAACTGTCATGACGTACAATTCGCTGATCAATGCGCACGCCAAAGATGGAAACTGGAAAGGCGCAGAGGACGTCCTTCGACGCCTTTTGGAGAGAGGAGTAGAGCCAAACGTCACAACCTTTAATTCGGTGATTAAGGCGTACACAAAGGAGGGCCACATCGAAGGTGTAGAGAATGTCCTGACTCGCATGACGGATGACTTCGGGTTAAAAGCAAATGTGACGACCTGGTCATCAATCATTAATGCGTACGCGACACGTGGTGACTTTGTCGGGGCTGAGGACGTACTCCGACGGATGCAGGAGCACGGAGTGGAGCCGAACATTACGACCTTTTCCTCCGTCATAAATGCCTACGCCAATAAAGGCCATTGGGTTGGTGCTGAGAGTGTTTTGAGTCGGCTGGAGGTAAAGGGTCTAGAGCCAGATGTGATCACTCACAACAGCATGCTGAAGGTATATGTCAACGCCCGTGACGTGGACGGATGCGGAAGAGGACTGGATTTAGTGCGTCGTTTGCTCGAAGGCCGTCGACATAAGCCCACCCATGTGACCTTCAAGACCTTGTTTACGCTACTTCTTAAGCATCCTGACCCACGCAAGCTACAGACAGCTATGAAACTGCTTGATGACCACGTACCCGCACGTTCCCGTACTTCACTTGTATATGCTCCGTTAATTGAATTGTGTGGAGCCACCGGCCGCGCAGACGCAGCGGTACGCTATTTTGAAGAGGCACGTCGCGGGGGCCACTTGGACAAGTATGTGGTGCGTGCGGCGAGGGCTGCTGGAATGATCGTCGGAGGCTCTTGTGGGATTGGTGATAATGGTGTTAGGGGCCGAGGACGGACTTGGGCCCGCCAAAGTCATTCTCAGCATTACGCGGCATCGACATTTGCGAGTGTAGCATCGCTGAGCAGCAGCTTGGAGACGTTGTAGTTAGTACATTGAGTGGGTCTTTGAGCGGACGAGAAGGAGCTTCCACTGGGCGGACAATCATGTGCTGCAGACCGGATCGCTTTGAAAAAATCATCGATTCGTCTCACCAGCTGTGGGGATCGCGTACGATGATGGCATTTGACTTCAACCAGTACACATTACACCGATGAGAACAGTGATGACGGAGTTTCAGTCACACTAGTTCCCTATCATTACATTAACACCCGTGCGTTTTATGATAATCTGCAGCCGCTGATCAAGGAGATGCTGAAAAGGATGCAGTGGAACCCTAAGCCTAATCTAGTAAGTATGTTGCGAAGACTTTACGTGGCATTAAACTGTCCATAGAAGATTCACACGCAATTTATGTGATTGTTTCACCGCTTTTGTGACCGTACCAAAACCAACCCTACTATGACGAGAAAAGGTACGAGGAGTCCGTCTTCTCGGCGGCGGGTGGACAATTTATACGTAGGATTCTTATATTTTAAATTTAAAGCTGTCAAGCTATGTGGAATGTGGAAAGTGGTGAAGGACGCTGACGTATTGAGACATGAAGCGCCTTCCCTGAATTCGAGAGATAAATGCACAATTACGCATCGAGTTGTATGAGGAGTTGTCTTTTCGGTGTCGAGGCCGGTCGATAAAAAACATGTGGGCTTCTTTTGTCCCAAATTGAAGGAATTTATTAAAAAAAACTCGGAACTTTGATCAAAACGCTCCAAACAGCGCCTTACGATTTGTGTGAGAGCGACATGTAGTAGAAGGAAAATAGGAATGGGTGTATGCGATGACTCGATATTGGAGAGATTT
>Ga0209925_1000729_pt1 | contig 16695 bp, 10 predicted proteins | sample SalPonR2_A_D1_MG_FD_185702 | JGI IMG/M metagenome (GOLD analysis project Ga0209925, IMG submission 185702) | Salt pond soil microbial communities from South San Francisco under conditions of wetland restoration - Salt Pond MetaG R2_A_D1_MG... ...
GAATTGTGGCAAAAATATTCAATGCGCTTGCCGATGTCCCGGTACGAATGATCTCTTATGGCGGCAGCCAATACAACCTAACCTTACTGGTAAACACAAAGGATAAAGTGAAAACACTCGAAACGCTTAACAACAATCTTTTTACCCATGAAAAATAATACAAGCCTTTTACAAAATATGGAAACACCCTTTTATTATTATGACATCAAACTTCTGAAAGAAACACTGGAACAATTAAAAAAAATTCAGGAAAACGATGGCTACGAAATTCATTATGCCATAAAAGCAAATGCAAATTCCAGAATTCTCAGGCTTATCAGAGAGTATGGACTGGGTGCCGATTGTGTGAGTGGCAATGAGATTAAACATGCTGTTAATCATGGCTTTCGTCCCGAAAAAATTGTTTTTGCAGGGGTTGGCAAATCAGACCGTGAAATCGATTTGGCATTAGATCAGGATATTGCATTTTTTAACTGCGAATCATTGCCTGAAATTGAAGTGATCAATGAGAAAGCCGGACTAAAAAAGAAAACAGCACGGGTAGCCCTTCGTGTAAACCCCGGAATAAATGCAAATACACATCATTACATCACAACTGGTGCGGAAGAAAATAAATTTGGAATAAATAAAACTGATTTATTTCACCATATTCGTGCGAGTATAAAGATGCAACACATCGAATTAAAAGGGTTGCATGTCCACATCGGTTCACAGATAACCGACATGGAAATATTCAAGAAGTTATGTCTGCGGGTTAATGAGATACAGCTAATTTTCAAAAAAGAAGGTGTTTCTTTAACAGACCTCAACCTGGGCGGCGGACTGGGGATTAATTATGAGAATCCCGGTAAAGAGATGATCCCGGATTTTAAATCTTACTTTAAAATTTTTAGAAAATTTTTAGAAAAAGAACCCTCACAAAAATTACACTTTGAACTAGGGCGCTCTGTGGTTGGTCAATGTGGAAAACTTGTTACACGAACGCTGTATATTAAAGAAGGGGTAAATACTAAATTCGCAATAGTAGATGCCGGTATGACTGAGCTTATCAGACCTGCTCTTTACCAGGCATATCATAAAATTACAAATATATCGGGAACAGGAAATACCGAAAAATACGACATTGTAGGTCCTGTCTGTGAATCATCTGACTATTTTGGAAAACAGGTAAAGCTCACTAATGTGAAAAGAGGAGATCTGCTGGTTATTCACAGCACCGGAGCTTATGGCGAAGTAATGCGTTCGGGCTACAATCTCCGCGAACCTGTGAAATCATATTATTCAGATGAGGTCCTTCAAAAAGAAAAATAGACTGAAAAGACAAAGAAGGGCTTGAGGTCTGCAAAAAAATCAAAAACTTTATGTAAATTAGTGTTTGAAAAAATTAAAAAGAATCCCTAAACTTAATATCTATGAAGAAAATATTTTTTATTATCCTGGGCATGGTTCTTTTATGCCCCGTTTTATCTTATTCACAGGTAAACATTACTTATCAAAAACCTTCTGAAGAGATTCTCAAACTGGTTGATACCCCTCGTGCTCCAAATGTAAGAATTGATTCCAAAGGTGAAAATATGGTGCTTATGTACAGAGACCAGTTTAAATCTCTTGAAGAACTTTCAGAAAAAGAAATGCGACTTGCCGGACTAAGAATTAATCCTAAAACAAATATTGGAAGCAGAGAAAGATTTTATAACAACATTTCTGTCATGAGAGTGGGCGAAAAGGAAGAAATATCAATCAAAGGTCTCCCTGAAAACCCCAGACTTTCAAATTTCAACTGGTCGCCGGATGAAAGCATGATGGCTTTCACAAACACCACGCAAAAAGGAGTGGAGTTATGGGTGCTGAATCTCAAAAAGGCACAATGTAAAAAACTAACAGAACCCCGTGTAAATGCAAACATGAGCAGTCCTTTTCAGTGGTTCACTAACAACAAAGCGCTACTTGTTAAATTTGTCCCGGAAGATCGCAAACCACTGATTGATAAAAGCGAAGCTATCCCGGAAGGACCGAGAGTTTCAGTAAATAAAGGGAAAAAAGCGCAAAACAGAACTTACCAGGATCTTTTGGAAGACAAGGCCGATGAATTCAATTTTGAACAACTGGTTCGCTCAACAATCTACAAAATATCCCTGGAAGGCGAAAAATCACAATGGAAAAAAACTGCCATGTACCGCGGAATATCCTTTTCACCTGATGGCGAATATGTGAAAATCACAAAAATTAAAAGGCCCTTCTCATATCTGGTGCCCTTTTATCGTTTCCCATCTGAAACAACCGTCTATGATAAGACAGGGAAAAAAATCAAAACAATTGTTGAAGTACCTCTTACAGAAGATCTCCCAAAAGGGTTCATGTCCACACGAACAGGAAAAAGAAGCATAAGCTGGCGCAATGACAAACCGGCAACCTTATGTTTTGCTGAAGCGCTGGATGGCGGCGACCCTCAAAAAGAGGCAGAATACAGAGACGAAGTATTTGTGTGGAAAGCTCCCTTCAAAGAAGAACCTAAAAGCATCCTGAAAACTATCAATCGTTTTGGCGGAATTTACTGGGGAAATGACAAAACAGCCATTGCACAGGATTACTGGTGGAACACAAGAAACACAAAAGCCTATCTGTTCAACCCATCCGATCCTTCTGAGGAACCTGAAATTTTATTTGACCGCAATTACCAGGACCGTTATAATGATCCGGGAAGACCTGCAACAAAGGAAAACAAGTATGGAAAAAACGAACTTGTAATCGACAACAATCACCTGTATCTCCTTGGCGACGGATATTCAAAAAAAGGCATCCTTCCTTTTGTCGACAAATTTAATCTGCAAACAAAAGAAACAGAACGCCTGTGGAGAGCCAAACCAAACAACAAGCTCGAGCGAATATGGTTTGCCCTGGATATGAAAAAAGGAAAAATCCTGACCAGGATCGAATCAAAAAAAGATTACCCGAATTATTATATCAGAAACATAAAAAACAAAAAGGAGCCCCAACCCATTACTTTCTTTGAGAATCCTTTTGAAGAACTGACGAATGTACACAAGGAAGTTATCAAATACAAACGTGAAGATGGAATTGATCTTTCGGCCACTCTATATCTTCCGCCAAACTACGACAAAGAAAAGAAAGAAAAACTTCCTATGCTGATGTGGGCTTATCCTCATGAATTTAAAGACAAAGCCAGCGCCAGCCAGGTTACCTCTTCGCCCAATGAGTTCACGTATCCGTGGTATGGATCGCCTGTTTTTTGGGTAATGAAAGGCTACGCTGTTTTAGATGACGCTTCATTCCCAATTATCGGCGAAGACGAAGAAGAACCAAACGATTCATTCATACCACAATTGGTTTCAAATGCAAAAGCAGCAATAGATGCCGTAGATGACCTTGGTTACATTGACCGGGAAAGAGTAGCTGTGGGCGGTCATTCTTACGGAGCATTTATGACAGCCAACCTGCTTTCTCATTCCGACCTGTTTGCTGCGGGAATTGCCAGAAGTGGTGCGTATAACCGCACGCTTACTCCTTTTGGTTTCCAGAGTGAAGAAAGAAACTACTGGGAAGCGCCTGAAATTTATTACAACATGTCTCCTTTTATGCATGCCGATGAAATGAATACTCCTCTCCTTCTTGTTCATGGTGAGGCAGATAATAATTCAGGCACCTACCCCATGCAGAGCGAACGATATTTTAATGCGCTTAAAGGGCTTGGAGCTACTGTTAGACTGGTAATGCTCCCCAAAGAAAGTCATGGTTATGCAGCCAAAAAAAATATCCTGCACATGCTCTGGGAACAAGATCGCTGGCTAGAGAAATATGTGAAAAACAAGGAAGACGAAAAAGAATAAAAACAGAAAACCAAATAAAAAAGGAACTGCCTGCAAAACCAAGAGACAGTTCCTTTTTATTATACAAATACATTCTAAAATTTAAGTTTATAAGCCATTACCCTGTTATCGTTAAAGGTTGGTACATATAGCATGTTCTTGCCGGGAACAAACTCGATATCTGCCGCATTAATCTTATCCGCGGCAGTATTCAGTATCATCTCTTTTTCTTTGTCCGGATACAGGAGATGAACGTGACCGGTCCAGTCGGATTTTATATAAACACCCTCTTTTACTTTTTCAAGTCCGTCAATTCCCCCGGTGTTTGAAATATATTCCGTCAAATCACCTGTGAGATAATCTGCTTTCATTACCTTGCCTTTCATACCAATGAGAAGCTGATTCTTCTCAGTAAAAAGACCGTTCGGGCTTTTCAGGACATCCGACTCAATCCACTTCTCAGCCTTCCCTTCTTTCAGGCGGTAAATTAATCCTGTAGCCATGTCAGAAGCAAATACTGCCCCTTTTTCATTGATGGCTATGTCATTCATAAATTTAGATCCTTCACAAGCGAATCTGCCTGTAATTGCATGATCTTTAATATCGATTTCTACAATTTCATCCACATTCGTCACATACAGCTTATCTCCCTTTACTCCCATTCCTTTGGGAGCATCCAATCCAACAGCCCATTTTAGACTCAGTATCTCACCACTGGTTGAAACTTTTGAAATAAAACCCTCTTTGTCTTTTTCCGTCGGTTTCCCCTTAATATTCGATACATAAAGTACATCTCTTGCAGAATCATAACAAACAGATTCCGGAATTTTAAATACAGAATCCGTACTCCATTTACCGGTTAACTCAGGTTTCTCGCTTTCGGTGGATTTTTCTGCTTTTTCCTCTTCACCGGGCTTTTGTTTGCATCCGGCAAAAATAGCAGCCACCAGCATAATCGATAAAGTTATTCTTAATATTTTCATAATACAGTTTTTTTGTTGTGACGATAAAATAAGAAAAATTATTGTAGATGTCTAATTATTAATAAATTTTAAATGCTAATTTTAATATATTGCAGGTTTGTTGTATCTAAATATTTTTCTCAAAATCAAAACAAATCGCCGTTTATTTTTGTAAACCAGTTAAACAAAAACAAACTGTTTCATGGCACAAAAAGAAAATTATCTGCGCAAATTTGGAAAAACAAGTCTCAAGTTATCTCCCATTGGACTGGGCACCTGGCAATTCAGCAAAAGAAAAAACCTGGCAGGAAAATTCTGGCCCGTTTTATCGGACGAAGAGAGTTATAAAATTGTACAAACAGCATATAACAACGGAATAAACTGGTTTGATACTGCAGAATTATATGGCAATGGTGAGTCGGAAAGAACGCTTGCCCGGGCTCTTGAACTTGCAGGTATTAAAGACCAGGATGTTTACGTGGCAACCAAATGGTCGCCCATTCTAAGGTTTGCAGGATCAATCGTTAAAACCATCGACGACAGGAAAAAAGCGCTTGGCGGATATACAATCTCGCTTCACCAGGTTCATAACCCGCTCTCTTTTTCATCTGTCAGGAAAGAGATGTTAGCCATGGCCAGGCTGGTTAATGAAAACCAGGTAAAATATGTAGGTGTGAGTAACTTCTCTGCATCACAAATGCAAAAAGCACATAAAGAACTAAAAAAATATGGATATGTGCTTGCTTCCAACCAGGTACAGTACAATATGCTGAACAGAAAAATTGAGCACAATGGTATTATGGAAACTGCAAAAGAACTGGGAATAGCAATTATAGCATACTCGCCCCTGGCACAAGGCTTGCTTACCGGGAAATACCACGACAATCCTGAAGCAATAAAATCAAAAAAAGGATTCAGAAAGAAAATGTCCGCATTTAAAGAATCCCGGTTAAATCAAACAAAACCTTTAATTGACAAATTGAAACAAATTGCTGAAAAACATGAAGCAACACCAGCACAAATAGCCTTGAACTGGCTTATCAATTTTCATGGAGAAGAGGTATTTGCAATACCAGGAGCATCAAACACAAAGCAAGCAGAGAGCAATGCAACAGCCATGAAAATAAAATTGTTGAAAGAAGAAATGGACTTATTAGATGAAATCAGCAAGCAAATACAATAAAATAGACGTTCATATAATTTTCTGAAACAACTAATTACTTATCATTGGTTCGGATTTCAATCTGGTATCCCTTTGCCTGCATATTCCTTATTTTCTCCTGAAGTTTAGAGGAAAGCAAGTCTATTGTAATGGGAATCCCATCAAAAGATACCTTATCCTTCAGTGGGTTCTTATCATCCAGTTTTCTGATGGAGGGATCACGGTCAAAAATATCCAGGTTCAGTTGCTCTGTAATAAAAGTAGAATTTCTGAAAATCACGTATTTTTCTACCTCAAAATAATCCAACAGCTCCTGTTCACTAATATAAGGTTCAAATGAATCATCAAACAAGAGGTTGGCTGAACCTATCGCATGAATAATGCCTGATGCCCACTGTTTTAAGTTGTTTGATTCAAAAGGTCTTGTATTCTTGCTGTAAAGCTTATTAATTAACTTTTGAGTAAGCTCTTTGTGTTCCTCATCCAGCTTCTGATCACAAAATTCTGAGGTAAGCCGGATCAGCTGATCTTTTGTTTTTTCTAAATTTTCCTGTTGACTCATATTATTTTTTAGCTAAACCTGTTTGACTTCAAAGATACAATAATATTTAAAACCAAACAACGAATGTTTGTATTTTGTTAATTAATAATGGCTTATACAATATTTCTCCTGTTTCTTCCCGTTTTGATAAAAAGTACTTTTGACAAATCACGTCAAAAAATGTACCTTTAAATAAAAATGAAAAAAATATTATCTATACTATTGTTATTATTTTGCCTTCAACCTTCAATAGCTCAGGAAGAAAAGAAAGATACCACAAAACTCTGGAAAACCGGTGGCGTTAGTTCGTTGAATTTTTCACAGGTTTCTTTTCAAAACTGGGCTGCCGGAGGTGAAAATAGCTACTCCTTAAACGGAATTTTTAGTCTGCATGCCAATTACAAAAAAGAGCGTACTTCATGGGATAACTCATTGGATGTTGGATATGGCATAATCAAACAGGGAGAAAGAGGTGTCAGGAAAACTGATGACAAATTTGAAATCAGTTCAAAATTTGGTTATAAATCCTCTTCAAATTGGTACTATAGTGGATCATTCACTTTCAAAACCCAGTTCGACAAAGGTTTTAAATATAATGAGGAAGCAGGAACAAAAACGCTTCTCTCCGAATTTATGGCTCCTGCCTACATGTTTCTTTCAGCAGGTATGGATTATAAGCCCGGAGATAATTTTACCATGCTCATCTCGCCGGTCACCGGGAAATCAACTTTTGTAATGGACGATGTCCTCTCAGCAAGAGGTGCATTCGGTGTTGAGCCCGGAGAAAATATCAGAAATGAGTTTGGTGGTTTTGTAAAAATAGCTTTCAAACAGGAAATTTGGGACAATGTTACCCTGAACACCAAACTGGATCTTTTCTCCAACTATATTGAAGAACCTGAAAATGTTGACATCAACTGGGAAATACTCATTAGCATGAAAGTAAATAAGTACCTGACTGCCAACTTCAACTCACAGCTTATCTATGATGACAACATAAAATACGTAGACAAAAGCGGACAGGAACACGGACCCCGAATCCAATTCAAAGAAGTCTTTGGCGCAGGATTGTCGCTTAAATTTTAACCTGCATCCATAAAATCTCTCTGCTAAAGCTGCCAGACTGTTGAATACCGCCTGGCAGCAATGCCAAATCTTTATCTTGGATGATTAAAACTTCATTGAAACGCCAAAATTTCCATAACCAAAAGCTCCTCTTCCTCCTTCGAAAAAAGCGCTGAACGATGGATTAAAGTAATATCTGAATCCAAGCATCGGACCAAATACTCCGGTTACATCATTGTCATAATAATCAGTAAAAAAATCATCACTGGATGAAAAATTTCGTATTTCAATACCTGCTATAATGGTAATATAAAGATCGTACTTGCTTTCATCCAGTTCTGTATCAAAAATTTCGTTGAAAAACTGGGTGTAATGAAAAGACCCCCTGGCGCCAAGAGAAATAAATGTCCATGAGTACTTATAGTCATAATATTTGTATGACCATCGCGCAAAACCAGCATAAGGACCTGCACTAATTTTATCACTAATGCCATATTCAAGAGAGGCCGTAACAGGAAGGGTAAAACCCGTTCGGCTGCCTGAATAACCATAACCGTAATAACCCAGGGAAATCCCTGCCTGTGCTAAAACATCACCCTTATTATAGGATAAATCTAAGCTTGTTTTTGTGGTGTCTTGCTGATCATCATTTGTTTCTTCCTGTGCAAAAGCTGCAGTGGACAGGAGAGTGACAAATACCACTGTTAATAAATAGATCTTTTTCATATTCTTTTCTTTTTTGATTTAAATAAAATTGCCTAAAAGAACATCTTTTATAAAAAAAAGAATAGTAAAAAACGGCCAAAATAAACAGACTCTTTATTGTTTCATCAAACAGACTAAAAAAAAGCCAGACGGGAATTGATACATACCCGCTAACTGGATTGTTCAATAAAAATAAAGAGAACCCGGAATTATAGAAACAACTTCCCCTAAACACCTTATGCAGATGCACCATAAGAGAAGTACAAAAAAAGTTAACTGGTAATTAATTCTAAATTATTTCCCCATCGAATTAATTACACACTAAATTGAATCTTTGAACCAAATTACTCCGGAGTTACAGAAACTTCCAGTTCCCCGTACAATACCTTTACGACTAAAGCTTTTTGAGGTGTCAGTCTTAGGACTACCGACTTGTGCCCGCCGGGCTGCACCTTTTTGCTCCTGAAGTCAGCAGGTCCCATTTTACCCAATGGCAAAACCTGCCCTCCTTCCTTAATTTCGTACATTGCTTTTGCTGGTTTGTCTCCTTTGTTGGTATACACTACCTTATAGTTACCTGATTCTTTTATAGCTACCTCGATACGGTCGCCTCTTTTAAATATTTCTTTGAACGGAACCTTTTTCTCCAGGGCATTCCACATTTCAGGAGGTGCCGGTTCCGGCTCAACCGGTGTCATATTTCTGTCAACCAATGAATAATCCGCCGGAATCTGAAACAATAATTTATCAGGCTTTTTCTGCCTGATATTTTTAAGTTCCATTGTATATCGATTTGGCTGTTTAATTTTAACCGGGAACTGAAGTTTTTCTGAATACCAATTCGTGTTTAACAATTGGCCTTCAGAATAGATTTCTCGCTTTTCACATTCCAATCCATTGATCTTTTCTTTCCCCAGGGTTTTCACAGTAAAGGCCTCTTCCATATACCGCATCGTCTGAACCGGATCATTGCTCAGGCTTCGTGTGGTTTGAGTACCCATTTCCTGGAACATTTTCTTTTCAGGAAACAAAATATGAGTTTTATTCTTTTGAGGATGAACAATTACAACAAGGGGAGTACCTTCTTCCTCAAATTCATACCTATAATTCGTTCCATCGTGATAAACCTGGTAAATTCCTTCTTCATCACTCTTACTAAGATGCATCTCGGCAATAAACTGAGCCTTAAGTGTATTTGAACAGCTAATAAAAATCATACTGCAGATCAATAATGTCATAAATTTTTTCATAAAGTTGTATTTTAGGATTTTACTTCTTTTTATTTATGATCATAAACCATTCGTATTGTTGCTTCTTCTGTTCATAACCATTCTCTGTCATATTGTGCTCTTCTTTTTCTCCTTTGCCGCCGAATTTCCGCTTACCATCTCCCGAAATAACAAGTAAATCTTGCTGTATTTCTCCCTTAATTTCCTTCGTCTTGGGCTGTGGAATATCTACACCTTCTGGCAGTTCTACACCATACTCTTCAAGATAATTTTTTAAATTTTGCTGATTGCTCTGAACAGTGGGATCCGGTATCGTTTTCCCCACAGGACCAAGGGCAAACTGTCCCTGTTTAGTTTGCTGGTCTGTTTTTGAATCATTCTCTTTTCCTTTTTTTGACCACTTGGACGACTCCAGCTCCACTTTGATCATCTTCTCAAAGGCAATGCTGTACCCGGCCGGGATCATCTTGACTGCTTTCCCGGGTTTCTTGTCATATACAACAATCCAGGGTTGCTGCATAAAAAATTCCTTCTGTTCAATTTTGGGTTGCTGCGCATGAATGCCGGTGGTTATTGTTGTTTTGTAACCTCCTGATCTACAGCCTAATTTCGTAATGTTTGCATAGGAATACCGAACTTCTTTGGATGTCAGATCAAAATTGGTGATTTGAATGTTCGTTGGCACATAATAAACCATTCGCTGACCAGTAAAGGGCATATCTCCAACTTCCTGCTGTTTAAGACTTACCAAAACTTTAGCACTAATTTGCTCATTCAGGTCATATTTGTTTACCTTCTTCTCATCGCAGCTACCTGTCATCTCTTCTTTTTTTGAATATACCCGTGTGTTGATGGTTTTATTCAGCGTAAGAAGGGCATCCGGACAATCAATGGTCAATTTCAGTTCTTCAATATCCCTTTCAATTATTGTTTCTTCAATGGGGTTTCGGTCTTCAGGTAGAATCTGGCAGGTTCTGAAGATGGTAATGCGGTCTTCCTCTGCATCACATTTTTCAGGACCCTGGTATTTAACAACAACAGGCAACTGGTCTAATTTGAAGACTTTATAATCCGGTCCGGTAAGGCAGGGCTCCCCATTTAAAATCTTCCCATGATAAGCATGCACCATGATGCGGTTGAACTCACGGGAGGGTTCTCCGAACACATCTATGAAATCAGAGAGGGTAATGTCGATTCTTTCCAGCTGGGCCACCGTTTTTTTCTCAGGCTTTACCTGGCAGCTGACCGGCCGTTTTTCAAAACGCGCAATGATTTCATCCAACCGTGGACCATTTTTATAGGCTGACTTCATTTTGTTCCGGTGGCCTGTCCATCTTGTACCAATTTGTGCCACTTCATCACGAATACCATTTGTTTTCCATTCATGTACCAATTCCCGCTCTTCTCCGAGAAAAAACATTTTAGCAGTCCAGTGAGAATGGATTAATGTACCTTCTTCAGTATATTCTTCCAGTCCGGAGACAAAATCATTTTCAAAGGCATATTCGGATTCCAGGTACTTGATGAATTTTGTTGTCGGAGGCAACTCTCCTCTGGCAATTTTCTCTTTATACCAGTCTGGTAACATCTCGTATTCGCTTTTGATATAATTCTCTACAACACCTGTATTGTTAAGGAAATAAAGACATTCGAATGTGAATAGCTGCCAGAGATAAGTACGGGCGGCTGTCTCAAAAGGTTCTGTTCCTTCTCCCTCCACAATGAGTTTCAAAGGATCATCGACTGTACATTTATCAACAATGGCATGGCGTACACACTCTTCGCAATCGTAAGAGGAAGAAGCATTCAGAGGCGGGTCATCTGCCTTCACATTGAAAGACTGGAAATTCACGAACACCAACGTGAAAAGCATCCAGGCAAATAGCGCTCGTTTCATAGCTTCATGATTATATCTTTCCATTTAAAAGATTTACCTTAAAAGGTCTGCTTACATTCAATTGTATTACACGGAATTATGGCCCGTTCTGATGAGAGTGGAGCATTCTCCGGGTGCAAAACAGGATGCATAAATATCTTTATGAAAAACTGCCGCCTGATTCCCAAAACTATAAAAGTTCAAGTTATGAAAATTATCGGTTATTGTAAATACACGGGGGAAAAAAAATATGTTCCGCTTGTGAGGAGAGAAAGATGAGCAATGGGCAACGTGTATCTTCATGAACGAATTGAATAATGGGCAATGGGAAATTATATATGAGAAATGAGAAATGAACAATGTCTGTCTTCCCCGGCTGGAGATCTTTTGTAACGAGAGCCAGCCAGTAGTCTCCACCCTCACTGGCGCAAGCGCAAGCTTGTGCCTGATTTAAGAAGGCGCTTAACGGCCTGACAAATAAAAAGTACTCGCTAAAAACGAAGACCGGCAGAATTCCAGCCGTAATAGTTTTAATTGCAAAATATTCAATTATACAATACCTTTGTAATAAGTGCAACTACGAAACAAATAACAGGAAGGGACAGATTAATGGTTACAGAATCTATTCAGTTTCCGGCAGATGAAAAAATTGATTTCATGCGTGAACTGAGAAAGAGGGTAGACGAATATTTTGAAAAGACCCATCGCTCAAAAAGTGGCAATACCTCTTTGATAATCAAGACGGCAGTGATGCTGGCATTATATCTTGGCCCCTTAATTCTGATGCTTACCGGAATTGTTACTTCCACCCCGTTCATTTTCTTGTGCTGGGTACTAATGGGATTCGGAATGGCCGGCACAGGTATGAATGTGATGCACGATGCCAACCATGGCAGCTTTTCAAAAAACAACCAGGTAAACAGGATATTCGGAAATACGCTTTACCTGCTTGGTGGTTTGCCTGCCAACTGGCGCATTCAGCACAATACCATTCACCATGCATATACAAATATCGATAAATTTGATGATGACATCAATCCCACACCCATACTGAGGTTTTCACCCCATAAAAAACTTCGTAAAGTACACAAATACCAGTTTCTGTTTGGGTGGTTCTTGTACGGACTCATGACTCTTCTGTGGATTACCAGCAAAGATTTTGTGCAACTGTTCAACTATCGCAAAAGAGATATATGGAAAAAAGAGAACAAATCGTTCGGACTCCTGCTTGCCGACCTGATATTCTCAAAGATACTCTATTACGCCGTCTTCCTGGTTGCCCCGATGCTTATCCTTCCCATACCCTGGTATCTTACCCTGATCTTCTTTTTGATCATGCATTTCATTGCCGGATTTTTGCTGTCCGTTATTTTTCAAACAGCCCATATAATGCCTGAAAGTGAATACCCCCTACCCGACGAAAACGGAAGAATGCAAAAAAACTGGATTGTCCATCAATTGTCGGTTACTTCAGATTATGCCCAAAAAAATAAATTGCTTACCTGGTTTGCCGGGGGATTAAATTATCATGCCATTCATCATCTGTTCCCCAACATTTCTCATGTGCACTACAAAAAATTGTCGCCCATTGTGAAAGAGCTGACAGAAAAACATGGGGTGGTTTACCGGGTGGAACCCTCTTTTTTCAAAGCCCTGGGAAAACACGCCCAAATGCTTAAATTGCTGGGGCAGAAATAACTTTTCTTCTTCTTCCTGATTAAATTACCTGTTAAAACAATAATCAGCAGTTAGTCGATATTGGATACTGGATGTTTGAAAGAAAGCAGAATGCAGAAATCAAACCCGGCTGGCGCTCATTTGTAACAAATGCCTTTCGTTTGTCGTTCTCGTTTAAAGGATGCGTTCTTTGCGATCTTCGCGTCTGAATCTTAGCGGCCTTTGCGTGAATTAACAGGATTCACGCAGAGAACGCAAAGGTCGTCCCTTCGCGACTCCAGCTATCGCAGGAGCTGTGTTTTTATTTGAGTTCTGAAACTATTTCTACGGATTAACATTAAACATTGAACCTTAAACGTTAAACCTATTTTTCATTATTCACTTCGTTCATGAAGATGTATGTTGTTAAATGGTTAAATTGTTCTATTGTTCTATTGTTAAATGGTTAAATTGAGTTAATTAAGTTAATTGAGTTTTTCTAACATCAACCGGCCGCTTTTTTCAAACCAACTTTAAACCTTAAACCTTGAACTTTAAATCCATTTCTCATTGTTCCCCTCCCTGTCGCTCATTTGTAACAAATGCCTTTCGTTTATCGTTCTCGTTTAAAGGATGCGTTCTTTGCGATCTTCGCGTCTGAATCTTAGCGGCCTTTGCGTGAATTAACTGAGTTCACGCAAAGGCCGCAAAGAAGACGCAAAGCATGCAAAGATTGTTCCTGCGGAAATTATAACTGTAGCAAGAGCTTTGTTTTTATTTCAGTTCTGTAACTATTTCTACGGATCAACTTTAAACATTGAACATTAAACGTCAAACCCTTTGTTCATTTCTCATTGTTCATTGCTCACTCCCAACAGCCAATAGCCAATAGCCAACACTTGCCACTTTTTCCTTATCTTTACAGTAACATATAAACGATCGAAAATTAAAATGGTCTAACAAAATAATTACTTATAATTTGTTCTTACATTTACGAAACGATACCCTAAACCTATGAAACGATCAACCCTTTTATTTGCCGTTTTTTTGTGTGCCATTGCCATTAGTCAGGCCGCAGAACTCCACAACCCCATCTTTTCAAAAAACAGTCCCAAAAAGGCTCAAAATGTTGTTTTTGACACGCTTCATTTTAACAGTTTGAAATACCGAATGATTGGTCCTTACCGCGGCGGAAGATCCACTGCGGTTACCGGCATTCCGGGCAAACCTCATACCTTCCTTATGGGTGCTACCGGCGGAGGCGTCTGGAAAACCACCAACAACGGTGAAGACTGGTACAACATCTCCGATGGCTACTTCGATGTGGCTTCCATCGGTGCGATTGCCGTTGCCGAATCTGATCCCAACGTAATCTACGTGGGCACCGGCTCTGCCTGTATGCGTGGGAATATTATGACAGGCCGCGGGGTCTACAAATCCACCGACGGCGGTCGAACATGGACCTTCGCCGGGCTTAGAGATGCCGGACTCATCGGTGAGATGGCCGTTCACCCGGATAACCCCGACCTGGTTTATGTTGCTGCCGTGGGCCATCCGTTTGGTCCGAACAAACAGCGTGGTGTTTTTCGCTCTTCCGATGGTGGCCAGACCTGGAAAAAAATACTCTACATATCCGAAAAAACCGGCGTTGTGGATGTAACCCTCAACCCCGAAAACCCGCGTGAAATTTATGCCGGGCTGTGGACTGCCGAACGTAAGCCCTGGACCATGATCAGCGGCTCAAAAGAAGGCGGCATCTACAAATCTACCGATGGCGGTGACAACTGGAAGAAATTGAAAGGCGGTTTGCCACAGGGTGTCGTCGGGAAAGTTTCCATTGCTGCTTCTCCGGCCAAACCTTCAAGGGTGTGGGCGCTTATCGAAGCACCGGAGCCCAAAGGAGGTCTGTACCGCTCAGATGATTATGGCAAATCCTGGAAACTGATCAACACCAACCGCAAGCACCTGCAACGGGCGTGGTATTACATTCACATTCATGCCGACCCGCAGGATGAGAACACACTTTATTCGCTCAACGCCCGTTTCTACAAATCGGTGGATGGCGGCAAGTCGTTTGAAAAATACAGCGTGCCGCACGGCGATGTGCACGGCTTATGGATTAACCCAAACGACCCCAAACGGATGGTCGTGGCCAACGATGGCGGTGCCCAGGTAAGCATCGATGGTGGCGAGAGCTGGTCAACCTACTACAACCAGCCTACAGCAGAAATATACAGCGTAACCGTGGACAATGAATTTCCTTACCGCGTCTATGGTCCGCAGCAAGACAATTCAACCATACGCCTGCCGGCATGGACAGAAGGCTCCATTCACCCCAAGAGCAACTGGACCTCCGTCGGCGGTTGCGAAACGGGACCGGTAGCGCTTCACCCGGATCGTCCGTGGCTCGTTTTTAGTGGCTGCTATGGCGGACTGCTTACCCGGTGGAATGAACGCACGGGACAGTCTACTAACGTGATGGTGTATCCGCAGCTGCAAATTGGCATGGCGCCACGCGACGTACGTGAAAGGTTCCAATGGAACGCTCCCATCGTCGTCTCCCCGCACAACCCGGATGTGGTTTACAACGCCTCACAGCATATCTGGCGGTCTGACGACAAAGGGACAACCTGGACGCGCATCAGCGACGATTTGACCACCAACACCCCCGAACACCAGGATTATGCCGGAGAGCCCATCACCAAAGATAATACAGGCGTGGAGGTCTACAACACGATTTTCTCCCTGACGGTAAGTCCGCATGCTGCCAAAACCCTATGGGCAGGAACAGACGACGGACGCGTATGGGTCACCCGCGACCAGGGAAACCAGTGGACTGAAATCACTCCCAAAGATATGCCACAATACGGAACCGTACAAAATATAGAGGTATCGCCACACCAGCCAGGCAAAGCCTATATCGCTGTACACCGGTATCGCCTCGACGACTGGAAACCGTATGTGTGGAAAACAACCAACTACGGCAAAACATGGACACGTATTGCTGATGGAACAAAGGGCATTCCCAACGATTACCCAACCTGGGTGGTTCGCGAAGATCCCAAAAGGGAAGGATTGCTCTATGGCGGAACAGAATTTGGCCTGTTCATCTCCTTCAACGATGGTGAAGACTGGCAGCCGTTCCAGCAAAACCTGCCCGTTACGCGCATACCCGATATGAAAGTGCACGACAACGACCTGGTGGTTGCCACACACGGACGATCCTTCTGGATTATGGATAACCTTTCGCCTCTTCATGAGCTTACTGAAAAGGTAATCCGGGAACCCATGCACCTTTTTGAGCCTGAGCCTGCTTACCTGGTTCGGCCTGCCGGTGGGGGCAGCGTCGAGAGCAGAAAACCAGAAGGACTGGCACGCGGAGCAACCATCGATTATACTTTTACAGAAAACCCCGACAGTACCGTAACGCTTAAGATATTAAACAAACAGGGAGAAGTGATCCGCTTTTTCACCAGTGATTCGGCGCAAGCCAAGAAGAATGATAATCCTGTGCTTCCTGTGAAGAAAGGACATAACCGTTTTCACTGGGACCTGCTCTCCGAAGGAGTTGACACCATTGGTGAGGTGATCTTCTGGGAAACGTCAACCACAGAGGGCGTTTGTGCGCTGCCCGGTACCTACCAGGTGCGACTGAGAGAAAAAGGAGAAACA
>Ga0209925_1000734_pt1 | contig 16665 bp, 12 predicted proteins | sample SalPonR2_A_D1_MG_FD_185702 | JGI IMG/M metagenome (GOLD analysis project Ga0209925, IMG submission 185702) | Salt pond soil microbial communities from South San Francisco under conditions of wetland restoration - Salt Pond MetaG R2_A_D1_MG... ...
CGTCCGGTTGCATAGCCTCTTCCGCCTTCGAGACAATCTCCCCCACCGTCTCATGCCACATACCTTCTGTGTACCACCGGGCCATCGTTTCGAGAAACTGTCGGTAGAGCTTTGCAAACTCCCTGGCGGCGGCTTTATCCTCGGACTGTTTACTGTACAACTCCATCAACTGGGGATTCTCAGCCTTCCAGGCGTCCTTCATTTCGGCTACTTTTGCAGGAGCTTCAATCCAGCGCATGAGTTCGTTGCCCTCACCGTCCCATAGGGAAACCGCCGGAATATGGGTATCACCGTCCTTCTCATACCGCCCTTTCAACTCTTCGTACTCCGAACCCCGGAATACACGAAAGGGAATATGGGTACTGCTGAAAAGTTTCTCCAATATCGGCATGTTGCAGATCCAATCGCCGCACCAGTCCTCCGTATTAACCGTTGCCCGCACCGGTTGTGAGAAGCTGTCCGCCGCTACTCTCAGCGCTTCGATATCGGACCGGGTGGGACTATCCGCCCTACCGGCCTGATCCACTAATTTTCGTACGAGAGAACGGTAATGACGTAGTTCATTTAAATACTCGTCCACCGTCAAACCTTGTTGGAAATAATCTGAATTCATCTTCTCTAAATATTTCATATATAAACAAAGATATGTATTACAAAGATCATTATCAAGTCTCTCTGCAAAAACTATCGGCCTGTTTTGTTGTTCCGAAGAAATATTCACCGTTGAGCTTTACCTCCCCTCTTATTTTCGATAGAGTCGATTGATATGCATATAATACTTGGACAAATATTCGCACTATTAACCGCCGCTTGCTGGGCCCAGAACTCCCTGGTGTATTCCCTTGCCGGCAAGAGGGTCAGTTCTTCTACTGTAACCCATATCCGCTTGTGGATTGCACTGCCGGCGATAATGCTGGTTCATTTCGTATTTAACGGTACCCTCTTTCCCGTATCCTTACCGATAGAAGGCTACCTTTACCTCGGAGCATCCGGGCTAATCGGTTTTTTTATCGCGGACTTGTTTATTTTTAAGGCCTTTGTCGATGTAGGACCTCGTGAAACCCTAGTGGTAATGACCCTTTCGCCGATTTTCGGTGCCCTCCTTTCACTTATTTTTCTGGGAGAAGTACTTACACCGCTTCAAATTGTAGGGATCCTTACCACAATTTCCGGTGTGGCATGGGTCGTGTATGTCGAGCGGGGGGACCCTGCCAAAAAAAACCGCAACTATGCCCTGGGAGTTCTGTGTGCTTTTTTAGGCGCCTTTACTCAAGCCGCCGGAATGGTGCTTGCGAAGGGCGGAATTGTAAGCGGAGTCCACCCTATTTCGGCGAATGCGGTCCGCATTAGCGCCGGTCTTGTAGGTATTGTTATTTTTGCAGCCGGCCGCCGGCATTTGATCAGTGATTTTCGAAAGATGGCGGATAAAACAGCACTGTTGCTGACTGCCGCCGGGGCCCTCGTAGGCCCGGTACTTGGAATAATATTGACCCTGTATGCGTTTCAGTGGGCTCCGGTCGGAGTTGTGACAACACTGATGCAGACCTCGCCTATCTTACTTTTGCCGATTGAACGGTTCGTCTTTAAAAAGAAACTGCCCATCGGTGCTGTAGCAGGCACCTTTCTTGCCATCGGCGGAGCGGCACTGTTGTTTATTGCACCCTAGTCCCCAACGGCCCTATTCTCCACCCATAAATTATGGCGATAAAAGAAAAACTATGGTATGCTAAGTCGTAAAGTGTACGTACAGGATTTAATTGCTAAAATAAAAAATGGCCGAAATATATTTCACCTTGGGCTATCCCGCACTCCCAAGGATCCTCTTACAGCGGGATCTCTGCCGATTGTTTTAGCTCTGCACATCGCCGCCCTTCTTCTTTTTAATATGAACAACGAATCCGGGGACGCTCCGTGGATGCTCCACGCCTTCGAATGGCATTTTCAAATCCTTATATCTCTTTCAGCAGTACTTTCCCTGCTCCTCGTCCTTTTACCCGGAAGTGTCTACATGCTGCTGCTGTTCAGACTGGGGTTTTACTTTCTTATCGCCTATCCCCTCGGGCTTACACACAGTATTGTAATGATAATTCTTGCCTCCGCCGTCTTTGAGATCATAATTTATTTGCCGCTGAAAAAGGCTTTGTGGTATTTAACGGGACTGGTACTTATTTCAGCGGCCCTGGGTGGTGCCGGCTCGGCCTTTTATCTTCCCAGGGAAGCGGCTCGTGGAGAAGATATTTTCATCTTTTCGGTAGTAATAATTTTCCTCAGCGCTTCTCTACTTGCCTATAAAAGTATAGTGCTTCGGCTAAGAGAGGCTGAAGAAAGCATCTCTCACCTGAAATCCGTAATATCCCAGCTTTCACATGCAAATCTTGATTTTCAGCGTTATGTGCATAGTGTCGAATACTCTACGGTAAACTCAGAGAGACGACGTATCAGCAGTGAAATTCACGATACCGTCGGTTACTCCTTAACAAATATACTTATGACCCTCGAAGCATCAAATGCATTGATAGAGAAGGATCAACAACGTGCTCAACAGGCACTAACACGAGCCATTACCGAGGCACAGGATTGTTTAGAGGAAACCCGGCGGTCAATGCGGGAAATGCGTTCGAATGAACTGAAGGAGGCGGTAGGTCTGCAGGCAATTGCACATCTTGCCCGTTCTTTCAGTGAAGCTACCGGCATGGAAATTCGGGTGGAATACGGCAACGCCCCCGATAGTTTTGGACGAAAAATAGATTTAGTTCTGTTCCGGATAATTCAGGAAGGGCTTACTAACTCTTTTCGTCACGGGATGGCCGGTCTGGTACGTATTACCTTATGGGTTGAAGAAAACAATTTGTCGGTTACTATACTTGATAATGGACATGGTACCCCCCAAATTGTGGAGGGAGTAGGTATCAGCGGAATGCGCGAACGAATAGCAAATGTAGGGGGATATGTGGAGTTTTCAAATCAGCTGGACGGTTTTAAGGTAAAAGTATGCTTGCCGCTGCCGGAGGAGATGTATGGAAAAAATACAAGTAGTATTGATTGACGACCAGGTATTGTTTGTGGAGAGCCTGCAAACGGTTTTAGAATTACGGGCCGATGATATCGAGGTAGCCGGTGTTGCCCATGATGGAGAGAGCGGACTTGAGGTAATTCGTTCTACCCTGCCTGATGTTGTCCTGATGGATGTGCGCATGCCCGGTATGGACGGTGTAGAGGCTACTCGACTTCTGCATCAGGAATTGCCCGATATAAAGGTGGTTATGCTCACCACCTTTGACGACGACATCTATGTACGTGAAGCAATGGAGTACAATGCGGTGGGATACATTTTGAAGAATATCCCCTCCACCGACCTGATAAACTCCATCCGCGCAGTTCGGAACGGCACAATTCAACTTTCCGCCGGAGTAATGGATAAGATTGTAACCAAGAACCCCGCCCATAGGAGTTTAAATGATCAAAAGACACAAGAGGCGATTGACCCCGCTGTATTTAGCCGTAGAGAGAGGGAGGTCCTCTATCTGCTCTCCAAGGGGTTAGATAATACGGCCATCGCCGAACACCTTTTTATCGCTGAGCAGACGGTAAAAAATCAGATTTCAAGGATATACTCAAAAATAGGGGTACACGAGCGGTTTCAGGCCGCTGAGATAGCCCGAAAGCTGGATATAGGACAATACTGCGGCTATATCGATAGGTAGCTTAAATCAGGTTTGGTTAGGCTTGGTTAGGGCCGCCGATTGAATAGCCCTCATCACCAGTTTCTGGGCCTTATACCCCTCCTGTATAGGGACCGACACGCCGCTTCCATCCCGAACTGCCTTTAGAAACTCAATCAAAGCCGCTTTGTGGGGTTCTACAAAGTCCCGATTAAAACTATCGTTATACGGCTTTGCTTTGGAATCGCGGGTATCCATTATATAGCCAGGTTCAATTGAAGAGTAGTAGGCCGTAATATTCTCACAGACTAAATGAAAAGCCGCTTCCCACCGCCGGGGTACCGCACAGTTTGAAGCCGCTAAGGACACCATCCCCTCCGAGTCGGAGAGCATAGTAACCGCCGAGGTATCCTCGACTGTGTAATCTTCCTGGTTTCGGTGGCACAAATTCGACTGAAAAGCCTGGACATGTTTAATGGGGCCCATAAAAAAGAGCATCAAATCGAACAGGTGTATAGCCTGTTCAAAGAGCTGTCCTCCACTCAGATTTTTGTCCCGCCACCACTGGGTATGTTGTGAATTGCAGAAGTAGCGAGCCTGCATCAGCAACGGTCGGCCGGCGATGTCCTGGTCAAAGAGCCCCTTAATCCTCCGTACCAGGGGATGAAAACGGTGGTGGAAATCGACCTGAGAAATAACACCTGCCTTTTTTACCGCATCGACCATACTGCCTGCCCTGTGTAATTCCAGGGAAAGTGGTTTCTCAAGAAACAGATGTATTCCCCGTCCGGCAGCTTCTTCAACCTCTCCGCCGTGTACATAGGGGGGGACACACACAAACAGAACATCCGGCTCAACTTCCTTCAGCATTGTGGAGAAATCAGAATAGCAGGATACCCGGCGGCCAATTTCAAAGGATAGTGCCTCCGCACTTTCACGGCTGCGACTGCATATACCGGCAATATCAACCCTGCCGTCGGCTAAGACATTACGGGCATGCATCCTTGCCATTGACCCCGCCCCAAAGAATGCTGCCTTTATGTGTTTCATACTGCCTCCAATTTCAGTGTTTTCTTACGAACCATTTTCAAAATCGACTCCTAATTTAATGACTGTAGAGGGCGAGTCCATAGCCTGTCGGTACTCTTCCTTCAAAGTATCGTAGGCTACTACTTTGTCGATTATCCCGGTGCCCTCCAGCTTTTCTTCTGCAATCAGGCTGCGGCAGTACTTTTCTATTCGACCGGAATCCCAACGGGGGTGGTCCCGATTGGGATCGCTGACGGCCCTTGAAAAAACGATCTGCGGTCGATTCATATGCGCTTCGGCCCCAAAATCAAGCCCCGCAGGATAAGGGGCCGGAAAAGCGGCACACACAACGGTTCCACCGAAGGCAACTCCCCGCAAAGCTGCTTGAAGGGCCGAAGCAGCCCCCGAAAGCTCTATAACCGCGTCTACTCCCAATCCGCCGGTATAAATCTTCATGCTACGCCCGGTATCACCTTCGGATTTGGTTTCGGATTCGGCAGAGCCCTGCGGAAGCACAAAGCTCGAAGGAGCCGCGGGATCCAGACAAAGCGAGGCGCCCATTCGAAGGGCAGCTGCCCGCCTGGCCGGTATCGGATCAATTCCAATGATTCCGTCAGCCCCGGCCATTCTTGCCAGCTGCACACAAAGCAAACCGATTGCACCCAGTCCGAATACTGCCAGGCTGTCCCCAATTCTCAGCTGTGCGTCCCGTACGGCTGCCAGTGCAAAGCGGGCCGGATCCAGACAGAGGGCGGTCCTCCAGTCCACATCCGGAAGCTTCCAGATTCTATTTTGGGACACCGCTGCATAGTGGGCGAAGGGAGAATAGCCGTAGACGAGATCTCCTATCTGAAAATCCCGTACTGCTTCGCCTGTTGAAACAATTTCACCATATATCATGTTGCCTACTGAAAAGGCCTGCCCTTGGCTCTTAAAAGACCTGGTGGGGACGTCCTGCCCAGCTGATTTTCCGGAATTTTCAAACCCTTCATGCCCCTCAGGACTTTTATGAAGCTGAAGCTTCCGGTCCCAGGGCCCCCGATCCGATGCCGTGCCCTTGACCATAGAAAACTCAGTCCCGTGTTTTATTGTCCCAAAGCGGCTTCGAATTACCACTTCCTCCGGCCCTGGCTGCGGAACTGGAATATCCACCCATTCAAAATGTCCTGGAGGAGTCGTGATTAAGCTTCGGTTTCTCATTGTATTATCCTGCAGTACTCGCCGTGGGCTTCAAGCATCTCGTCACATAAAGAGATTATATCGTCTATGCTCAGTTCAGCTGCGGTGTGTGGATCCAGCAGCGCCGCTTGGTACAGAGCCTCCCGACTGCCCTGTAATGCCGCCTTAACCGTCATCAGCTGTACATTGATTGCCGAAGAGTTTAATGCCGCACACTGGGTTGGCAGAGGGCCCGCATAGACGCCCTGCACCCCGTTGCGGTCAACCAAGCAGGGCACCTCTACCACCGCCTCCGACGACAGATTGGGTATTAGGCCGCTGTTACGTACATTTCCATGGATTCGGCGGGGTGTACCGCTAACAATCGAATCCATAATTCCAGCAGCGTATTCGTAAGATTTGGTATGATCTAAGGGATGTTCGCCGATAAGCTCGTCCCTGCGACGGCCCCACTCTTCAATCTGCTGCTCGCATCGGCGGGGATACTCGTCCAGGGGAATTTGATACTGTTTTATCAACTTGGGATAAGCTGATTTTATCCAATAGGGGCTGTATTCAGCGTTATGCTCTGAGGACTCGGTTACATAGTATCCGAACCGCCGCATCAGCTCAAATCGCAACTTATCAGGATGATCACTAAGTTCCATTGCCCTGCGTTTTATTTCCGGATACAGGTCTTTTCCCCCATGGTTGATTTGCAGCAGCCATGCCATGTGGTTGATTCCCGCAATATGCCAGCGGACTTTCTCCGGGTCGATATTCGGATCTATATCCATACCGACATTTTTTAAAAGACGGGGAACACATACCTGCACCGAATGGCACAGTCCGACACTTTTGACTTTTGAATACTTCAGCAGCCCCCCTGTCACAATAGCCATGGGGTTTGCATAATTGAGCAGCACAGCATCAGGAGACACATCTTCCATTTCGCGCACTATCGGAAACATCACCTGCAGGGTCCTTATTCCCCGAAAGATTCCTCCAATACCGAGGGTATCACCAATCGTTTGCTTCAGGCCGTAACGGGCCGGCAGTTCAAAGTCAATTTTCGTAGCTGGATCATATCCGCCCACCTGTATGGCGTTCACCACAAAATCTGCTCCCTCCAGGGCACTGCGCCTCTCCTGTTCTCCGCAGAAGGAGCGAATAACGGCACGCCCCTTATTCAGATTCCTGTTGAGGTTCTCCAGCATAAGCCCGGAATCCTGCAGACGCTGTGCATCGATGTCGTAAAGATTGATTTCCGCTTTCTGCAAAGATGGAGTCAGCAGCACATCACCGAGGACGTTTTTTGCAAAAATGGTGCTTCCCGCACCTAAAAATGTAATTTTCATACATCAGAGCTTAAACCCAGTAAGTTCCATCGTATATAGCAAAATGTGGAGTAGCATGATAGGATATGACCATGAAAAAAGGGGTTGAATATTTTAACACCATCGCCCCCTCGGCGGATATAAACCTTTTGTACACCGGCCATGAACAATGCCCGCCCCGTAAGCAATGCAACGGAATCCGATCTCACTTTCTCCTTCATTATGTCCTCAGCGGAATAGGCTATGTGGGCTCTTCAGAGGGACTTTCCCCGCTTAGCGGCTCTCGGCTTAGCGGCTCCCGGGATAGTGATTCCCGTCTTAGCGCAGGTGACCTTTTCTGTTACTTTCCCGATGAGCCGATGAACTACACCTCCGACGAATCGGACCCATGGCAGTACACATGGGTTGGTTTTCAGGGTAGCCGTGCCGGGGATATTTTAAGGCGCTGTGGATTTTCAGAAACTCGTATTGTCTGCTCTCGTCCCTTTTCTGCACAGATTGCCGAGAATTTTTCTCGGCTTATTCTTATTCAGGCTGAAGGACAGCGTGGATTTGAGATCGTTTCAGACGGATTGCTGCTGCAGTTTCTGGGGTTGCTGGCCGGCGAAATTCCACGTTCGGCTAATGGGACGACATTTTCCGAAAAACCGGCGGGAGACTATAACTACTTCACGCCGCAACACCGACAGCCCCACTATTATGTTGAAGCAATGAAGCAGTTTATGCAGATCAACTACCAAAAGCCTATTAGTGTTCAGCAGGTAATCGACTATATTGGGATAGATCGATCCTACGCTTCACGAATTTTCCGTCGGGCGGAAAACAGGACCCTTCAAAGATATTTAATTGAACTACGGGTTGGAGAGGCGAAACGACTACTGGCGCAACGACGCTTTTCGATACACACAATCGCCCACTCCGTCGGTTACACCGACTATCCGGCCTTTGAACGCCGATTTAAAATCGAAGTCGGCTGTTCTCCCTCCGAATATTAAGCCTTGGCTATTGGGCTCTGACTCTTCAGCCCTAGCTTTTGGGCCAGAAAGTACCGGTACCAAATCGGTACTAGAGTACTATTGTCCGCTCCGCATACCGGGGGTACCATTTTAGAAGTAGAAAAAGATAAAAAGGAGGAAAAGATGCTATGAAAAAGTGCATAGTACTATTCACTTTTCTGCTTCTTCTCACAGCGTTTGTATGGTCCGGCGGCCAGGGTGAAGACCAGGGGGCCGCTACTGAAGGACCGGCTGCTGAGCAGGAGGAGGGACCGGTCTCTATCGATTTCTGGACCACCCAGACACAGTCCGACAGGATGGCTACAATCCAGGTTTTAATCGACACATTTGAGGCACTGAACCCAAATATTTCGATAAACCTCGTGGCCGTTGATGAAAACGACATGGCTACCCAGCTGAACACTGCAGCTGCGGCAGGAACTCTCCCCGGTATGATAGAAAGTGCCGCTGAAAATGCAGTTGCCTTCGGCTCAGAGGGCCTATTGGACCCCGAAGCTATTACAAAAGTAATCAACGACATCGGAAAGAGCAAGTTTTACTCCGGCACGCTTCGTCTTAATGAAACCGCAGCCAAGGGCAGTTACTACGCAGTACCCTACCACGGGTGGGTCCAGGGAATCTGGTATCGTGCGGACTGGTTCGAAGAAGCAGGTTTGAATCCGCCTTCCACTTGGGAGGATATCCTCAAGGCCGCCGAATATTTTTATCAGCCGGACAAGAACCAATACGGCATTTTAGTTGGCACAAAGGCTGAAGCATACGCCGAGCAGTGTTTCACCCAAATCGCCATGGCCAACGGCGCACAACTCTTTGATGCCGAGGGAAACCTTATTTTCAACTCTCCTGAGATGAAGGAAGCGGTTGAATATTATGCCGAACTTTCCCAGTACACTCCCCCCGGTCCCCAGACCTGGCGTGCCCGTGATTACTACCTGCAGGGTAAAATGGCGATGTTCTTCTATTCCACCTACATCATGGACGACCTGGCGATTGAAGAGAACGCAACAGACTCTCTCTCAAGTGAAAACTTTGCCGATCTTGAGGGTAAAAGCTTCGACCCCGAACTTGTACAGAATACGCGCCTTGCACCCACCATCAGTAAAAGTCAGGACGCCGGATACGGGACCATCGTAAGCTTCAGTATACCCGACCACGGCGATGCGGCAAAAGTTGCGGCGGCACAAAAGTTTATCCGCTATCTATTTACCCCAAACGCCTATATCACCTGGCTTCATATGGCCCCCGGTGGTATGAATCCTGTTTTGAAAGAAATTGCCACCAATGCCCGTTTCCAAAACGACCCGAAGGGCATCTTTCAACACTACGGAAAAGAAAAGATGGCCGAAATTATCCAAGGTCTCGACAATATTGAAACCTTCAGTATTGTAGAAGGAAAACGAATGGCCGCAGCCAGTACCATCTATTCAAAACAAATTATTCCCCAGATGATTTACCGAATCACCCAGGAAGGAATGAGTGTGGAGAAAGCCATGGAATGGGCAGAAAATGAGATGAAAAAGTTGATGTAAAATTCGACTTTCAATTTGTATGACGGCCCCATGCAGGATGGCCTGGGGCCGTCTGTACTTCTATCTTAGGTGAAAAGGAAACGGGCGACAGCGCATGAAACTAACGCAAATACTAACAAGAGAGGGGTGGGACTTAAAGCAGCGGGAAATACTATTGGGATGGACAATGGTACTTCCGGCGGTACTGATTATTCTCTCTTTGATTCTTTACCCTATTGTGTACAACGTGTATCTTAGTTTTTTTGACGTTCAGCCCCTTGCCGATAACACCTACATTGGACTGGAAAACCACAAAAATGTTGTTCTCGACCCGGGATTCTGGAACGCCCTGGTTACTACTGTTATTTATGTGGTCTTCACCACTCTGGGAACCACTTTGATGGGCCTTTTTGTAGCCCTGGTGATGAACCAGAAATTCCCGCTTCGAGGACTGGTACGTAGTCTGATCCTGTTTCCCTATATAGCTCCGGTTATTTCTGTTGTCTTTGCCTGGCAGTTTATTTTCGACCCTGTAAACGGTATTTTCATGGATATCACTTACGAAAAACTCGGACTCTTCTCCTCCCGCTTCAATTTAATCGGATCTCCTTCTACTGCAGTGTGGGTGGCCGTAATTTTCAGTATCTGGAAGAACTTTCCCTTTTCCTACCTGATGATTCTCTCACGGCTGCAGGCTATAGATCATAATTTGTACGAAGCCGCCGAAATGGACGGCGCCTCCGGCTGGCAGAAGTTTCGTTTTATTACCCTTCCGGAAGTATATTTTGTGATGGGAGCAATTGTCCTACTGAGGATGATCTGGAACTTCAACAAGTTCGAGGAGATATACCTGCTTACGGAAAACGTGCGGGTCCTCTCGGTATACACTTATTTTAAGGCCTTTGTCGGTACGATGGAATTGGGACAGGGCGCATCCCTGGCGGTGATTCAATTCCTTTTGCTGATAGGTTTCATTCTCTTTTATGTGAAGAGGGTACTCAAATGGTAACACAACACAGTCTTCCCCGCCGGATTGGCTTTCTTTTACTGGTTCTGGCAATTGTCGCCTTCAGTATTTTCCCTTTTATTCAAATGCTGTCGATATCACTGAAATACCCCAGCGAATGGGGCAGCCCCTCCCTGGTCCCAAAAAACTTTAACATCGAAGCCTACAAAGAACTGCTGAATATTGGACAGGCGGCAAAAAATGTCCCCGAATCGGTACGCATTCTTTTGGAAGAAACCCCCGATTTAACAGAGGAACAACGCCAAACGATTCTTAAAAAGTATACCAGCACCGGCGATGTATTTCCCTTTCTCAAGTATTTTTATAACTCCTTTCTCCTCTCCTTCACCGCCGCCTTCATTACCGTTATCTTTGCAATACTCGGGGCCTATGCCTTCAGCCGGCTGCGCTTTCCCGGTCGATCCCTCATTCAACGGGGAGTGCTGTTTGTGTATATGTTCGGCGGGATCCTCCTGTTGATTCCACTGTACAAAATGTTTGTAGGTATCGGCTGGATCAGCATTCCCCCCGGTGCTTTTATGAGCCTCCTGATTATTTACATCGTGCAAACCCTGCCGGTATCACTTTACATGCTGGGCAACTACTTTCGCACCATCCCCTTTTCAATAGAAGAAGCGGCCATGATAGAAGGGGCCTCACGCTTTGGGACCGTCTGGCGAATAATCATTCCCCTCTCCTTTGCCGCTATTGTGACCGTATTTATTTACTGTTTTATGATCGCCTGGAACGAATACCTGTTCGCTTCGGTTTTTCTGAAGAACTTCAAGGACCTTTATACGCTTCCAATGGGCTTAAAAGCCCTGTTCACCAGCAAAAACGCCATCTGGGACCGCATTATGGCCGCATCAGTACTGACCGCAACCCCGGTTATCGTGCTTTTTATGGCGATTCAGCGAAACCTTGCGGGCGGATTGGCCTCGGGCGGTGTGAAAGAGTAAGTCTACAGCACCTCACACTCTGCATTATCAGCTGCCTATCAGCTGCCGCTGTTTTTTACAAAAATAGTTGTCTTTATTGAGATTCCAATAGCTGCAGATTATACTTTTACTACAAACAGCTTAGTAAAAAGGTTACTGTAGCATGAAGAAAAAGATTTTGCTCGTCGAAGATGAGGCCATTATCGCCATCTCAGAGTCCCAAATGTTACAAAAGCATGGGTTTGAGGTGGTGACCGCGTATAAGGGCGAGGGCGCTATTGAAATAATCGACGAGCTTCCCGACATTTCTCTCATTCTCATGGATATAGACCTGGGAAAAGGCATAGATGGGACCGAGGCTGCCCAAAGAATTCTCGAGAAAAAAGATCTACCGGTGGTATTTCTCTCTTCTCATACTGAAGCCGAGGTTGTAGAGAAAACAGAGGGAATTACCTCTTACGGGTATATTGTGAAAAACTCCGGTGAAACAGTAATGCTGGCTTCAATTAGAATGGCTTTTCGCCTTTACGATGCTCATATTGAACTTAGAAAACAGAAAGAGAATCTGCGACAGGCTCTGGTAAAACAGGAGAGAACAGAAGAAAAACTCCTCGAAAAGAGCGATGAGCTTGAACGGTATTTCAAATCGAGTCTCGATCTCCTGTGTATAGCTACTACAGAAGGTGAATTAGTGCGCCTGAACCCAGAATGGGAAAAAGTACTGGGCTATTCCATTTCAGAGTTAGAAGGATGTTCTTTTTTCGACTTTGTGCATGAAGAGGATAAACCGGCAACACGCCAGGCCCTTTCAAAACTGGATAATCAGGAGGAGGTGCAAAACTTTGAAAATCGATATCGATGTAAAGATGGTACGTATCGCTGGATAGAATGGCGTTCACAACCAATTGGGAATATGATATATGCTGCAGCCAGAGATGTAACAGACCGTAAAAAAGCTGAACAGAAGCTTCGGGAGGGTGAAGAAAAATACCGTATGCTCTACGAAAATGCACCAATGCCCTATCAATCTCTTGATGAAAACGGATGCTTCCTTGAAGTAAATCCCGCCTGGCTTGAAACCCTGGGTGGGTATACAAAAGATGAGATAATTGGAAAATCATTTGCCGAGTTTATTCATCCCGATTCCTTTGAGGATTTTAGAAGAAATCTTGAGAAATTTAAACGAGAGGGCAAGGCTGAAAACAATTTGTATAAAATAAGAAAAAAGAACGGCGAGTACATCGATGCTTCTTTCAAGGGCTGTATTGCCTATTCCCAAGAAGGAAAATTTCAGCGAACCCATTGCGTGTTTGAGGATATTACTCAGCTCAAAAAAACCGAAGATCGCCTAAAATCCCACGCGCAGCGTCTCGAGTTAACCATGAAAGGTGCTCGGATAGCGTGGTGGGAGATGGATGTGAAAACGGGGGAAGTGAGGTTTAGTAAACAGAAAGTTGATATGCTTGGGTACGATCAGAAAGACTTTCGCCACTACGAGCACTTTACAGAATTGATTCATCCCGATGATTATCAGAATGCAATGAATGCCATGAGAGCCCATCTTGATGGTAGAACCGACAGATATGATATCGAATATAGAATCAGAACCTCTTCAGGAGAATGGCGGTGGTTTCACGATTTTGGGAGTGTAGTGAGTAGAGATTCAGAGAGATCTCCACTTCGCGTCTCCGGCATTGTTATCGATGTGACACAACAGAAAGAAAACGAGTTATTAATTGAAAAATCGAGAGCAAGCTTAAAAACAATTCTCGATAGCATTCCTGAAGATATTTATATTGTAGAGATGAACAGCTTCAAAATATTGTTCATGAACGAACAGTTGAGGCAATCCTTTCCCGCAGCACACATTGGAGATATCTGCTATGAGGTATTCCGCGGTTATAAAGGGCCGTGCAGCCACTGTACCAATGCCAAGCTCTTTGATAAAGATGGAACCCCTGTTGAAGCAATTGTGTGGGAGGGTAGAAATCCGGTAAACGGCAACTGGTATATTAACTATGATAAGGCAATACAGTGGGTGAACGGAACATATGTGCGGTTGCAGATTGCAGCTGATATAACAAAACGAAAAAATATGGAACTGGTTCTTCAGAAGCAGAAGGAGGAGTATGAGCTGATATTCAATAATAGTATGGAGGGTATACTTTTTTCTTCACCTGATGGGAATATAATTTCTGCAAACAAAGCGGCTTGTGAGTTTCTTGAAGCATCTGAAAAGGAGATCACCCAGAAGGGAAGAGCCGGAATTGTAGATAGCAATGATACAAGGGTAGATGATGCAATTGAAAAAAGAAAAAAATATGGAAATTTCAGAGGAGAGTTGAACTTTGTGAAAAGTAACGGTGAAGTGTTCCCAGTTGAATTAACTTCCCAGGTCTTCAATAATCCTGAAGGTGAACTGAGAACTTGTATCTTTTTCCATGATATTAGTGAACAAAAAAGAAAAGAAAATGAGCTTATTGATACTCTGAAGCAAAAAGACTACCTGATGAAAGAACTCAACCATCGCGTAAAGAACAATCTCAATATGGTCAATTCTCTGATTGATCTGAAGGATGGCGAAATTGATGAAAGCCTGTCCGACATTCATACTCAAATAAACGCGATTAGCCTGGTTCATCAAAAACTCCAGGCGGTTGAAGATGTAAGCAAAATAGATATAAAAGCCTATCTGCAGGATCTACTTGAGGCTGTTTTCGCTTCTTTTTCTGACAAGAGTATTAAAATCAATATCAAAACTGCACAGCAATTTTTCCAAACAAACCAAGTAATTCCAATAGGGTTGCTAGTTAATGAGATCGCAACGAATGCAGTCAAACACGGCTTCAACAATGAGCAGGAGCCACAGTTTACTTTAGATTTAAGCAAAAGTGAGAAGAAGCAGTTCGTGTTGCAGGTATCAAATACCGGCAATGCCTTTCCTGAAGATATTGATATTAAGAATCCGAAAACCCTTGGAATGCAACTCATTGTAAGTTTGGTAGAACAGATAGATGGAACTATAGCACTTCAAAAGTCGCCGTATCCGGTGTATACCATTCGATTTCCCTCTTCATAAGTAACCCCGAAAATAGTATCCGCCAGCCATTTCTTGAATTCGGGATTATCGCTGAACTGCTTAAACAGTTCGGTATGGTCCGAGAGCATTTCGATGACTACCTTCTCCAATGCCCGGTCATGCTCAAGGCGAGCTGCTGATTTGCTGCTGTTTTTCATGGCGTTCTGATATGCTTGGTCTTCTTTTACCCTTGCCGGAATTTCTTCGGTAATTACTTTACGAATGCGGTCCGCATCCTCCCAGTCGATGTTTCCGAAGCGGTCGTTAAACGTTTTTATTATATTGCTCAGGGCATCCAGCTCCGGCTCCGACTTGTACCCGCCGCCGCTGGTTGGAATCGGCTCGATTTCGGCATCCTCGTCAGGTAGGCTGAGCTTCATTGTTTCCTGCTTCTCCGCCCGGTAGCTGTCCATATCGATTAATTCGAGGATGCCTTTGGACATGTCTTTTTCTCTGGGAGCCGGCAACTTTGGAATTAGAAAATCGAGAAAAATGGAATTTTTCTCCCACTCCGTATTTGTATATGGCAGTACGGATGCAAGGAATTGATATGTACGGGTAAACGCCTTAGCCTTGCCCTTAAAATCAACCTGGCCATCCTCATCCAGATCTTCTTTATAAATACTCACGCACGCGTCCAAAATCGGGTCGAGTTTGTCACGGTCCTCACCCTCGAGGAACAGCCGTACCAACTCATCGATCTGCTCGTTGCGGTAAACTTGATACCCATCTAAGGCCGCCTTGAGGTCATGCAGCTTGTTCGGATCAGTCTCCTCGCTGAGTACGGTGGTGCGGTAGTAGTCGGAAAAGGCTCTGACGATCATGTCCGCATCGTTCATGAAGTCGAGCACAAAGGTATCGGTTTTCTGCGGATGCGCCCGGTTCAAGCGCGATAAGGTCTGTACTGCCTTTATGCCGGAGAGCACTTTGTCAACGTACATCGTGTGCAGCAGCGGTTCGTCGTAGCCGGTCTGAAACTTGTCGGCCACAATCAGGAAACGGTAGGTATCTTTACCGGGTATTCCTTTTATCTCCATCGATTTGAAATACTCCTCGATCTTTGCACTCGGAAAGCCGTTCATCGAGGCTTCGGTTACTTTTTTTCCGTCCTGTTCAAAATCGGAGAAGGCCACGATCGCACGAAAAGGACTCTTACGATCCTTAAGGTACGCTGAAACAGCTTCATAGTACTGAATCGCGCGCTTAATGCTGCTGCAGATAATCATAGCTCGCGCCCGTCCGCCGATTTTACGCCGCGCAATGACCTGAGTGTGGAAGTGGTCTACCATGATCTCAGCCTTCGTTCGTATGGCATGGTCGTGTGATTCAACATAGCGGCGAAGCTTCTTAGACGCCTTCTTGGTGTCAAACTCCGGATCATCCTCCACTGTCTTGGATAGGCGATACCAGCTGTTCACCGGTGTGTATTTTTCCAACACATCCAGAATAAAACCTTCCTGGATGGCCTGTTTCATCGTGTAACTGTGAAACGGCCGGTGGGGAACCTTACCGTCAACCGGTGTGCCTGGTATTCCGAAGATTTCCAGAGTCTTGTTCTTCGGCGTGGCCGTGAAGGCGAAGTAACTGGCGTTGGTCAGCATCTTCCGCGATTCCATGATCCTGTTGACCATGTCTTCAAAAGTATCTTCTTCAACGATGTCAGCGCTGTAATTAGTGCTTGCTTCAGCGGCTATCAATTTGTCGTCATTATCATCGACGGCAAAATGCACCATGCATCGCCCAAACTTGAACAACGGCTCGTTGGGGCTGCGATCAGCTTGTACTGCCGTACGGCGTCATCGACGGTCTGCTTGGTTAGCGAGTTTTTCAATTCGAAGGTCGCCACCGGCAGACCGTTGATAAACAGCCCCAAGTCCAGGGCAAGTTTCGTTTCGTTTTGACTGTAGCGCAGCTGTCGCGTCACGCTAAAGA
>Ga0209925_1000736_pt1 | contig 16638 bp, 13 predicted proteins | sample SalPonR2_A_D1_MG_FD_185702 | JGI IMG/M metagenome (GOLD analysis project Ga0209925, IMG submission 185702) | Salt pond soil microbial communities from South San Francisco under conditions of wetland restoration - Salt Pond MetaG R2_A_D1_MG... ...
GCGCAAAAAAAAGGCCGAGCACTAAGCTCGGCCAAAGTCCAACAGGGAGGTATGAAGGTGATGGGCTATCGCCCGGCACCGTCATGACTGGCAGATAGAGACGCCGCCCCGCCCGATCAAGGACAATAATGCCGCAGATGCAGCATGGCCGGTATGATGATAACGCATATCTCATTAATGGCCTGCCTGTCGAATGGGCGGCGTGATCGCGATGTGGTCAAGTGGGGGCAAGTCCTGCCGATGCAGGCGGGGCTCACTCGCGCAGGCTGCGGCGATAGGCGACGATTTCCTGCTGCACGAAATCGCGGAAGGCCGAGACCCGCTTGGACTGCCGCAGCTCCTCGGGGTAGGCGAGAAACACCGGCACCACGGACGACGTGAAATCGGGCAGCACCCGCACAAGTTGCGGGAAATCGTGGATCAGATAGTCGGGCAGGACGCCGATACCCAGATCGTGGAGCACGCCCTGCAGCACGCCGAAATAGTTGTTCACCGTGAGCAGCGACGAGATGTCGTTGGTCATCAATTCGCTGACCAGCGTCGCGGCGGCACCGACCTGCGCGGAGCGCGGATTCTGGCAAATCAGGCGGTGACCGGCCAGTGCCTCCTGGTTTTCGGGCACGCCGCGTTTCTGCACGTAGCTTTCGGTGGCATAGAGGCACATGTGGACCGTCATCAGCCGCTTGCGGATCAGGTCGGCCTGGCTCGGCTCCTTCATGCGGATGGCGATATCGGCCTCGCGCATCGGCAGGTCGAGCACGCGCTCCTCGAGCATCAGGTCGATCTTGAGATCGGGGTATTTCTCGTAGAGCTTGGGCAGCCGCGGCGCGAGCCAGAGCGTGCCGAACCCGGTGGTGGTGGTCACGCGCAACTCGCCGAACACCTCTTCCTCGCTGTCGCGGATACGTGCGGTCGCGGCCTCGAGCCGTTTCATCATCGCGCGGGTGGCGTCGAACAGAAGCTCGCCTTGTTCGGTGAGAATCAGCCCCCGCGCGTGGCGGTGGAACAGCGTGGCGGAGAGCGAGTCCTCGAGCGCACGGACCTGGCGCGAAACCGCCGACTGGGACAGGTGCAGGAGGTCACCGGCATGGGTGAGGCTGCCGGCATCCGCCACCGCGTGAAAGATTCTGAGCTTGTCCCAGTCCATTGCGCTTAATTCCGAAAAGTATCAGCACTCGTGACGTAATAGCAGAAAATCCCGTTCCGGCGATAGCAAGAGCACGATGTTTTTACGAAAATCTGCTTTATAGGTCACAAATTATGACCTATTATTGCCCTATATTGAGACCTGACTCTCAGGAAGGGAGGCGCGATATGACGGTACAGAAGGTTTCGCTCGAGGACCGGTTTGACCTGGAGAAATCGCCGGTCCTGCTCAGCGGCACGCAGGCGCTGGTGCGGCTGATGCTGATGCAGAAGGCGCGCGACCGCGCGGCGGGGCTGAACACCGCAGGCTACGTCACCGGCTATCGTGGCTCGCCGCTGGGCGCGGTGGACATGCAGATGACCCGTGCCGAGAAGGTGCTGCGCGATGCCGACATCCGCTTTCAGGCGGGGCTGAACGAGGACCTCGCCGCCACCGCGCTGTGGGGCGCGCAGCAGGCGGAATTGCGCGGCGAGGGGAAATATGACGGGGTTTTCGGCCTGTGGTATGGCAAGGGGCCTGGCGTGGACCGCTCGGGCGACGTGATGCGCCATGCCAACATGGCGGGCACCTCCGCGCATGGTGGCGTGCTGATGGCCATGGGCGACGACCATACCGGCGAATCCTCGACCGTGCTGCATCAGAGCGAATGGGCGCTGGTGGATGCCTACATGCCGGTGGTCAGCCCCGCGGGCGTGCAGGAGATCGTGGATTACGGCCTTTACGGCTATGCGCTGAGCCGGTTCGCCGGGGTCTGGGTGGGCCTCAAGACCATGAAGGACACGGTGGAGGCCACGGCGGTGGTCGATGGCCGGCCCGACCGGGTACAGATCGTGACGCCGGAGTTCCCGATGCCCGAGGGCGGGCTGAACATCCGGCTGATCGACACGCCGCACGCGCAAGAGGCGCGGATGATCGACTACAAGCGTTTCGCCGCGGAGGCGTTCAGCCATGCCAACGGCATGGACAAGCGCGTGTGGGGCAAGCCGGGTGCCAGGATCGGCTTCGTCGCTGCGGGCAAGAACTGGCTCGACCTCGTACATGCGCTGGAATTGCTGGGGATCGACGCCGGGGAGGCAGAGCGCCTCGGCATCACCACCTACAAGGTGGGTCAGGTGTTTCCGCTCGACATGAGGGGCTTTCACGACTGGGCCGAGGGGCTCGACCTGATCGTGGTGGTCGAGGAAAAGCGCAAGCTGATCGAGGTGCAGATCAAGGAGGCGATCTTCGACGACCGGCGGGGGCGGCGTGTCTATGGCTGGTACAAGGGTGGCGCGGGCGGCATGCATCGCGACGAGTTGTTCCCGACCACCGGCGCGCTCGATCCGATCTGGATCGCCGAGAAGCTGGGCGGCATCCTGATCGAGGAGGGACGCGGCACCGACGCGATCAAGGCGGGGCTGGCCGCGCTCTCGGAGGCGCGCGCCGGCGACAATGCCGAGGAGATCGCGACGCGGCTGCCGTATTTCTGCGCGGGGTGCCCGCATAACTCATCCACGAAGCTGCCCGAGGGCAGCCGCGCCTATGCCGGGATCGGCTGTCACTACATGGTGCAGTGGATGGATCGCGAAACGACCGGGTTCACCCACATGGGCGGCGAGGGCGCGAACTGGATCGGCGAGGCGCCGTTTTCGAGGCGCGGCCACGTGTTCCAGAACCTCGGCGACGGCACCTATAACCATTCCGGCGTGCAGGCGATCCGTGCGGCGCTCGCCGCTGGCACGACGATCACCTACAAGATCCTCTACAACGACGCCGTGGCGATGACCGGCGGGCAGGGCAACGATGGCGGTCTGGACGCGCCGCAGATCGCCGCGGAACTGCGCGCGATGGGGGTCAGGCATCTGGCGGTCGTTTATGACGAGAAGGAGGATGTTGACCCCAAGGCCTTCCCGCAAGGCATTGAAATAACGGACCGATCCGAGCTGATGGCGGTGCAGGAACGGCTGGCGCAGGTCGAGGGGGTGAGCGTCATCCTCTATATCCAGACCTGCGCCGCCGAGAAGCGCCGCCGCCGCAAGCGCGGCAAGTTCCCCGATCCCGACCGGCGCGTGTTCATCAACACCGATGTCTGCGAAGGCTGCGGCGATTGCGGGGCGCAGTCGAACTGCGTGGCGATCGTGCCGGTCGAGACGGAACTGGGCCGCAAGCGGGCCATCGACCAGTCAAGCTGCAACAAGGATTTTTCGTGCCTCAAGGGGTTCTGCCCGTCCTTCGTCACGCTGGAAGGGGCGACCCCGCGCAAGGAGAGCACGGCGGACCTGACCCTGCCCGACATGCCCGCACCAACGCTGCCCGTAATTGACGGCACGCATAACGTGGTGATCACCGGCGTGGGCGGCACCGGGGTCGTCACCGTGGGTGCGATCCTTGCGCAGGCGGCGCAGATCGACGGCAAGGGCGCGGGCATGATGGAGATGGCCGGGCTCGCGCAGAAGGGCGGTGCGGTCCATATCCATTGCCGCATCGCCAACGAGCCGGGCGATATCAGCGCCATCCGCGTGGCCACCGGCGAGGCGGATGCGCTCATCGGCGGTGATCTGGTGGTCAGTGCCGGGGCCAAGACCCTTGGCCTGACACGTCAGGGCCGCACCGGGGCGGTGGTGAACAGCCACGAGATCGTCACCGGCGATTTCACCCGGCAGCCCGAATTTCGCCTGCCCGCCGACCGCTTGCGGCTGGCGCTCGAGGCGCGGCTGCGCGAGGACGTGCAGCTGTTCGACGCCTCGGAGCTGGCCAAGACCGTCATGGGGGACTCGATCTATTCCAACATGATGGTGTTCGGCGCGGCGTGGCAGCGCGGGCTGATCCCGCTGCGCCTTGATGCCATCGCCGAGGCGATCCGCCTCAACGGCGCGGCGGTCGAGGCCAACCTGCGCGCCTTCGAGGTGGGTCGCTGGGCGGCGTATGACCCGGACGCGGCGGCGCGGCTGATCGCGCCCTCGGTCGTGGAAAAGCCGAGGACGCTGGAAGAGAAGATCGCCTACCGCGCCGATCACCTGGTGAAATATCAGGGCAAGCGGCTGGCGAAATGCTATCGCAAGCTGGTGGACGGCATCGCGGACGAGGGCGTGAAGGAGGCCGTGGCGAAGGGTTATCACAAGCTCTTGGCCTACAAGGACGAGTACGAGGTTGCGCGGCTGCACCTCGAGACGGCGGAGAAGGCGCGGGCCGAGTTCGGCGGCGATTTCAGGATGAAATTCCACCTCGCGCCGCCGATCCTGTCGAAAACCGACCATGACGGACGCCCGAAAAAACGGGAGTTCGGGCCGTGGATGCTGCGCGCATTCCGGCTTCTGGCCCCGCTGAAGCGCCTGCGCGGCACGCCGCTCGATCCCTTCGGCCGCACCGCTGAGCGCCGGATGGAGCGCGCGCTGATCCGGCAATACGAGGCCGACATGGCCGAGGTGCTGCCGAAATGCGATGCCGCCACGCGCGACGCGGTGATCGCGCTGGCGGAATTGCCGCTGTCGATCCGCGGATTCGGCCCGGTTAAGGAGGACAACGCAGCCAAGGCCGAGAAACGGCGCGAGGAGTTGCTGGCCGCGATCCGGTCGGGGGGGGACGACATGGCGCGCGCGGCGGAGTGAGCGTCATGAAACCGTCATGCGTTCTGGTCATGACCGTCACGCAAACGTAGCCCGAGCGCGACTCAGACCAGGACAGCCCATGCGCCCCGAACGCCACATCGCCCGCGACATCAGCTATGCCAATTCTGCCCGGACGAGGGGCGGACGCGCGATGATCCGCACGATGGAGAACCTGACCGGCCGGATCGGCCTCATCGAGCGGGCGCGCGGCTACGAGCGCGAGGTGTCGGAGGGCCGCGACTTCTGGGAGGTGATCGTCGAGCGCTACGGGCTGAGCCTCGACGTGATCGGCGGCAACCTCGGCAACGTCCCGCGCGAGGGGCCGCTGATCCTCATCGCCAACCACCCCTACGGCATCCTCGACGGGCTGATGATGGGGCATATCCTGAGCCGGACGCGGGGCGATTTCCGCATCCTCGCGCACAAGGTGTTTCGCAAGGCAGCGGACCTCGACCGCGTGATCCTGCCGGTCAGCTTCGATGAGACGCGCGAGGCGGTGGCGCTCAACCTCGCGACACGCAAGGCGGCGCTGTCGTATCTGGGGCAGGGCGGGGCGATCGGCATCTTTCCGGGCGGCACGGTGAGCACATCCGCAAAGCCGTTCTCGCGCCCGCTCGATCCGGGCTGGCGCGGCTTTACCGCGCGGATGATCGCCAAGAGCCGCGCCACGGTGGTGCCGGTCTATTTCGACGGCCACACGAGCCGCCTGTTCCAGCTTGCGAGCCACATGCACTACACGCTGCGGATGGGCCTGCTGATCAAGGAATTCAAGGCGCGGGTGGACAGCCCCGTGCGCATGGTGATCGGCGCGCCCATCCCGCGTGCCGATCTCGACCGGTTCGCGGGCGACACCAAATCGCTCATGGCGTTCCTGCGCCAAAGGACCTATGAGTTGTCGCCGGACCCGACCGCGGCCTGCGAGATCGGGTTCGAGTTCGACTGATCCCTGTTGAGGCGCGGTTCATGGCGGTTGGAATTTTCGATAGCGGGCTGGGCGGCCTGACAGTCTGGGACGCGGTGCACAAGCGTCTGCCCGAGGTGCCGCTGGTCTATCTCGGCGACAACGCGCATACGCCCTATGGCGTGCGCGACGCGGATGACATCTACGCGCTGACCACGGCGGGTGTGGCGCGGCTCTTCGATGCGGGCTGCGACCTGGTGATCCTCGCGTGCAACACCGCGTCGGCCGCCGCGCTGCGCCGGATGCAGGAGGCATGGGTGCCCGAGGGCAAGCGGGTTCTGGGCGTGTTCGTTCCGCTGATCGAGGCGCTGACAGAGCGGCAATGGGGCGACAATTCCCCGCCGCGCGAGGTGGCGGTGAGCAACGTGGCCCTTTTTGCCACGCCCGCCACGGTGGCAAGCCGCGCATTCCAGCGCGAACTTGCGTTTCGCGCCATCGGCGTGGATGTCGAGGCGCAGGCCTGCGGCGGCGTGGTGGACGCCATCGAGGAGGGCGACATGATCCTCGCCGAGGCGCTGGTGCGCAGCCATGTCGATGCGCTCCGGCGCAAGATGCCGCACCCGCAGGCGGCGGTGCTGGGCTGCACGCATTACCCGCTGGTCGAGGAGGTGTTTCGCGACGCCCTCGGCCCCGATGTGTCGGTCTATTCGCAGCCCGATTTGGTGGCGGCGAGCCTTGCCGATTACCTGGGGCGCCATCCCGGCAGGCAGGGGCCGGGAGAGGAGGCAATGTTTCTCACCACCGGCGATCCCAAGCGCGTGTCATCCCGCGCGACGCAGTTCCTGCGACGAGAGATCGCCTTTCACGCCGCCTGATCCCCTGACCGACCATCCTCCGCGAGGACAATGCCATGACCCATAGAATCGCCATCCTGGGCGCGTCCGGCTATACCGGGGCCGAACTCGTCCGCCTGATCGCCACCCATCCCGGCCTCGAGATCGCGGCACTTGCCGCCAATTCCAAGGCGGGGCAGGCGATGGAGGCGGTGTTTCCGCACCTGCGCCATCTCGACCTGCCGGACCTTGTGACCATTGACGAGATTGATTTCACGGGCATCGACCTTTGTTTCTGCGCGCTGCCGCACAAGACCAGCCAGGAGGTGATCGCGGCGCTGCCGCGGGAGCTGCGCATCGTCGACCTGTCGGCGGATTTCCGGCTGCGCGAACCGGCGGATTACGAGCGTTGGTATGGCAATCCACATGCCGCGCCCGAATTGCAGAAAGAGGCCGTCTATGGCCTCACCGAGTTCTACCGCGACGAGATCGCCGCCGCGCGGCTGGTGGCTGGGACGGGGTGCAACGCGGCCACCGGGCAATACATGCTGCGCCCGCTGATCGCGGCGGGGGTGATCGACACGGACGAGATCATCCTCGACCTCAAATGCGGCGCGTCGGGGGCAGGCCGCAGCCTGAAGGAGAACCTGCTCCATGCCGAATTGTCCGAGGGCTATCACGCCTATGCGGTGGGCGGCACGCACCGGCACCTGGGCGAGTTCGACCAGGAGTTTTCCGCCATCGCCGGGCGGCCCGTCGAGATCCAGTTCACCCCGCACCTGGTCCCGGCCAATCGCGGCATTCTCGCCACCGGTTATGTACGCGGCGCGGCGCAGGCCGTGCATGACACGCTCGCCGCCGCATATGCCGCCGAGCCCTTCATCGAGGTGCTCCCCCTCGGCGAGGCACCGAGCACGCGCCATGTGCGGGGCAGCAATTTCTGCCATGTCGGCGTGGTGGCCGACCGTCGCGCAGACCGCACGATCGTCATCGCCGCGCTCGATAACCTGACAAAAGGTAGCAGCGGGCAGGCATTGCAAAACGCCAACCTGATGTTATCTCTTGAAGAGACATCCGGCCTGATGATGGCCCCGGTCTTTCCCTGAGGCGGACCCTGCCCATGAAAACCCTCAAGAAGAAACGTCGCGTCCAGATCGTCGCCATCGCTGCGGTGGCGCTGATCGCTGCCACCGCGCTGATCGGCTACGGGATGCGCGACGGCATCAATTTCTTCCGCTCGCCCAGCCAGATCGTCGCCGAGCCGCCCGTGGCATCGGAGGTGTTCCGCATCGGCGGGCTGGTCGAGGAGGGCAGCATCCGCCGCGGCGAGGGCGAGACCGTGCGCTTCTCCGTCACCGATGGCGGCGCGTCGGTACCGGTGACCTTCACCGGCCTTCTGCCCGACCTCTTCGCCGAGAATCAGGGCATGGTCGGCACAGGGTCGTTGCGCGACGGGGTGTTCGAGGCCTCGGAAATCCTTGCCAAGCATGACGAGGACTACATGCCCAAGGAGGTGGTGGACGCGCTCAAGGAACAGGGCGTCTACCAGCACGGCGGCGATAGCTGACCGGGTTTCTTCCTGACCGAAATATCCCGGGGGAGTCGCGCGGATGCGCGGCGGGCACCGCGCCCCCGTCTGACGTACTCTATCTCAAGACCGCGTTAACTGCTTTTGCCCACGCTTCCGCCGTGAACCGGTGGAAAGGGCAGGCGGATGCAGCGCGTCAGGGACATCGCCGAGGAGATCGTCGCCCGCGAGGGTGGCTTCGTCAACGACCCGGACGATCCGGGCGGTGCCACGAAGCACGGGGTGACGATCCACACGCTTCGCCGTCTCGGGCTCGACCTTGACGGCGATGGCGACGTGGACGTGGCCGATGTGCGCCGCGTGACGCCCGCGCGGGCGGTCGACCTCTTCATCGCGCATTACTACGACCGTCCGGGAATCACGCGGCTGCCGCAGGCGCTGCGCGCGAGCGTGTTCGACATGCAGGTGAATGCCGGGGCCAACGCGGTGCGCATCCTGCAACGCCTGTTGCGTCACATGGGGCAGGCGGTGGCGGTGGACGGGGTGATCGGTCCACAGACCGTGGCCGCGGCGGAGGCCGCCGCGCGCGCCGCGCCCGACCACATCGCCGACGCCTACGGGATCGCGCGGCGCGGCTATTACCTGCGCCTCGCCGATGCGCGCCCGGCCCTGCGCAAGTTCGCGCGCAGCCGCGCGGGCGGCAAGGGCGGGTGGATCCGGCGCGCGGAAGCGTTCATCGCGCCGCGCTATCACCTGAGCGAGGCCGAATTCCAAGGGAGGGTGGCGCAATGGTAGGCGATATCCTGCGGGTGCTGTTCGGCACCGGCGGCAACGTAGTGCGCGAGACGGCGGAGGTGTTTCGCGTTAATGCCGAGGCGGCTGATTCCCGCGCCGCGGGGATGCAGCGCGCTGCGCTCGATCAGATGGCGGCGGAGTTCGGGGGCGGGCAGCGGGGTGTTTTCGATCGCGTGATCGACGGTCTGAACCGGCTGCCGCGCCCGGCCATGGCGCTGGGCACGCTGGGCCTGCTGGGCGCGGCGATGGTCGACCCGTTGTGGTTCGGCGAGCGGATGGCGGGGCTGGCGCTGGTGCCCGAGCCGCTGTGGTGGCTGCTGGGCGCGATCGTCAGCTTCTATTTCGGGGCGCGCCATCAGGCCAAGGGGCAGGAATTCCGGCGCGGTCTGGCCGCGACGCTGGCGCGCGCGCCTGACGTGCTGGATACCATCGAGGGGCTGCGCGCGCTGCGCCATGACAGCCCCGGTGCCGCCGATCCCGGCCCGGACGCGCGCGCTACGCTGGATGCCACGGCCCCCGAAGACAACGCCGCACTGGCCGACTGGCGTGCCGGACGGCAAGGCTGACCGCGACAATGTGATCCGCGAATTCCGCCGATTACGATTGGACGGCGGGCGCTCAGTGCATATACTCGCGACCATGATTATCGAGCTCGGTCACTTCGCCCTCATCCTCGCTCTTCTGGTGGCCTGTCTTCAGGCCGCGATCCCGCTCATCGGCGCGCATAAGCGATGGCAGGGCTGGATGGCGGTGGCCGAACCCGCGGCCACCACGCAGTTCCTGCTGATCGCGGCCTCGTTTGCCGCGTTGACCTATGCCTTCGTCGCGTCGGATTTCTCGGTACGGCTGGTGGTGCTCAACAGCCATACCGACAAGCCGCTGCTCTACAAGATCACCGGTGTGTGGGGCAATCACGAGGGTTCGATGCTCCTTTGGGTGCTGATTCTGGCGCTGTTCGGGGCGGCGGTGGCGTGGTTCGGCGACAACCTGCCACCGACACTCAAGGCGCGGGTGCTGAGCGTGCAGGCGATGATCGGCGTGGCGTTCATCGCCTTCGTGCTGTTCACCTCGAACCCGTTCCTGCGCATGGGCGTGCCGCCCTTCAACGGGCAGGACCTCAATCCGCTGTTGCAAGACCCCGGCCTCGCCTTTCATCCGCCGTTTCTCTATGTCGGTTATGTGGGTCTCTCGATGACCTTTTCCTTCGCCGTGGCGGCGCTGATCGAGGGGCGCGTGGATGCCGCCTGGGGCCGCTGGGTGCGGCCCTGGACGCTGGCGGCCTGGGTGTTTCTGACCATCGGCATCGGGCTGGGCTCGTGGTGGGCTTATTACGAGCTGGGCTGGGGCGGCTTCTGGTTCTGGGACCCGGTCGAGAACGCGAGCTTCATGCCGTGGCTCATCGCCGCCGCGCTGTTGCACTCGGCCATCGTGGTGGAAAAGCGCGAGGCGCTGAAAAGCTGGACGATCCTCTTGGCGATCATCGCCTTCGGCTTCTCGATGATCGGCGCGTTCATCACCCGCTCGGGCGTGCTGACGAGCGTGCATGCCTTTGCCACCGACCCCGAACGCGGGGTGTTCCTGCTGGCGATCACCGCGGCGTTCATGATGGGCGCGCTCGTCCTCTTTGCCGCGCGGGCGGGGGCGATGCAGGCCAAGGGCGTGTTCGGCGTGGTGAGCCGCGAATCGGCGCTGGTACTCAACAACATCCTGCTGGCGGTCTCGGCCTTCGTGGTGTTCTTCGGCACGATGTGGCCGCTGGTGGCGGAAATGGCGTTCGACCGCAAGCTGTCGGTGGGCGCGCCGTTCTTCAACGCGGCGTTCACCCCGTTCATGGTGGCGCTCGGGCTCGTGCTGCCGGTGGGGGCGATGCTGTCGTGGAAGCGCGCCAAGACGGGGCGCGTGCTGCGCGCGCTGGCACCGGCCTTCGTGCTGGCGGTGGCGGTGGGCGCGCTGGCCTGGGCGATGCAGTCCGGGCGTTCGGCGCTGGGGCCGGTGGGCATGTTCCTGGCGGCGTGGCTGGTCTCGGGCGCGGCCGTGGACCTGTGGTCGCGCACCGGGCGGGGCTCGGGGCGGCTCGGGCGGCTCACCCGGCTGCCACGCGCCGACTGGGGCAAGTCGGTGGCCCATGCTGGCCTTGGCGTGACGATGGCCGGCGTTGCCGCGATGATGGCGTGGGAGACCGAGGACATCCGCGTGATGCAGGAAGGCGACACGCTGGAGCTTTCGGGCTTTACCCTGCGTCTCGACGAGGTGCATCAAGAGCAGGGGCCGAATTTCCTGGCCACGGTGGCCACGCTGACGCTGGGGCGTGACGGGCGTGAGATCGCGAAGATGCGGCCTGAGAAGAGGGTCTATCCGGTGGCGCAGATGCCCACCACCGAGGCGGCGCTCGACAATGGCTTTCTGCGCGACATCTACGTCGCCATCGGCGACCCGCAGGACGGCGGCGGCTGGGCGGTGCGCAGCTACTACAAGCCGCTGGCGAACTGGATCTGGGGCGGCTCGATCCTGATGGCGCTGGGCGGTTTCATTTCGCTGAGCGATCGGCGGTTCCGCGTGGCCGCGGGCGCGCGCAAGGTGCCGCAGGGGCAGGGGGTGCCCGCGGAATGAAACGGCTGATCCTTGCCCTGTGCGTGATCGCGGCCCCCGCCTTCGCGGTACAGCCCGACGAGATCCTCGACGATCCCGCCCTGGAAGAGCGTGCGCGCGACATCTCCGCCGGGTTGCGCTGTCTGGTGTGCCGCAACGAGAGCATCGACGATTCCAACGCCGAGCTGGCGCGCGACCTGCGCCTGCTGGTGCGCGAGCGGCTGGTCGCGGGCGACACCAACGAGGAGGTCGTGGACTACGTTGTCGACCGCTACGGCGAATACGTGCTGCTCAACCCAACGGCTGATGGCGCGAACCTTCTGCTCTGGCTCGCCGGGCCGCTGATGCTGGCCGGAGCGCTGGTGACGGGCGGGTTTTACCTGCGGCGTCGCGCGGCGGCGACCGAGCCCGAGACCGCAAGGCTCAGCGCGCAGGAAGAGGCGCGCTTGCGCGAAATCCTGGAGGAGTGACGCGCCGTCCCCCTTGGCCTCGCTGCGTGCCTGCGCTTTGATGGCGCGACACCACGCATGAGGCGCGACACCATGAAACACTACCAGACCATCACGCTCGACATCGCCGACGACGTGGCCATCCTGCGCCTCGACCGGCCTGAGCGAATGAACGCGCTCAACGCCGAAATGCGCGCCGAGGTCACCGACGCGGTCAGCCATGCCGGGCGCAAGGCGCGGGTGGTGGTGCTCACCGGCAATGGCAAGGCGTTCTGTTCCGGGCAGGACCTCAGCGACGGCGGCAATGCCGCCACGCTCGATCTTGAGCGGGTGTTGCGCGAGGAATACGTGCCGATGCTGCGTGCGATCACCGATTGCCCGGTGCCGACGATCAGCGCCGTGGGTGGCCCGGCGGCGGGCGCGGGGGCCAATCTGGCGCTGGCCGCGGACGTGGTCATCGCCGCCGAGAGCGCCTATTTCCTGCAAGCGTTCACGCGGATCGGGCTGGTGCCCGACGCGGGCGGCACATGGGCACTGCCGCGGCAGATGGGCCTGGCCAAGGCGATGGGGGCCGCGCTCTTTGCAGAGCCGATCAGCGCCCGGCAGGCGAGCGACTGGGGCATGATCTGGGAAAGCGTGAGCGACGAGGGGTTCGAGGCGCATTGGCAGGCGCGCGCGGCGCATCTCGCCAAGGGGCCGACGCAAGCCTACCGCGCGGTCAAGGAGGCGATCCGGGGGTCGTGGGACAATTCGCTCGAGGCCCAGCTCGACCTCGAGGCGCGGCTTCAGGGCGCGTGCGGGCAGAGCCGCGATTTTCAGGAGGGGGTTCTGGCCTTCCTCGAGAAGCGCAGCGCCCGCTTCGAGGGGCGCTGAGGGGGAACGGGCAACGGGTGCGGCCGGTGGTGGACGTTCAGGTCTTGGCACCAATGCGCGGCTACCGGACCGGTGTGCCAAATGGCAGCTCAAAGCCATCGACGTCACAACAAATCAGAAAAAAGGCCCGCCATCGGCGGGCCTTTTGCGTGATGTGAGCCGCGTGATCCGCCCCGGTCAGCGCTTCTCGATATCGACGTAGTCGCGCAGCGTCTCGCCCTTGTAGAGCTGGCGCGGGCGACCGATCTTCATCTGCGGGTCGCTGATCATTTCCTTCCACTGGGAAATCCAGCCGATGGTGCGCGACACGGCGAAGATGGGCGTGAACATCGAGGTCGGGAAGCCCATCGCCTCGAGGATTATGCCGGAGTAGAAATCGACGTTGGGGAAGAGCTTCTTGTCGGTGAAATACTCGTCCGCGAGGGCCTGCTTTTCCAGTTCCTTGGCAACCTGCAGCGTCGGGTTGTTGTCGATGCCCAGAAGCTCCAGTACTTCGTCGGCGGATTGCTTCATCACCTTGGCGCGCGGATCGAAGTTCTTGTAAACGCGGTGGCCGAAGCCCATCAGGCGGAAAGGATCGTCCTTGTCCTTGGCGCGGGCGATGAATTCGGGGATGCGGTCGGGCGTGCCGATCTCGCGGAGCATTTCCAGACACGCCTGGTTGGCACCGCCATGCGCGGGCCCCCACAGGCAGGCGATGCCCGCCGCAATGCAGGCAAACGGGTTGGCCCCCGACGAGGACGCGAGCCGCACAGTCGAGGTCGAGGCGTTCTGCTCATGGTCGGCGTGCAGGGTAAAGATCCGGTCCATCGCGCGGCTGAGGATCGGGTTGACCTCGTAATCATCGGCCGGGACCGAAAAGCACATGCGCAGGAAATTCGACGCGTAGTCGAGATCGTTGCGCGGATAAACGGCGGGCTGGCCGATAGAATACTTGTAGGCCCAGGCGGCAATGGTGGGCATCTTGGCGATCATGCGGATCGAGGCCACCTCGCGCTGCCAGGGATCGCTGATGTCGGTGCTGTCATGGTAGAAGGCCGACATCGCCCCCACGACGCCCACCATGATCGCCATCGGGTGCGCGTCGCGGCGAAACCCGCGGAAGAAATACACCATCTGCTCGTGCAGCATGGTGTGGTTGGTTACGCGGCACTCGAAATCCTCGAGTTCGGCGGGCGAGGGCAACTCGCCGTAAAGCAGCAGGTAGCAGACTTCGAGGAAGTGCGATTTTCCGGCCAGTTGGTCGATCGGGTAGCCGCGGTGCAAAAGCTCGCCCTTGTCACCGTCGATGAAGGTGATGGTACTGTCGCAGCTTGCCGTCGAGGTGAACCCGGGATCGTAGGTGAAGACGCCCGCCGTGCCATAGAGCTTGCGGATATCCACGACATCGGGCCCCGCGGTGGGCGAAAAGATCGGCAACTCGTAAGCGTTGCCGTCGATCTCGAGCTTCGCGGTTCTTTGCTTGTCTGACATTCCGGGGTCCTCCCTCTCAGAGTCCGGGCCCGCATGGCGGGGCGGACTGGGTCCATTCATCTCCTTGCCAGAGGATTACCCCTCGTCGCAAGCGGCGTCGGTCAGCCGGGCGATTGTTTCCTCCCGCCCGAGGACCAGCATCATGTCGAAGACGCTCGGCGTGGCCGTGCGCCCTGCCAGCGCGGCCCGGAGCGGCCCCGCCAGCTTGCCGAATTTCAACCCGTGGGCTTCGGCGACTGCTGTCGCCGCAGCTTCGAGACTGTCGCGCGTCCACCTAGCATTTTGCAGCTGCGGCGTCAATTCTATCAGTATACCACGGGATACACTGTCGAGCTGCGCCGCTGCCTTCTCATCTGGCTCGATCGGTCGATCGGTCATGATAAAAGAAGCTTTATCAATAAGTTCCGGATAGGTCTTGGCACGATCTTTGAGGCAGTACATGCCCTGTTCCAGAAGCGCCGCCTTGTCCTCCGACAGGGGCGGTTCACCGGTCGCTGCGAGGAATTCCCGCAATTCATGCAGCAGTGCAGCATCGTCGGTCGCGGCGATGTGGCGGCCGCAGAGATTCTCCAGCTTCTTGAAATCGAGCCGCGCCGGGGACTTGCCGATGCCGGTGAGGTCGAACCACGCCCGCGCCTGTACATCGGTAAAGAATTCGTCATCGCCGTGGCTCCAGCCGAGGCGGGCGAGGTAATTGCGCATCCCCGCCGCCGGGTAGCCCATGCGTTGATACTCCTCCACGCCGAGCGCGCCGTGGCGCTTGCTGAGCTTCTTGCCGTCGGGGCCGTGGATCAGGGGGATATGGGCATGGACCGGCAGCGGCCAGCCCATCGCCTCGTAGATCAGCAACTGGCGCGCGGCGTTGTTGAGGTGGTCGTCGCCGCGGATGACGTGGGTCACGCCCATGTCGTGATCGTCCACCGCCACGGCGAGCATGTAGACCGGTGTGCCGTCGCTGCGCAGCAGCACCATGTCGTCGAGCTGATCGTTGCGGATCGACACGTCGCCCTGCACCGCGTCGGCGATCACCGTGCTGCCCTCGCGCGGGGCCTTGATGCGGATCACGTGGGGCGCACCCTCGGGATGGGTGGCCGGATCGGCATCGCGCCACGGGCTCTGGTAGAGGGTCGAGCGGCCCTCGGCGCGGGCCGCCTCGCGGAACGCCTCGATCTCTTCCTGTGTGGCGTAGCAGCGATAGGCGCGGCCCGTCTTCAGAAGCTGGTACGCGACCTGTGCATGGCGATCGGCGCGGGCGGCCTGGCTTACCGCCTCTCCGTCATGGTCGAGACCGAGCCATACGAGCCCGTCGAGGATCGCCTGCGTCGCCTCGGGCGTCGAGCGGGCGCGGTCGGTATCCTCGATCCTGAGCAGGAATTTTCCGCCACGACCGCGTGCGTAGAGCCAGTTGAACAGCGCCGTGCGCGCCCCGCCGATATGCAGGAAACCGGTGGGCGAGGGGGCGAAACGGGTCACGACCTGTTGGCTCATGAGCGGGCTTAACCTTTTCTTAAGGATGGCGGGGCGAGAATGCGGACTGTCTATCGGCCCGCCGGGAGGGAGACAAGTGGCCCGCATTCCCGAGATGATCGCGCGCGGCTGGCTGATGCAGCGCGGGGTTCGGTTTTACTGGGTGCCGGTGTTTCTGGCCTGCGGGATCGGTGTCTATTTCACCCTGCCGCAGGAGCCGCCGCTTGCGGCGCTCGCCGTCTGCGGCCTGGTTGCCGTCGTCGGGCTGGTTCTGGCGCTTTGGCGATGGCGGGAATGGTCCGGGCCGCTGTGCTGCGCGCTGGCGGTGTTGCTGGCGGGCGTGGCCATCGCCGGGGCGCGCACGCATCTGGTGGCGGGGCCGGTGCTGGGGTTTCGCTATTACGGCCCGGTGGAGGGGCGGATCGTGGCGATCGACCGCTCGGCCTCGGACGCGGTGCGGATCACGCTCGACCGGGTGACGCTCTCGCGGGTCGATCCGGGCAAGGTGCCGGACCGGGTGCGCCTGTCGCTGCACGGGGGGCACGGGGCCCGGGATGTCTTGCCCGGATTGCGGGTGATGACCACCGGTCACCTCTCGCCCCCCGCCGGACCGGTCGAGCCGGGCGGGTTCGATTTCCGGCGTCACGCCTGGTTTCAGGGGATCGGCGCGGTCGGCTATACCCGCGTGCCGGTCCTTGCCATCGCCGAGGCAGCGGGCGCGCAATGGCTGTTCCGCGCCCGCATGGCGCTGGCCGATCACGTGCGCGCGCGCCTGCCGGGCGAGCCCGGTGCCTTTGGGGCCGCGATCATGGCCGGGGATCGTTCGGCCATGGCGCAGGAGACGCTGGAGGTGCTGCGCACCACCAATCTCGCGCATCTGCTCGCGATATCGGGGCTGCACATGGGGCTGCTGGTGGCGTTCGTGTTCGCAGCGCTCCGCCTCGGTTTCGCCGCCGTGCCCCGGATCGGTCTCCGGCTGCCCGCCAAGAAGCTGTC
>Ga0209925_1000740_pt1 | contig 16587 bp, 14 predicted proteins | sample SalPonR2_A_D1_MG_FD_185702 | JGI IMG/M metagenome (GOLD analysis project Ga0209925, IMG submission 185702) | Salt pond soil microbial communities from South San Francisco under conditions of wetland restoration - Salt Pond MetaG R2_A_D1_MG... ...
CCACCTCGTTCATTGCATCTGCGTATGCCCCCCGTCCCTCCTCCTTTGCCCTCTCTGCTCGTCCGTCGCGCAAGCCATTGTCCGCACTTTTCCTCTCTTCGGGCGTCACGCGGATGCCCCTTCCCAACCCTTTCAAATTCCAGGCCTTCCTTGACTGCCCGACATTTCCCCCTTGATCCACACTAGAGGCTCCATACCATACCCGCCCACCGCATTACCTGCGTGGAAATGATCGCGGCCGCCTTGTACTTTGTCCACGGACAATGCCCGAAGAGCTTCCGGATCTCAGGATGGGCTTTCAAGATCGCCTCACGCCTGGACAAGAAAACCAACGCGCGGAAATGAGGGGGGGACGTGAGATGGATGCTATGGTCATGGGGTAGGATAGTGCGAAATTATCCTAAACCCGGGCTGCATTCATCGAGGTGCCCGCCCCGGGTGATGTCTATCGGGGGCCGCCACTGCTTGCTTACTCGTCAATCGTGTTCCGTACAGCAGTCCTCCCCTCTTACCGTGACTTATGGGGCTCGTCAGTGTACGAACGGAAAAAATCCCAAACTCCTTCGTCCTTGCCTGGCTGCTCGGTTTCCGCATTCAAGCCCGCAGCTGCTGCCACCAAGGGATTCTCTACCAGGCCAGTGCCCTTCCCATCTTGAGGTCCCAGACACATTATGCCTGGAAAAAGAACCTGTGCCGTAGTCACATTTGAGAAAGGGAACCTAAGCCGTGGATGGTGACGTGGGTTGGGTGCATGTGACCAGTGCGAAAGTAACAGGAACGCCTGCGTGCGTGGCGGTAGTATGGGTTGGGGGGGTCGGAGGAGCGAAAGTGATCTCCACGGGCCGCCCAGGCGGTCACAAAGGCACAGGGAACCGATGTCGAACATCCATTCACGTCATGTGTTGCATGTGCTTGCCGCCAGTCACTCGCACGACGCATCCTGTCCTGGACATGGTGGGGATAGGCATGGCTGGGTTTGGGCGGGCGGGGGGCGTTGGAAATGTTCTGAGACGTTGGATGAAATTGACTGCAAGGAACAATTTGGGCGGAGGCACACAACTTGTGTGTCTTTCATGTTTTTTTTCCCAGACTTCATCCATTTCCATCTTGATAGAACGCTGCAGTCGTCCTCATTCGGTATTTTCGTTTGATTGACACGCACAGCATTGTACGTTTCGTTTCCGCCCTGGGAGTGAAGGAGTGACCGCGGTCCCAAGTGACAGAAGTCCTTCCCGCGTATCGTATCGCGGGACTTCTGCGCCAGGATGCTCCTTGGCCTGAGGAAGGCTGCTCTAAACAGTCGTGGTAGCATACCTCGACGTAGCTGGAGAAAGTACGGTTCCTATGCTTGTCGTCACCTCTTTTGCGGGACTACCTTGCAAGCGGTGCGGTGGAGAGAAGCAAGCAGTACCCTCGGTCACGCCCATCATAACATAGCGTCGCACCGGCGCACATATCATTTCCCAAGCTATGATGGCGGCTTTTCATGTCCTGTTTCTGTCCGATTTTGTCCGTTCTCGTCGTCATCTCGCCCCCCGCCCCCCCCTCCAACCTCCTCCCCCTCTCGTCGTTCCTCTTCCGTGAAACCCGTGACTCAAAGCACAAAAGCTCCCGTTCGAGACGCCACTCCCATCCTTACTGATGCCCAAGCCAGCATCGTGAAAGAAGAACAAGCGCTCTTGGAGCGCCTGCACCGAGTGTTGACGTCCATGGAGGCAGGGCAGGAGGATTTGGACATTTTGAAGGATGCGATCTGTCAGGTCGGTTTGGGAGGCAAATTGAGAGGGTTAAAGCACAGAGAGAAAGGCACAGATACAGCTGGGTTCAGACCTAACACATGCTTGCCCGTGCATGGACGTGCGTGGACCCTCCTGCCGCCCTTTCTGCAGGTGGAAGACCTCTTCATGGTGTGTGTAGTAGGTGAGTTCAATGCCGGAAAGAGTCGCTTCATCAACGCCCTTCTTGGAGACAAATACTTGAAAGAAGGTGAGAAAACCATGGGCGGGAGCTGGATAATGTGGCATGCACATGCGGGGCGGTATGGGGTATTTTTTAAGTGGCATTATTACGAGAGCAAGAATCGTCAAATCATCCTCTGGGATGTTCGAGACTACGAAGGGCGTTCATTTCAATTAGATAGCAAGGGTCGTAAGGCTTTTTCAGAGGAAAGTTGCTGAGGGTTTTCTAGGCCTCGATATACGAAGCTGTATCCATGCATCGATTCGTCGGTGGTACTAGCCGCAAGCAATCACCAAGAGGGCCAAAACCCAGTTTTGTGACTACGCCTGGGTCAAAAGAACCTCCAAGAACCATTTGCCCGCGTTCACAGCACGAAAATACTCATCGTTGGGTTCTTCTTTCCTCGCACCAGGCGTTACCCCTACGACTGCCAAGATCTGCTTCGTCAAGCATGTGGACCGGGCGGGGGCTCCCACCCGATACGCCGATGCCCAAGGGCAGATGATTGACGAGGTGGAGGAAAAACTTCTGGACGTTCCCTTGTTGCAGAATTTGGCCCTGGTGGATACCCCCGGAACGAACGCGGTGATACAGCGGCATTCTCAGGTCGGGGTGGAGGTGCTTGGGAGAGGGGAGGAGACGTGCGGGCGTCCACACAGGCACGGCACTGGCGTAGTCTGCGACCGGTCCGCCGCCTGTGCTTGGAGTGTGTCCCGCTTTTTGTCGCTAGACGCTGCACTTGAGCATACCCCTCTTTCCGTGTCTCTCTCTCACTCCTTCCTCCTTCGTTCCCTCCCCCAGCTGACCTACCGGATCGTGCCCCGGGCCGACGTCGTCCTCTTCCTCACCTCCATCGCCCGGCCTTTCTCCGAGTCGGAACGGACATTCCTCACGTCCATCGCGCAGTGGCACAAGAAGGTAACGGGGAAGGGCGAGGGTGGAACTGCGGCAAGGAGGGAAGAAGGGAGGTGCGTGAGGGTGGGCCTTCGTGTTGATTTGCCTCCACCCGGACACGCCTACAGGTGGTCTTGGTCTTGAACCAATGCGATTTGAGGAGTCGAGAGGACGTGGAGGAGGTGACCGAATACGTCCGTGCCCATGCTCGGGCAGTCCTGGGAACGGAAGCCGACCTGAAGGTAGGCTCTGTGCCTTTTTACATAACAGGTGCTGGCCTTATTCGTTTTTTTCGCACGTCATCGCATTCACCGACGTCCCTGATTTTCCTCTGCTCACAACGTGCTTTCCTTTGGCTCTGGGATTCTTTGGCTTGGCGGTATCCTTCTATCCCCCGCTCTCCTCCTTTCTTCCCTTCTCATTTCTGTCCCTCGTCCCCCCCTCGTCTCTTTTTCGCCCGTAGGTCTTTCCTATCTCCGCAAAGCTCGCCCTCGAGGCGAAGGTGGTCGCAAAGCCTCATTCTCCGACGGTGGGTCCCGGGGCGTTGGCCTGGCAAGCGAGCAATTTTGCAGCTTTGCAACAATATCTAGGTGAGAAAAAGTATCTCCTCGGTTTGTTGGACTCTCTCTTTACTGTGGAGAGGGACCTTTTCCGTCCCTGTGACATATCTATATATATTAAGTTTTTCTTCCCCTCACTCCCTCTTTTTTTCCCATACTTCCTTTTCCTCTCACTCTAACTTTCCATACCATGACAGACACACTTCTGACGGACGAGGCGAAATTACAAAGCAAGCTCCTCAATCCAATAGGCGGTCAGTGACCAGCAAGCAATCTTACCTCTTACTTCCTTTCTCCCTCCCTCTCTTCCCCCTTTTTTCTTTCCAATCGTCCCGCCTCTGTCCCTCCTCTATAATCTCAATTCAATCCTCACATCCCTACCTTTTTGGCATCCACAGTGGCAGAACGGCTCTTGGATGAAGCACGACATACGCTGGACGAGAGAAGAAAACTTTTATCATCGGACGTCGCGGTGCGTCCCAGCCTCTCTGTCCAGCCTTCTCCCTTCCCTCTCTCTCTCCCTCATTTCCTCGTTTCTTGCCTTTATTCCCTCATTCTTCTCTTTCTTGGCGAAGGAAGTTTGCTTCTGTCCATTGCGCGCGCCTGCATTTAAGCATTTTGCCATCAATGAGGCCTCACCCTCTCTTTTATCTTCTTTCTCGCTCCGCCCATCTTTCGCCCCCGTCCCGCCAGACTTTGGCTTTAGTCGACGAGCAAATGACGGCCTTTATGCTTGACATGGAAAGGGACGTTGAGCGGGAGAAGGGAATGATTGACAAATGCCTGCGCGACATGGTGGATAGGGCGGAAGAATTTTTGGCGGCCCACGTGACCCTAACCAATTACCAGGAACTTTGGGACTCGCAGGTGAACCCCTCTTCCTCCTTCCCCGCCTTTTCCCTACCCACCCTTCCACCTGTTTTTTTCCAATTGTTAGTTTTTCACGTTTCCATTACATGCTCAATCGATTCTGTCCATTTCGCAATACCTGTCTCCTCGTTGCCTCTGCCTTTCCCAGGCCTTTGCCAAGCGCTTTCAACAACAGGTCGTAGGAAATTTAGCGACGGTCGTAGACGAGATTGTCCTGGACATGTCAGAATTGGTCGCTCAGCGCGCTAGAACGCAGGTACCTCATTCATACCTCTCTTCCTTTCTTTAACTCCTTACTTTATGCCACCCCTGTCCCCTTTTTTGGTCAACCTATTGTGGGTGTCTGAAGATATCCTTGTAGGAAAACACCTTCTGCCTTCACACGGAAACTAACTCGTGTCATATTCCTACGTCTGGAACAGAGTCGTGCCGTGCTGGATTTCTTGGGTCGGCGTCCCGGTGCGCGACATGGCCAAATGGTAGGCAGTGTGACAGAGACGCGCTTTGAAGGCATTCGCGCGGAGGTGAGCTGTTGTTTATCTTTCATCTTCTCAGTGGTTTATGCTTCTCTGCTCTCGTGGATTGCTTGTTATTCAGTTTCCTCAATGACGCACTAGTTGTTTTTTGGGGGGAAAGCGTGATTCTTTAAAGACACAAGTCTTGCTGATGTTCCTTAATCCCTTTTCTCCACTCGGTCACTGTGATATGTTTCGCACCCGATTTACGCTCTCATCCACTGCGCCTCCTTTGAGATACGCCGATCATTGTAACCTATTCCTTTATCTGATTTAGTGCTGCGTGTGCGCTTTTCGTACTTTTAGTTACATATAATCCTCTTATGATTTTTCACAGGTGTTGAGCAAACTGACTGCGGACGTGGGTGAAGTCATGAATACCTATGAGAAAGACAAGGTACGGGCTCCTTCTTCTTGATATCCTCTCTTTTCTTTTTTCACAGTATCTTTTCCCTTCTTTTTCTCTATTCCTCGTGCCGGGGATTCAGGAATTTGTAAAACTTTCCGAAGAGATCAAAACCGGAGTGATGGCAACGGCAGCCGTCGAGGCTGGGGCGGCCACTGTTGGCGCTTTGGTGGCCACCCACGCGCTGGACGTCACAGGTATACTGTTTTCCTCCATGAAAAACTCACTCTTGTTGCTCAAACACTTCCAATTCTTGCCATTCTACCTCTTCCTCGTTGCGCTTTTCATTCCATGTTGTCATTCATGGTATTGCAACCCTACTATGGTGAGCATGTCTGACCACATGCAAATTCCTATTTTTCCTCCGTATTTCTCTCCGTGTTCCAATCACTCCCTCTAACTTGGGCGTCCCCGTTACCCCCCTTGTTCAGGAGGGCTCATCACTGCCTCCAGCCTTGCTTTACTGGGCCTGGTAGTTCTGCCTTACCGTCGGCAGGCACAACGAGCGGAGTTTCGAAGGAGGGTAAAAACATTGCGCCAACAGATGGATGGCACCTTGGCCGTCCGCTTAGATCGAGAATTAGGGAAAGTGCGCGGACGGATCTTGGACTGCATCGGCCCATATTCCCGCTTTGTGTCCGTGGAGGAGAACAAGATTCAAGAGTTGGGTATGGAGATGGAGGTCATTGACAAGGAAATTAATAAACTTAGGACCCGCTTGGTGTGACCTGAGGTTTTATCATGCGACTTAGATTGCACGGAACATGGGCTTTAGGAAAGGGGCCTCGGTGGTTCGGAATATAAACTGGGGCATGGAAACGAACAGGGCGGCCAACTCGCAAATAGCCGAGAAAGTAATCATAGAATCTGTAAACATGGTGGCGTTGGGTTTCTGAAAAGATAGGGGAAATATGCGGGAGTTCTTTTTCGGTCCTGTTTCTTATCGGACGCTATTGAAATTAGTTTTCTAGCGTTCTCTTGTGGCTTATTTGGGGACGAACCCGCCTCATCCTTCCCGTGCTTAAGACGTAGCGACAAACGAAGTGGCAAAGTATCCCATCCTCTTCAGATACCACCGAGCACCTACTCCAGCCTGAAAAAATAAATACACCTCCACACATGCAGCGTTCACCATTTCCCCCCCTTGCGCGGACTTGTCCCTCGTTTTCGCCGCCCTTCACTGCTTCTTCCTTAGGTAGGAAAAATTTCAAGCAAAAAAAGTAGCAGACGAGAAAGAGAAAGGGATTGGCGTAGGTAAGCCGGCGAGCCTGAATCCAAACATGGGCTGCTTTAATATCACACCATCTCAAAGAACTCGATGATTCTCGCTTCCCCTCTCCTTCATCCTTTTTCAATAACGAACACATCTCTCTCTTCGCGTTACGCCTCCTTTCTCTTTCGATCACATTCCTTTTCGTCGTCTCTCTCACTCCCTCTCACTCGTCCTCTCTCGCCAATCTCCCTTCCTCCCCCCTTGACACGTGCTTCCTCCAAACCCCGCTCCCTCCCCGACTCGTCATAGCGCACAAAGCAAGTCTACGAGGTCGATTAGTTGGAGCCAACACCTCCATTGTGTGTCTTCTGTTTGTTGGTCAACGTCTCGCTCACCGGGATTGCGCCCAGGTAATCCGTGATCTCCTCCAGTGTCCCGTCCTGGTCACAAGTGTACCACTGAATGCGAGGGTAGTAGTCCTCCATGACATTTTTAAGATAGTCCGGGTCCACACAAGCATCCAAGGCCGACGCATCCGCACATTGCAAGCGAGCGTATCCGTTCGAGCGGTCGGGCAGACGGGTTCGTTGCGTTTTGGGGATGAGTTGTCGGTCGAGGATGCCCCAGTAGTCCTGGAGCTTTCCGTCGAGGACGGTGGACAAGAACAACTCCTGCGAGGCATTATACAACCCGCAGGTCCGCTCTGGGTCCTCGGCTGCGACGAAGGAGTAGGAGCGGTTCCATGCCTCTCCTTCCGGTTGCTGGGGCTCGTAGAAACGCAAAAAGGCGGCGTCATCCAATGTGTCCATAGTAGGCCCTCCCGAGACCAAGGCAATGGAGGAAAAAGACATGTAACGGACGTCCGCGTCCTTGTAATTCGCAATCTTGGGATCCGTGAAGAGATTTCGGGAAGTCACGGGCAAGGTGCCCGTTACGCGAGCCATCAACCTCTTCTTGGGTTTATCTTTCAGCTCTGGAGAAAGTTGCCAGGCCACTGCCAGCAAATAAGCAGCGTCCAGGTTCGGGTATACCCCTGCGGTCGCCGTGTCTTCCCCGAGGTAAAGCACAAAGTTGTTGTTCTTGTTGTGGCGGACGGGCGGCGCGAAGGGAGGAATCATTCCGTAAAAATGCTTGGTAATCAAGGAAGTTACTTGAGTGGAACGTGTCTGATCGCAAGTAGGGAAGACGCGCCATCGGTCGCGTGACCTGTCATCGGTCCAGGATTTGGACTGGCGCTCTTCCACCATGGGAGGTGTTGCATAGCCAAACAAACGATCGTTGGGCTGGCTGGCGGGTGGATCGGTTTTGGAGCTGACGGGAGGACGGTCCGGGTCAGAGGTGTAGAAACGCATGAGCATGACCGCATTTACACTCCTACATTGCCGATCGGTCATTGATTCCGGACACAGACTGAGCTCATTTTTGAGCCCTTGATCCCCTCGAGGCGTCACATTTATTGTGTATGTCCCGATGGGTCGGTCTGAGTCCTCCGCAAACGGATTGCGTGTATTCTCTGGGTCGTCCACTTCGATTTCGTAATCCTTGATGGTCGAGATGGGGAATCCCACGTCCACATTGTTGGATTGGAGGGAGAAGTAGCGCACACCTTCCTGGGGGAAGCTACCGCGGACACGAAAGATATTCTTCTTGGTAGTTTTCAGCATGACAAGCACCTGGTAAATGGCCTGTAAATCCGGGTAGGCGACATTGTATTGTTTTCCGGTGATGTACGCCTGCCATGCACAATTCCTTTGTGGGGGGGTTCGAAGGGCTTGATCACTAGCAGAGGATACTTGAGCATTGAAAATTGAAGGGGGTCGCTCACGTCTGACCAGTTTCTTGTTTGATCCGAAATTGAACAAGGCTAGCTTCCTCAGCGAAGTCAAGGAGCCGGCTTTCTTGACTTGCCGATGGACGAAATGATTCTGCGAGAGTGAGCGACGGAGCTCATGAGGCTTGTTTTGGCCAAGAACTAAGGCCTCTGGAAGATCTTCTCCGTTGCGAATCCTTTTCGAAATATCTCGTACCAGAAGATCGCCTTCATCTTGATGCTCGTACGCCTGCTTTTGAAGCTGGGCATGACTGCATAAAGGAAAGATATTGGGTGATCAGTATCGAACAGAAGAAAGTTTCAAAAAATTAACCTTAGAAGCATGGGACTGACATATCCTCTAGGCAAACTCAACAAGGGGCTGACATCCCTCTTCGTTGCCTTGTGTACGAATGAAATCCAGCACTCAAAGGAAGAAGAAAGCAAACATTCCCACAAGAATGACTGAAAAGATGGCATTTACATGTCTATATGTTGCATAAGAGTGTGTCGTATGTAAAGTAGACTCACAGCTTAAAGGATACTTAGGATCGCTGGGAGGATGTCAGAAGTAGCGCGGCCCATATGCCTTAAGCAAAATGCTTCCCATGCTTACCTTAGCCCCACTCCACAAAACGCGAGCACCAGCAGCTTCGATAAAAACTGAGTTTTCATCATAGGGTCCTAGTAATAGATACCTTTCTGCCAAAAGTTATCCTGTAATTTGAGCGGCAATATGTTCAATGAGTACTGCAAGGGAGATGAGACATAAAAAGTGAAATAAGAGGTATAAATGTGTACTTGAAAATCGTAAATGAGTGACTGAAATTGGAAAAGCACTAGTACTACTGTAGTAGCATAGGATACAGAATTCTCAATAATGACAGAAGGACGTCAGGAGTAATCTAGACGAATGGATAGACAGGATAAAGAGAGAGGGTCCGTTGGGGTGGCTGCAACGCACATGCGGAGGTCGTTTAAACGGAAAATTCGAAAATTCAAAATTTAGAAACCTTTCGTGTGGACTTTCATACGAGGTGTGGAATTGACCAGTAGGCCCTACAAAACACGCCACCTTTTCGAATACACTTTCTGTACACATTTTTAAAAGGCCAAATGTATTAAATCAAGCCTGAAAGCTGAGTCCAGGGACCCGGCAAAAATTTGTCGGCTGTAATTGCAAAGAACAAAGGCGGTCAAGAAAATAGCCCTTGACAGCCGAGTAATTCATTTTTGAACGAAAGCAGTCCAGCTTTCCAATAATATAATTTGATGACGAAATTAACCAGCAGTATTCTATGAGGTGTCGCCTTTTTGCACGCGTTGAAATAAAATTTACTTTTTTTCTTTCCAATCCAGTTTGTACTCCGCTGACATGTACACATTTCACACTCTTTTTCTTTCATCATTTTACTCTAATGTTTTTAGTGCTGGTAGGGATCGGAGAGTCCCAGCATATCCAGATAATGTGTCGAGGCTGCAGTAGACATAGCAGAAGCTGAGACGTTCACTCCCAGACTTGGCGAGTGTCTTGGTAGTGGACTCTTTGACTGATGTGGGTCCTTGTCAACTGCATTTGATTTGACTGGCGACTTAGGTGTGGCCTGTGAGATAGTATCCCCTCGATACTTGGCAGGCGTATTGTATGAAGGTATGAATGTCGCTACTGAGGCCGCTGTTGAAGAATTGTGCTGTTTCGCTCTTCCATACTTGGGACCTTCCACACCCCCAACGGTTGCATGCATGAGCCCATGACTCCCTCGCCCCAGCTGCAAGTCGTTGATTTCCTTGTTGAGCCAAGTGATGATTTGTTGGTTCGACTCGTTCTCTCGCCGGCTTTCTTCCAAGGCAGTCTTCAAGGCGCCTAATTCTTGGGTCAGACGCCCGTTTTCCTGTACGACTACACTCAGGCGGTGCACGCCTGCATCTTGGCCCCGACGTCCCTCCACCAACAAAGCTTCTTGCTTCTTGAGCACTTCATTTTTGGTTTTGATTTTCCCTCGGAGTGTCTGGGTTTCAGTTTGAAGTTTTTGAATAATCATGTTCCCTTTTTGAATTTCCCCAACAGAAACCTCCAGCTTCTCTTGCAATGCCAATGCATTGTTTTTGTAGAGTTCCAGGGCCTCCTCCATCCTTCTCCGAGCGCCCTCCGCCGCCAACTGCAGAGCTTTGGTCCGCTCCAACACATCATCTTGACCCTTCAATTTTTGCAGAAGTCCTTCCTCTCGGAGCTTCGCCTCGTCCCAATGCTTCTCCGCATTCCTCAGGGTATCTTCCAGTCCTTTCTTCTCTTCCACCAATGTCCGGGTATTCTTGTCTGATTCTGCCAGACGGTCCGTGAGTTGTTCAACCCGTCGCGTCACCTCTCGCAGCTTCGCCTCGTTGGCATGCCGTGCTTCCGCCAGCTCCATCCGCCGGCGCTCCGTCTCCTCGCACCGTTTCCGCAAGGCATTCATTTGAGACTCATGCCTGGAGATCAGTTGATCCTTCTCGCGGCTATGCTCAGCCAGGGCAGTGGTCATGGCCTCCATGTGCGTCCTATTCAGGGTGCCTGTTTCTTCTTCCTTCTCACGTCTCAAGCTCGAGAGAGCTGTGGTCAAGGAGAGGTTCCGGGCCTGTTCCTCCGAGAGAAGGTGGGAGACGGAGTGGTGGGTGCGCACTGCCGCGGCATGGAGGAAGGTCAAGTGCTGCAGGCGAGTGGCCAGGAAAGCCTTCAAGTGGTGGTCAGTGGGAGGACAAAACGCAAGGGAGAGGTGGGAAAGCTCCTTGAACGGCGTCGCTTCCACGATGGCGAAGACCGCAGAAGAAGAAGGAGAAGTCGACAAGGCGGAAGAGGGTGCCAGAGTGAGACGGGCGCGGTAGGGAGGGGGGACCTCAGCTGGGATTGTGTCGCAAGATGCGGCAGATGAACGTTGGGAGGCGTTGGTGCTGGAATGGGAAACCCGACACTGAGCGACCAAGCCAATGAATTGGTCGGGAAAATCGGCGAAGTCGACCAGCAGGCTCTGATCCCGCTTTAAAATCGGGTACTCGCTCTCGGATACGTCCAGCGTGTAGAGGAAGTAGGAGGCGGCAGCGTCCTCGTCGCCGGCTTTCTCCTCGGTGGGGTTGTCGTACTGGGTAATTTCAATACGTAGCACATGCTCGCTCCGGCTGTAGTTGCCAACTTGATTAGATGTTGTGTAGGTGGAGTTTGCAGTGCCGGTCAGGACCCGGAGGGTGAGAGGTACCATCTGTACGGACAGATAAGGTGGGGAGGAAAGTGACAGGTAGAGGGGCCTAATGAGCTCCTGACAAAGGCGCAACAAACATTTTACATGGCAGACATTCAATTATAAAAATATACATGCGGGAGAAGAAGAGACATGCGGTTTATAGAAGGCGCCTAACTCGGGCATGGCTTCATACCTCCCTGGAAAGCTCCTGTGACTGATTTTGCTCTCCTTGCATGCCTTGACGGCACACTTCTATGTCCAAAGTGCCTTCGAATAGGGGGTTTGCGCGTTCAAAGACAACATTGCTGCTTCTGCATGTGCCCCGTCCCCTGCTATCATGTAGGCGCGGCGAAGTGGACTGCGGAGCCATCTTCACGACTTGATGAATGGTAGGCTTTCCTCGAATAAATAAATATGCTAGTTTAATAAGCCTGTAGGAATCATGGGAGGAATTAGGGCAATTAGTTGTACGTAATTTGTAATGTATTTTTGTAGGTGGAGGAGGGCGGGAAACCGACCTCCTCCCTCCTCTCTTTGTTTCTGGCGAGCGAGAACCTGCCACAAGCTCTGGCACATCTAACCTTCACCCTAACCTGGACCGCATAGAATAACCACTGAAATTCCATCACATGAGTTTAGATTAGCAATCTCCAGTTTGCTGGTGCGGAAAAAATAACGTACACGGAGAAAAAAAAGCCGTCCCCCTCGTTCCCGCCGTCCAGCAACCGCTTCGGGTTGAGGATCGCAACAATGGCGCGAAAAAGGGGAAAAAAAATAATCTGCATATCCGCGGACATGAATGGAACGGGTATGTTAGAACTGAAGCACGAAATGTTTTTTTGTGCATTTACATGCTTAAGGATGGGGCAAGGTGTTCATTTATCCAGCCATGCTTGTTTTCATTACTCCAATTTATTAATCACAAAGAAATGAAAGGCACTTCTCCTGCCCCCGTATCATAAAGAGGACCCAGTTCAAGACGATTTATCTTAATTTCAGCTGTATAGTCCTCCAAATGGAAACAGAGCATGATTTGTAACCGAATCAGATAGCTTTAGAAATATTGCACACCAACTGGTCTTGATCAAAGCTGATCCATGCGATCACGCGTGCATTTTATCTAGAGCTTATACTCCGATGATGCTTTTCGTTATCTTTTCTCAGGAAAAAAATGGATGCCCCGGGTCGGAAAGTAATGACATCGTGATTTAGGGATAATTACGATTTTTTTTCGCTAGTTCCTCGTTTTTACCCCTCACGCTAGAACAATGGAGCCGAAAAGGGGAAAATAACTCTGAGCGATATTGCAATATTTCCGCGAAATAAGCTCCCATGTAGGTAGCGGCTTTCGAGCAGAAGCTCCCTTTTGTGCACAAATTAATTTATCATAGGTCACTCGAAAACGGAGGGCGGTCAAATGCTGGTAGTTTAATGCGTTCAAAGCCTATCAGTGGCGCGATGATGTTTTACGAAAACCATCATGGTTCACAACGTGCGTTCTTTTCTGATGTAGGTGGCAAGCAGCGTTTGTCGAGGACAAGGTTGTCTGCTCGCTTCAAAACAAAATAATGCGCTCATTTCACACGCCCTTCCTGTTTATCAAATACATACAAGGTCCCAAGAATCCCCTCAAACAAGGAGAAGAGGCATAGAAAGAGAACGTGCGCAATAGAGCACACAAGGGTATATGCTGAAACCTTCCCTTCCGCCGAGGATGCCTGCACTCCCTCCTACAATCGTTCCACCCGCCAGCTCGAGCCAGCGTTCGTTACCGCCCCCCTCCCCTCGTAGCAAGAGAAGAAGAATGGCAAGAGGTTGGACCTTCAACTCCCCATTTCTTCTCCTGTCACTCAAGCTCCTATGCCTGATCCTCCTCGCCGTGGACGGTGCTGGTGCCTCCGCGCGCAGCCAAAGTGACTACTATACCCGTTTGGGCCTGAAACGCGATGCCAACAAAAAAGATATAGCTAGAGCTTACAGGCGCATGGCGGTCAAAACTCATCCAGGTCAGTAGGGATGATCAGTTGTACTCTGCTCTTCCTCCTCACGTCTTCCTTTCTATCCATGGAATCAGATAAAGTGTCGCCAGACAAACGATCAGAGGCCGAGAAAAAGTTCAAGTCCATCACTGAAGCGTACGAAGTGCTCAGTGATCCCAAGAAACGAAAAATTTACGATACCTACGGCGAAGAGGGCGTGCGGTAAGCGAAAAGGGAGGAGTGGAGAGGGGTTCGGGTTAGGGTAAGGGTTAGGATTATCATCACGGACAACGTAGAAAGGAAGAAAAGGAGAAACGGGAGGCGGTCTTGGTGACGGAGGGTCAGTCATATACCCTTGGTAAAGGCTAGAAATGACTAGTTTGGGCGCGCAAGACAACGAGGAACGGAGGCAGATCCGTTAGGGAGATGCAACGTCTTACACTCCTTGCTTTCCCACAGGGCCTCGGCGGGCGGCGTTCCCCCTCAGGGTCCAGGAGGTTATGGTTTCCCCGGCGGAGCAAGTCGGGCTAGAGGGTTTAATGGGGGTGACGGCGGGACTCGATTTTTCTTCAACGGCAGGGAGTACCGAGGCGGGCCCAGCCCTTTCGACGGGGGAGGAGGGGGAGGAGGGGGTGGAGGGGGCTTTGCAGCGGAGGATGTTTTTGAGCGCTTTTTTGGAGACATGTTTTTCGGGTGAGTGGTGGGTAGATTACTGTGGAAAGGGTCAGGGGAGGCAGGTCGCCTCGAGAGGTAAAGGCGGAGAAACGGACAGTGCACAGCTGAGGTTAATAAACGCGCTCAAAGCGAAAGCCGCACCAGAGCGCTCACCAATGAATCGTGCAGAGCCATCAAAACTAGTAAAGAGATGACCTCACAACGCCCCTCCCTTCCTCCCTCCCTCCCTCCTTCTTCCTTCCGCCAGCCCGGGCGCCAATGCACGGCCGGATCCGATGGGTGGTTCTCGCGGTTTCCAAGGGTACCAGCAACAACAACGACGATGGCAGCAGCAGCAACAACAGTCTGCAAAGCAGGAAAAAATGGTGTGTAGTCTAGAGGAGCTCTACCGTGGAACCACGAGGCATGTGACGGTGCACTCAGGGAGGAGGTAAAGCGGGAGGGCGGGAGGGCGGGAGGAAGGGAAAAATGAGCCGGGGAGGTTTTTCCTCCAAGTAGTAGGAATCCAGTATTTGTATTCTGATCTCCGGAGTTCGGCACGCTGGCTGGAAGGGCTGGATCTCCTGTTTCCCCATTGCTTTCTGCGCGCTTTTTCTCGTTGCCTCGCTTCCTCCTTCTCCCTCGGGAGACTTCCCAAATACACCTCTGTCGCCTTACGCCTCCGTCACCCTTGGCTCCTTCCGGTACAGAGAAAAAACCTTCCGCGTGGAAATAAAGCGTGGCTGGAAGGCCGGGACCAAGATCCAATTCGCCGCCGCTCCCTCCAGCCCTCCTTCCTTCCCTCCCTCGTCCCCTTTCCCACCCGTGGTTTTCATCCTGGTGGAGGCACGCCACCGGTATTTTACCCGGCGTGGCGACGACCTGGTCTGGAGGAAAGGATTGAGCACCGCGCAGGTGAGGAGACGTGGAGAGAGGGGAGGAAAAAGGGATCTTGGAACCTGGAGGGTGGAGGAAGTCTTGGGGGCCGGATGAGGGTAATGGCTTGAATGTGGATCGTCGCATGGTAAGAAGGCCCCGGAATTTTGATGTCCGCGTAGATGGACGCAAGGAGAGGTTTGTGTGCACGGTGTTCATTCAATTAGTAATTTCTTGGGATCTTCTCCCTTTTCTGTGTGTAGGCCGCCAAGGATATCGTCGTCAAGGTCCCCCTCTTGAACGGAAGAGAGGTGAAGGTGAAAGTGGAAAGAGGGAGAGTGCCTCGGGATGGGAGCCTCCTTCGACTGCGGGAGAAAGGAGGGGGTATGCCGAAAAAGGTGAGAGAGGTCGGGGAAAAGAAGGGGGGGAAGCGGAAAAAGGTGTCGGGCTAGTGGATAGACGTTGGGTTTCCTCCTGCTGCTTGCTCAAGCAAAGAAATGACCATTACAGGGTGGAGGCTTTGGTGACCTGATCGTGGAGCTCTATGTGCAAAAATAGGCAGAGCGTTGCCATTTGGTGGAAAAACGGACGAGAAAGATGGAAAGGGCGCGATACATACAGAGAAGGCCCACTTGTGCAAAGCATGCACATGTCAAAGAATGCTGCATAGCTGCTTTGTCAACCTACTATGCCCAGGCAATCTCGTTGGATATCGATAGTGATATTTAATTTGGCACTACTTGATCTCGGCCGAACGGATATTTCTAATGACCTCACTGACATCGAAAGTAAATAAATGAAGAAATTGTACTAGTAATGAGTCAGCTACAATTTGATGTTGTGCTTTTCGACGTGCGCATGGCTTTTATTATGCTCTTTCGTAATCACCATTATTTTTCGCTTCCCGTGAATTTGTCTTCTGGCGGGATGTTTTCTATGGAGACATTGAAGAGTGTTTCTTCCTGTCCTACATACATATGCAGTACCCATCATTGTTTAAAACAAGTTGTCAAGGGGCACAAGCTTGCACAGTGCCCTAGCTCTCATTCCCCGCCTAGTCTAGCGCATCTATTAGACAACAGTCGTAAGCCAGCTTTCAGCGTCCGAACCCTCATTCTGTACATGCAATGGTAGGCAACCGACTGTCGAATGCAGAGAAAGAGAGGGATTGCCCACCGGCTGCCGGCTGCTTTTCGGGATGTAAGTTGTGGTCGTGGTGATGGAGCTGGTACGGGATAAGGGCACCAGCGAAGGGGACTTTGTCAACAGTGGTGTGGGGGGGGCTCCACTCAAACGCACGAGCGGCGAGGAGGTCAGGATGCTCCAATCGAAGTCGCATTTCATCAAATCATCAAAATCGAGCGTTTCGTCACCATCGGTCGAGACCATCTTTTGCTCCTCCGCCCCTTCCAGTCCTGCCGAGGTTTGTCCAAACACCTTCCCGGTACTGGTCGCGCTAGGGCTGTTTGCCATATGTGAGCCATGCACGGAAAAGGCTGCTAAGGAAAGCAGAGTGGTCTGAAACTCCATGATGCTGGGTTCATGCGGATAGGCGCTCTGCCCGTCGGGACAATTCCACGCTCCCCTATGCTCTCCTTCGTCGATCCCTTCCGAAGTCTCTCCACTACTTTTTGTT
>Ga0209925_1000748_pt1 | contig 16484 bp, 24 predicted proteins | sample SalPonR2_A_D1_MG_FD_185702 | JGI IMG/M metagenome (GOLD analysis project Ga0209925, IMG submission 185702) | Salt pond soil microbial communities from South San Francisco under conditions of wetland restoration - Salt Pond MetaG R2_A_D1_MG... ...
GGGCGAGGGTAGCGATGGGAAAGCCCAGGCGTTCTTGGTCCGCCTCGGGGGGGAGAAGGCAGAGAAGATAAAAAGTGTGAGCTTCTCGGATGGTGGCTTGATATCGCATGGGTGAGTGGTTTTGAAACGAGAACAAGAGACTCCTTCTGAGAAAGAAAGGGGAGGCAGCGTTGAGAACCCAGGCGTCGTGCTGCGGACCATACCGTCTGACATGAGCGTAGCAGGCTCTGCATTTTACCGTCGTCATACGTCTCACTCTATGTCTCCTTCCCTCTCTTCATCCCTTAACAGTACTCCCTCGCTTCATGCTTTTGCTCGCCCTGCACCCGCACGGAGCCTCGCGCTCCTCCTCCTTTCCCCATCTTCCTCCTCCTCCCTCTCCGCTGCTGACATGCAGCTCGTCAATCCCTCCGGCGCCAAAGCGACCCCGCACGGCGTCCTCTCCTCCCCCATTCCCTCCTCCCACCCCTCATCCCTCAGCGCCTCCTGCCTTGTCCTCTCGGACTCCGGAGCTGTCGTTGAGATCACCCTCACGCAGGGGAAGTTTATGCAGCGCCTGGTCGCCCCCCCGTCCTCCCCCTCTCTCCCCCTCGCTTTCCGCGCGGGCCCGTACGTCCTGCGGGGGGAAGAGAATCAGGGACCAGGAGTGGAAGTATTTCGGGTCGTGGACGGGCAGTCAGTGGGGAGGGTGCGGGGCAGACGGTCCTTACGGGGCCTCTGGGCCGGTATAAGAGGCGGCTGGAGGGAGGAAGAGAAGGAGGGGAGGGAGAGCGATCTGCTGGTGTTGACGGTCGACAAGGCAGAGACCTTGGTGCTCCAGACCATGGATGACCGTTTAGGTGCGTGGGATGAGCGCGGGGGCAAGGGAGGAGGCAGGAGGGGGCAAGAGAGAAAGGAGGAGAGGGAACTCGTGAAGGAGATAGGCATGGGCTCTTCTTTTCTTGGCCCCCGAGTCTCTCCTTAGTTTCTCAAAGTCAAACCTTTTCCCTCCTTACCTCCCCCTCCATCCTCCCTTCCTCCTCGTCCAGTCTGGCTCCGGGAAGAGTGTCTTGCAGACGTCGCACAGGTCTTGATCGTCGACCATCGACCCCCGGCGGAGGGAGAGAAAAGGAGCGGGACAGAGGACGTCACCGAGGCACTGGCAACCTCGCCCCTATTCGAAAAACTGCTGGTAAGGTTCTGACCCGCAGAGCGCCTGCGATGTTCAAAGTTTGGTCCTTACCTTTCATTCCCCTCTATCTTCCCCATCTTCCCAGAGCGTCGTGCTCCCGCCCTCCCCTTCGTCTTCCTCTGTCCGAGACCCGCACTTTGGGCTGACCAAGATCCTCCTCTTCCTCTGCGCACCTTCCTCCCGGCTCATCGCCCTCCTTTCCTCCCACGGCGGCACCATCCTCTGGACGCGCGACCTCCCCTCGGTCGAAGGAAGGGAAGGAGCGCGGTGGAGGATGGTGCAGCAAGGAGACGAGGTGCTTCTGGTGGGCGAAGGAGGAGAAGCGCTGGCGATTTGGTTGGACATTGCCACCGGTAGGAATCGGGAAGTGGAGGGAGGGAGGAAGGGTAGGAGTAGAGACATGGGGGGGAAGATGGAAGGTGCATTCTGACGCTCCCTCCTTAAATTTCTGCGACATGCTCTCCGCTCCCAGGTCATGAGATAGCCTCACTTCCCACCTTGGGACTGACCCCCCCAGCCCCCTCCTCCTCCCTCCTCCTCTTCCCCATCGCGAGCTCCTCCTCCTCCTCCTCCTCTCCTCCTCGTCTGCTTCTCGTGGACACCCGCAACGCCACCGGTCATCGGGCTCGATTCCTCGACGGGTCTTCCTGTGCCCAAGGCGCCTTGGGCGGGAGGGAGGCTGGGACCGAAGAGAGTCTTGGGGATCGCCCTATCTTCTATCACACCCTCTCAACCCCTTCCTCGGGTGGCGCCTCCCTCCAGACCTACCGCCTTTTCAAGCCCTCTTCTGCGCCTTCTTCCCCTAACTGGCCCTTTCAGTCTGCTATTGTCGGCGCTTCCTCCCTCCCCAGTCCGAGCGAGCTCGTGGTCAGCACTGCCTACCCGGATGTTCGTGAGACCATGACGGCTCCCTCCTCTCACCCATTGGGGGACGGTGCGCTCCTGCTCAAGTATTTGAATCCTTACCTGGTGGCCCTCGCCAGCACCGCCTCTCTCCCTCCATCCCCTCCTCCTGCCTCCCTCAATGTGACCAGAGACGAGGGCAGCCAAGAGGGAAGGAGGCAGGGAGGGGACGAGGGCGGGAAGGAAGTCTCGACCCTCTATGTTACCTTGATGGACACTGTGTCGGGGAGGGTGCTCTATCGTGTGTCACATTTTCACGTCCAAGGGCCGGTGCGGATGCGGCTGGTGGAAAATTGGCTAATCTACTCCTATTGGAATTGCAAGGTTGGGAGGGAGGGAGGGGTTGGAGGAAGAGTGGGCGGGAGGCAGGAAGAGAGCAAGTGGTGTTTCCATTTCTCCCCGTCATGTTGCTGCTAGTTTGACCCCCAACGTGTGCCAGAGTACGTCTCAGAGTTGCCTTCTTGCCTTCATGACTCATATCTTCCCCTCTTTCTTTCTCTGTCCCTCATGCAGGCGCAGCGTACTGAAATCGGCTCGATCACCCTGTATGACGGCTTCATTGACAGGAAAGGCCTCGGACTGTTCACCTCTCCCGAGTTCAAAGAACGGTGAGAGGAAGGGCGTCAAGAGATGAGAATTTCGTATGCCGGGTAATATCCTGCTCACGTCGCCTTTCCCCTCCGTTCTCACTTCCTTCCCGGGCCGCAGAACCTCTTCTTTCGACGGCGACGCTTCTCCAGTCGCCCTCCAACAGACCTTCCTCTTCCCTCATCCCATCCTGACGCTGGGCAGCACCCTAACGGCCCGCGGGATCACCACCAAAGCATTGCTGGTCGGTTTCGAACCTGGACAGATTCTCCTTCTTGACCGTCGCCTCCTGGACCCTCGTCGTCCCACTGCCCTTCCGCTTTCCAAAACAGAGAAGGCGGAGGGTCTCTTACCCTACGCCCCGCATCTCCCTGTCCTCCCTCCTCATGTCGTGACGTACAACCATACACTCCACGGCCTACATTCCCTATACACCGCCCCTTCCTCCTTAGAATCCACCACGCTTCTTCTCGGCGTGGGGGACCTGGATTTGTACTTCACGCGTCTCTATCCCAGTCACAAGCCCTTTGACTTATTGCCGGACACCTTCAACCACGTATTGGTTTCCTTGGTTTTGCTTATTTCCGTGGTAGGGGTCGGATTTTTGGGGAAAGCGGCCCAGGCGAAAGCTCTGCGAGAAGCATGGGCTTGAGGGAGTATGGCTGCACGATGGCTATTGTCCAGCTTTGCTGTATGTCGGTAAAACTAAACTTGTCGGCGTACAGTACATGCTTTCAATTGCTGTGGACGATCTTGACATGCCACGTGCATGCTCTTGTTGCTTTTAATCGTTCGAAGTGCTTCGCCTCGCTAAATTTGGGGCTGTTGGAATGTACATGTATATTTAAAAAAAATTATTACAACTCGTTGAACACCCCGACATTCAGATATAAGAGTATTTCGCCCTCAACGTACTGTGGGGGAGGGGCGAGACGTGGGTCACGGATGACGCGTGGCAGGATTTTTTCCGATTTTTCATACGTCCAACTTTGAAATTTTCTCCTAACCGGCAACTATCATATTTATATTCTATATTTCATCATGGGTCCCACGTATGAGAACACCGAAACATTACATTTATTTTATGGTGTCAAGTAGACGATCGCGAGGCGTACATTGCTCTCACTTTTGGCAGAGAACTAATCATGTCTCTCGAGCATTGACTACCATCGTAACCACCCACAAGATAGCTTTTATGGTCTCCTCTTGGCCGCAACGAGTTGGAAAGAAATCATATATTTACTCAAAACATGGCAAATTTCGTGATAAAATCGTCAGAAATTGAGAAAAAGGTGTATACTGGGTGACCTAATAACCTCCCGGAGAGCAAAAATGTTGCGTCTTGGACGATGCAAGTAAATGAGAAACAAAATCTGCCGAAATAGGATTTCTCCCCCTATCGGGTAGTATTTTTTCGATTATTTATTACGGTAGAGTCTCACATGCCAAAAATTTCAGATGCCGAGAAAAGTGTGTTTTTACTTTTTGTACTTATCTTGTGGCCTGCAGGCAAGAGTACAGATCAAAAATTGTCCCCTTTTTGACTTGTGCTCCACTTATCTCATACATAATTGCACACCTTTTCGCTTTGTATTTCACGTTGATATAAAGATGTAGATTACGCAAAAGGTTTTTTTACGCCAGCCTCCGTATTGATTATTTTGTTCGACCTCCATACTCGCTGGATAAGCGCTTGGGCCGTCGGTAGGAAAGGCGAGGGCGCCAGCCACCCAAAGATACTTCACAACGCACGTTCCGTCTTGAGTTGCCTTAAACGCAGCCCTGCTTGTGAGGAGGCTACAAGGTGTAATCTGCATTTTGAAACTACTGTTTGTAAATTGCGTTTATTTTTCTTTTTTTACGTCATGTGTCAACAGGGCATCAGCTCGCAGGGCTGAGGCTTGTCAAGTATGGGCAAAAAAAAAAATCATGTAGGAGCCGCCCTGCGAGAGCTCGAGGAGTCAAAGGATGCAGGAACCTTAAAATTAGGGGAAGAGGAGGACTTTGAAAACGAGAATAGCAGTGAAAATATGTCAGAGAGCGACGACCACGAGGAGGACACGGTGGAAGGAGAAGAGGAGGAGGAGGAGGTAGACGAGGAGGAGGAGGAGGAAGAAGAGGAGGAGGAAGAGGAGGAGGAGGTACAAAATTTAGAAGAGGACGAAGAGGTGGAGGAGGAGGAAGCAGAGGAGGAAGCAGAGGAGGAGGAGGAAGAGGGGGAAGAGGAGGAGAAGGAGGAGGAGGAAGAGGAAGAGGTTGAAGATGAAGAAGACGAAGAAGAGGACGAAACGGAACACTTAGAGACTAAAGGGGGAAACAGTCGACCTACCAAACGAGGGCGGTGAGTGGTTCCATATAAATTTGAATATGGATGCAATGTGGCTCTATGTGCCGCTTGTATCCCGTGGAGGTGCGCGATGGATCACATTATAAGCTCCCTCTGTGTCCTGTACCTCACACCAACGAAATTTTCCTTTATGTGGCCTTTCTTGGCGACAATAGGTATGCCCCTCCCACCGAAGAGGAAGAGAGGTACCTTCGTCAGCCCGAAGCTTTTTTCTGTCGAAATCTCCTACGCCTTCAAGTACAAGAAGTTTTGGCAGACGTGCACCTATCGGGATGGAGCGAGCAAAGAGGGAGCCCTACCGCAGTCAGGAAGGCCTTAACGAAATTTTTATTCACGTTGCGAGAGACACTGTTGGGGATGAAAAGTGGGGTAAGTCAGAGAGGGCAATGGACACAAAGTAGAGTGCAGTGCAAAGTGCGGTTCTGGTCGACATGCCCTCCTCTCCCCTTTCCTTACCTGCCAACCTCTCTCTTCTTCCCCTACCTGGTCTCCACCGCCCTTGGCCTAGACCATGCCTGCGGAGGCCTCCGACCCCGCTTTCCCTTTCACCCCACACGTGCAATGGCCCGAGGCCTCGTCGGCCCCCCTTCCCTTCCTCCCCCCCCGTCAAGTGGAGGTGGTAGGTTCCTTCATGCTGGGCGCTTTGAGCAAACCGGTACGTGAGGAGTCCGGCGGGGAGGAATGGATGGAAAGGAGGGTGGGGGGAGGGAGTGGGGGGGAAAGCCGTCGACGTGGCCCCTTAAGCTTGCTTCCTTTGACTCCTCTTCCACTCTCGCGGCTCCGCTTTCCTTCCCTCCAGGCGCCCTCCGTGGACGTGGCTGTGGAGGTTCCAGCCCCCACCTTCGGTCCTCGCTGGCCGTGGTTGAATTACCGGTATCACAACAGACGGAACGCCTACTTGGCCCATATCAAGCAGGAGTTGGAGGGAGTTGAGGCCATCAGGTGGGTAGAGAGGGATGAGGGTTGGCGCCGACCTCTCGCCCCGGACCTCCTGCACGTTTTTGTGGACCGAAAGCTGGTTTTTTTCACCATGCCTTCCCTTGTGCTACCTTTGAGTTGCTCCACTTCTTCGCCTCTCTTCCTCCCTGCCTCCTTATGCGTGTTGCAGATCGATAGAGGTGGAGGCCTTCAAGGGGGACCATCGCCGGCCTCTCCTTGTCCTCACGCCGACAGCCCATACTGGAGGAGTCAAGTGAGGATGGAGGGAGGAGGGGAAGGGGAAGGAGGGCAGGGAGGATGGAAGATAGGTAGCAATCAGGCTTATCGTCTTGGTATTTCCAACAGGGTGCGACTTTGGCCTTCGATTGCCCTCGTCGACGATGTGAAGGGTGGGGTCAACAGCAAGAAGAAGGGGGCAGGAAAGAAAGGAGAGTCTGAGGACGCAACGAAAGGAGGGGGCATCATGGAGCGACCAAAGCTAAACCCGCACCGATGCAATGTTCGACGACAGGTAAAGGGAATCAGAAAGTGATGGCGAGAGGAAGGACACGTGTGGGTGATGAAAGGGAGCAAGTGCCCGGGGATGGTGGAAAGCGCTTGCATCTACCGTCACGTATCCTCGGCATTCAGCCCTAGACCAATCTCTGTCGTCCCCCTTTTCCCCTCATATGGCGTCTTTCCTCCTCCCTATCAGTCCTGGAAGGACGGTCCCGAGCCCTCGACTCCACACTATTCCCAAGGCATCCTCCAGGAGGGCTCGTTCAAACAGCATTTGGCCGTGTTGCATTCGTGGCTAGGGCGGGAATGTACAGGAGTTAAACAGGCAGTTGTCCTCTTGAAGGTGAGAACTATGTAGGAAAATGGGCTGTAGGGGAAAGACAAAAAGGAAGGTTGCAGGGAAAAAGCCTCGTAATCCCTTCCAGGACGAATGCGTGTGCTTTCATGACATACCATACTTACACAGGGCCTTAATTTGTCCTCTCCCTCTTTTTCCTCGATATTCCCGTCAGGTCTGGCTCGCTCAGCGGGGCTCGCTCTCTGCGCTCGACTCCTTCGACGGCTTCTCCCTCCTCTGTCTGGCTGCTTTCCTTCTTCAAGAGAGGCGGCTCAATCCCAGGTACGTTTGTGGAATTTATGCCTCTGCTCTTCAACGTATTCCATTTTCGCGTCCTTTCTGTCCCTATTCCGCCCACCTTTCTCCGCGTCACCGGCCCTCCTTCCACAGGATGGAAGTTCTTCCCGCCCTGATGGTGATGCTCCAGTTTCTTGCCGAAACCGACTTGACCGAAACGGGGACAAAACCTTTACTGCTGAAGGGAGGTAAGGAGGAGGGAGGCTGGATTATTCATATCTCAAGAGTTGAGGCTGGATGTGAAATTGAACAAGATTAGGCACATCAGAACGCTTTGGTATCTCGGACTCGAACCGGAAATTGCGGCCCCGGAGAAGAGAAGATAGGGAAACTGCAAGGGTGGACAATCAGAAATCATAGTCAGACGTGACACCTCGAGAGGTCTTTTGTACAAGGGCAGTTTTTCACAACCTTTGCCCTTGGTCTCTTTTTCTCTCCCTGTGCGGACACAGCCTCTTCTCCTCTAGACCCCTCACTTTTCGTGGGTGCTTTTGTGGCGTGTCTGCTGATCGAAGAAACGGGAGGGAATGCCTTTACATACCTCTCCCGCTCCGCCTGTGCTGAGCTTCAGGAGGAGGCGAATCGGGCTCTCAAGTTATTGCGGACCGATGTAAGTGGTCAGATGCAAAGAGAAGAAATAGAGCTGCGAGGAGGACGGCTTAAGACCAGTCCCTGTCTGGCGCGCCATGTAGCATGGTCGCATCTTCCTTTCTTCTCACCATTTCACCCTCTCTCCCCCGCTCACCTTGACCTTTCTTCTTGGCTCTTCCTTCTCCTTTGCTTCGCGCAGGTCCGCTCTGCCTCCACCGTCCTGTTCCTCACGCCCTTCCCCTTTTTGCGCACCTTTGACTACTATCTGCGCCTTCCCCTCCGTTCGAAAAGCGAGCAGGCCACCGACGCGGTCAGCGTAGCGACAGCACAGGTATGCATTCTTCTCGAGTCGGACGGGCTGATCTCCGAAGAGGCATTCGTTCAAAAAACGAATCCACGGACAATCGGGGTCTGTTCTCCTCCTCTGTCTTTTCTTGCCCTCTCTCGTGTTCCTTGTTGATTAATTGTATCTCAATTCCTGGTTTCCTTTCTTTTCAACTCCTTCTCTACTTTTCAGGAGGAAGAACGCGTCTGCTGCGATCTTCCCGTCGCCTCCTACTTGTCCCGAAAGGCCGCGCAGATCCTCAGCCTCGCCCTGGGGAACCGTGCGCGCCGCGTGCGTGCTTTGCCCGCTGCTTGCTGTGTTGAGCAGAACTTGGGAAGAAAGGGGGAGCGGGGATGGGTATGGGTGGGCATCTCGATCGACCCTATGCAGGCGTTGCGACTTGTGGATCGGGGACCACCAGCTGAGGAGGAGACAAAGGCGAGAGAGGTGAGTGTGGCTTCGAATATATTGGAAGAATGAAGACGGGAGGGACGTGGTGGAAGAGCGAATGGTTGAGGCTTGTATTGCTTGTCCTTAGGTCAGCCGCGCTTTTTTCCTCCTCGTCGTTTCTTTTCGTCGATCCCCCCCTTCGATCTTCCTCTTGTTTGCTCACCCAACCCTTGCTTTCTCTTCTTTGTCCGATCAGTTTCGCGCATTCTGGGGCCAAAAAGCAGAGCTTCGACGCTTCAAAGACGGGGCCATTGTAGAGGCCGTAGTGTGGGGAGGAGGTAAGCTGGATGGACAGGGACCAGGAAGCTATAGAAGTGATTCAATTCAGAGGAAAAGGAGGCATCTAGAGGTCTTGGATGATTCTTCTGCTCACAGAGGGCGCTGTCACTGCTTACACAGGTGGAGACAGGCACAAGATAGTGGAAGAGATTATGCGGTATACCTTGGGGTACCACCTGCGGCATCGGTGAGATAGGAGGGAAGGCGGTGGGGGAGGGTGGGGGAGGAAGAAGTCAGGGAGATGTGTGACGTTAAGGGCTTTGTGAATGGTACCGAAGATAGCGGGGGAGAGGTACAGGCTGATCGATCTCTGCACTTTTATGGGCGATAGGTTTCCTCCCTCTGTTGCCACCTCGCTGAGAATCTTGGGAAATGAATTGGTTATGTTGCTGGAGCTTTCCAAGGAGCGATCGGCAAATGGAGCGTCCGCATCTTCGTCCTTGCCCTCGCCCTCCTTGACGCCTGAGGCAATGACAAAGGCGGCTTTGACGGCATTGGATTCCCTGACGACGAAGGTAAGAAGCGGAAACAGAAGGGGGAATGAGAAGGGTGAGGCTGGCTGCTTGTTAGCTGAGATATCATATTTCGTTATTTCTATCATTATTTGCTCCCTCAAACCCCCCCTTCCACCTACTCCCAGCTCAAAGAAGGCGTATCGTCCTGCCTTCCTCTTGCCATCGAGGCGGTCGCCCCCCTCTCTCCCGCCCTCCGGCACACCTCCCTCTTCCCCCCTTTTCCCCATCCCCTCGTCCATGGAGCCAGTCGACTCTTGAAGCGTCTAGAGGGGCAGCAGGTGTCTCGTACAGTCGGTACGGGGAAGAGAAAGGCGGAGATCTTGCGGGGAGGGGGCAACAAACAGATCGAGTGAGGTTACATTGATTCTGGGATCGCTTTCCTTTTCTTCTGATATCCTTTCCCGTCACTCTACTTCCCGCAGCCCCTCTTCCGATCCAGGTGCAACTTCAGAAGTCGAACAAATGGCCCGACGACTTAGAAGCCCTTCGACGGGCCCAGACAGCTTTCTTGCTGCAGATTGCTCGGAGGTGAGAGGTCGAAACGCATGTGACACTGTGTTGTCGCGATGTCTATTGATTTATCTCTCGCCTATTCCCCCCTGACGATAAACTCTCGATGGAATTGTGTCGTACAATTCAATTTATTTTTCTCTCTTTTTCCCTCCCTCCCTGTCTATCTCAGCCTCGAGCGCGACCCTGAGGTGAAAGCCTCCCTGGCTGGCCCCAACGCACTGGATATGATGCTAGACGGCTATGTGTTCCGGGCTTCTCTCTCCGTTTTTCAAGAAAGCTCCCTCCTTGGTCTGGAGGGAGAGCGAGTGGAGAAGGAGGAGGTGGGGCGCTGGACAGAACGCGCTCCCACCCACCATCGACTCATCCAAGCTTGTCACGCAGCCAATCCTCTGTACGGCCGCGTTGTTCGCTTATGCTCCATATGGCTTTCCAATCATCTCCTCCCACCTATACCCTCCGACTCCGCCCTTCTCTCATCCGGAACCGCTTCCAGCTCGCCGTGTCTCCCCCTGGAAGCCCTCGAACTACTCGTTGCCGCGCTCTTCTCCCCGCCCGGCCGACCCCCAGGGTCCCTCCTCGCTGGCCTCCTCGCTTTCCTGTCCCTCCTTTCCACGCATGATTGGCACTCCACTCCCTTGCTTGTTGACCCGCACCACACCCTTCTTCCTTCCGACCACGAGGCTGCAGAGAAAGCCTTTGAAAAACATCAAGGCAAAGCGGGAGTCCGGGAGGGAGGGGGGTCTATGATGTATCTACTGGCGCCGTACGACAAAGAGAGGGGATGGCGACCTTCCTGGACATCCTCTTCTTGCCCAGAGCCCGTAATCCTAGCCCGAATGAAGGCTCTCGCTGCCATTTCGCTTCAATCACTGTTGACATGGATGGAGGAAGGTGGAAAGGAGGGAGGATGGAGAGCTGCCGTGGTTCCTTCTTCCCCCTTCCAGGCGGCCTCGTCGCCACTCCTGCAGCCGCCTCAATTCGACGTATTGATCCGTTTCAAGCCAGCATGGGTAGGTCCACTCTTCTCTGGCCCCTATCGTGAGGGATGGAGGGCGTGGGAAGAAGTCCAAAAAGGCTGCAAGGCTCTGCGTTGTGGACACCTGTACAAAAATCTGGCAGGTGCACAGGCGCAGAAACGGGTGGTGGGGATGGATCCAGTGAGCGAGTACCAGAAGAAACTGGTGAAGAGGTATGGAGGCTTGGCTTTATTTTTTATGGCGGGGGCTGAAGGAGGCCATAGGGAAGGCTTAGCGGTAAGATTTCGTCCGCGGCTGTTCCTTTCCTCGTCCTTTTCGGTGTTGCAGAGTAGAGGGAAAATCCCGATCAAAGTTAAGCCAGATGAAGAAAAGCGAGAAAACATCGACGGTGAAGGAGTATCATTCATGCTCCCAAATGTGGGAGAGGTTTTGAGCGATTTCAAGCGGCTGGGTGAGGAAATCGTGGAGGAAGTGCTCGTGCTTTGAATAAGGAAATTTTAAAAAAGGCGCATAAATAAATAAGTGTGAAAGTATAAGAAAAGGGCGCTCGTGCCACGGAGCGCACACGATGTATGTTTGAATAGAAAAAGGATGTGAACGTCACAGATGCGAATTCCTAATAAGCTGAAGCATAGCTGGAAATAAAGTAGACAGCGAAAGAATGTTCACTTTTCTGAAACTATTTCCACATGGAAGGTGTTTCCTTTCTGTTAACCGCGATATTAAAATTGAGCTCAGAAGACAAGTTTTAAGCAGCTATCTTTGGCCTCCGGCTTTCTTCAGGCGTTCCAGAGCTCCCATACTTCCCCCATTCCCTACCTCTCCATCTTTTGCGTCCTCCTCAAGCCCTGCCCTTGCAAACACTGCAGCCGGAACAGGCTTGGCCTTCACCTGTATTTCGGTGTCCCCCTCAATGTGGATCTCCTTTTCCTCCCCTCCCTCCTGTATCCTGTCTCCCTCCTCCCCCTCCTCCTCCATGTCCTCAATGTCTATCTCCTCTTCATTCCGTTCCAATGCTGCAACAGCCGCTGCTGTCACTGCCTGAAGCCTCTTGGCCTGTCTCTCCACCGCTTCCAGTTCCTCCCCCTCGCTTCCTCCCTTCCTTTTGACACCACCCGCTCCTCCGGCCATGACCCGTGCAGCTTGAGCCCTTTTCGCCTTCTCCTCCGCCTTGGCCGCTTCTCGAGCCAGGGTCTCAGCGTCAGCGGTCGCCTCGTCTTTTTCCTCCCCCCCACCCTCCTTCGCTTGCACCATGGCCATAGCGTCATCTGCCATGTAATTAACCTGCAAAAGATTCAAAAAGATAGGAAGAACAAAATGATAGTGGGCAAGGGAAGAGAAGCACTGGGATCATCTTGCCAGTGAAGGTATTTTGCTCTCTGATCCTTCCGGTCGAGTTTCCTTCAGTTCCCCAACATCCACCCACTCCTTGCACTGCTACCTGTGAAAAGGCGGTCTGTACAGTCCTCTTTACGCGCAACATGTCCCGGAATGTCTCCTCATTCCCATGATTGACCTGAAACGGGAGTGGCCAGTAATTTAAAGGGGAGATATGGACGATGAGGAGGAGCGAGGAATGTGCGTGGACAAGCAGCAAACAATTACATTGCAACATATGATGCGCGCCCTCGGGTACTCGTTTAGATTTAGATGAGGGAAAGTGGAGTAGAAGCAGGAGAATAACGCACCTCAAAATCTTGCCATTTCTTCCAATAACCAGGATCACGGCGTGGATCCGCAAAGTTGGCGCCATGTGTATAAACAGCACGCGCTCGGTCGATCTGCAATCGGGAGAAAGAAATGGAATGAGACCACCACAAAAAGAGAGAAGGGCGAACGACAGAAGACGAGGCAACAAACTGCTTGTAACTGGGTGCCCGAAAAGGGAGATAACGTACTTCGCCAAGCTTCCGCTCCAATTCGGCAAACTGGATGCACATGTTTTTAGCCCCCTCGTCGGGTAAGACCTCGATGGCTTTCTGGTATACTTCCCGAGTGCGGGTGACACCGTAGAGAGCCTCCACCTTGAACGAGAAGAGAAAGTGGGGGAGAAGAAGGGAGGACAGCACCAACATAAGAAGGGCGAGGAAGGAGGCATGTCGATGAGCCAGCGACATACACGTGTGACCAACGCATTTGCGTACCCAGTACTGCGCGTGCATGCGTCCAAGCTCAGAGAGGGGGGGTTTCTCGACAATTACCTTCTTGATGTAGAGCAGAAAGAAATCGTAACGCTTGTCCTCGGGCACTGCCTGGGTCCCCCGATCGTATATAGCCATCGCGTGTCGGGCGAGGCCGTGTTCTTCCTCCAGCTTTGCGTACTGAGACCAGAAGGAAAGGAGAGCGTGGGGTGAGCGATGCAGGACTAAAAGAGGGCGGTAAAGGTCACCGCATGAATTTGTGTCATCTCCTGAAAATCGTCTACACTAGGTAAGGAGATGGGAAAAAAAAAAACAGAAAATCGGGAATGCTGGTGGTGGGGAAGTAGCGGTGCTTACCCGGATGTAGAAGTCGGCAGCCTCATCCGCTGGGACCTTCTCCAGGCACTGTTCGAACAAATCGCGGGCCCGCTCCAGCTTGCTCCCACCATACCTGAACCCGAGAATGGGTAATGCAATGGATGAGGAACAAAGGGTGGCAGGACGAAAAGACTGATCGGTGAGCGTTTTGAAGGCTCCCACCCCAGTCCAATAATAGAACTTACCGGGCGACGAATTTCTGAAGGTACAGAGACCACAGGGGCTTGACGTGAGGCCAACCGAAGACAGATACCCCCTAAAAATGGAACGGGATGAAAAAAGGGAGGTAAAGTGAGGCGGGTGGCAAAAAAGAACATGAAAGGTGGGCTGAAACATACCTTCTCGTAGGCGCGGAAAGCCTCCTCGTGGTACGCATTTTCTTCCAGGAAAGAGGCAAAGTTCAGGATTATTTGGGGTGTGGCGACCTGGGAGTGGATGGGTGAAAGCATGAGCGCAGAAATGGACGGTTCATGGAAATATGCGTCTACGATGCGCATGACATCCAGTTTGAAAATCAAGGGGGAGCGAGTCGGAAATGCCGGGAAAAATGCACATCTCCCAATAAAGACACGACAAATGGATGGATGAGACAAGAAGAAATGGTGATACCTTGAGCTCCAAACACCGTTCGTAGGCAGCCTTTGTGGTGGCAACAGTCCCAAGGGATTCTTCTAGGTCCAACAACAAGGACCAGACGCGAGTGGATTTGTGCACGCGTTCCTAAATTGAGGGTGGCAAAGTCAGAAAGAGACAATGCCGGTGAATATACAGAAACAACCTCCATCCTGAATGCAGTTCCTGGTCTTCTACCTGCACAGGGATGCTTGCAATCATCTCTGCCCGCTCCTCGCCCCCCTTCTTCCCGCCTCCCAACGCGCGGCCCTGAGCCTCGGTCTGCCGCCGGCGTTGGATGGCCTGAGACGGCTCAGTGACGGCGTGTTGCATCACCTATGGAAGAGAAAGAGAGAGAAATGAAATGGAATGAGGGAGGCAGTGAAAAGGTGAAAAGTGGAAGGGGCGGCAGGCATACCTGTAAGGCCTCCTCGTAGTTCTCGTGCCGGATTTCCATCTCTGCCCAGGTGCAATAGACACCAGCAAGCTCTTCCACGCCCTGCAGATAGAGACGGGTGAAGACACGAGATTAAGGAAAGAAAGGAAGGATGAAATCGGGGATTCGGGGGGTGGAGTGAGGCAGTACCTTAAAATTGACCAAAGTAGCCTTGTTGAGCACCACGCGAGCGTTGTCAATGTCGTCATGCTCCTCATAGTACCTGCGGGGGGGAAAGACGATTGACATAAGCAGAGCTTGAAAAGGACGCAGGAGGGAGAGAGCAGAAGGGAAACAAGCTTACTTGGCGAAAGCGGTCCAGAGGGAATAGAGCTTTCCGAAAGCCTTCTTGGGGTCGACGGTCTTGACGGCCTCGGTGAAACAGACGATGACCTGCGAAAAGGGGAAGGCAAAAAGCTGAGGACACTGGAGCGGAAAGATGCGGGGCCGGGGGCGACACGGCCTCGGAGTACCTTGTGAGGATCGTTCTGGGCTTGGAAAAGTTTGGCCCGCTTGTGCCACTCGTGGACGTTGTGAGGGTTCTGACGCAGGAGGACGGAGGACAGCTGTTGGGGTCAGGGGTAGAGGAAGAGGGGAGAACGTGTAAGAAATGAGGGGGGCGCGAAGGACGTCGCCCGGCCAATGCTTCCAGTCTTCCCCATTCACATGTCCACCATGTTCTCCTTGTCGGTCCGATCAGCGCCTAAGCCACTGCCTCGTTCACCTTCAAACCACAGATGATTTTAAATAACCCTGTCTCCTCGTTCCTCTCCTCCTCTCTCTCCCCCTCGCGCCTTACCAAAATGGGCCGACGCTCCATCAAATCCTCCAACCGGGCCAGTCGCAGATCCGTGTCGTCGCCCTCCACGTCCAGGTCATCGTCCGTTTCGTCCTCTGGTTCCTGAGGCATCGGGAAACAAACCGAAAGGCTCCTGTCAGACCCGCTTCCTCTCAACCCTTTCTTTCCTCCAAGCCCTCCCTCCCTCCTTCCTTCCTGCCCACTCTAATTCCATACCTCTTCCTCTGCCAACATTGCCACGCGGGCCGTCAACAGAGACTCCTCGCACTGGGAGTAAGCGTCAAAAACCATCGTGAAGTCGCGCACTGTCAGGACGCTGAATGAGGAAAGCAGGGGGCACATGAAGGTGGAGGGATCGAAGTCAGATTGATACTTTGGTGTTAGGGGGGGGAATCGGCTGGTAGGACAGGGCAGTGATTGCGACGTCGGGGGAAAGCCGACGAGGTGCTCGGACCATGCGGTAAGAGGAGATACCAAGCACACTCACGTGGAAAGCGCCTCCTCGTAGACGTCACGGGCCCGTTCAAACTGACCCTGGCGGATGTAGTAGTCTGCCAGCTTGCACCTGAGACATCAGTCAAATATCGTAGGGAAAAGAAATGAAATGACGCTTAAGAAACGTGGGAAGAAGGAAGAGCCCGAGAGGAGGGAGTCAAACCCTACCACAGCTTCCCGGTTTCGTCCGTGAAGCGCGCGAGGCCGCTTCGGATAATGGCGTCCACCTTGAGACGACGCGAGATAGCCGTCGGATGGCGCGCACACATGTCGCAGAGGCGCATCCAGAGGGCGTGTTTGGAGGAGCCTGCAGTGAGTGAGTAAAAGGCATTTCAATGGCAGAAGTGGGGGGCAATTCAACTTTGACACCTACAGACCCATCTACATGGAACCGGGAAAACGTCAATGGGATCAAAAAAGGGTGGGGGCTTTCGAGACGGAAATCAACAAAAACGTCGCACAGCAGGCTAACCGTCCAAACGGACCTTTCGGAGAGAAGAAGGCGTCGTCGTTCACACAGATGGCCAAATGCACAGCGGCCTCCTCCATTTCCCCCAATTTCTCCATAAAATCGACGTAGGACTCGCGCTGAGAAGGGTCGTACTTCAAGTATCGCCTGAAGGAGAGAGTTTGGAAGGGAAAAGGGGTGAGGAAAGCTGTGCTTCCGTCCCTCGATGGAGGCCAAGCGGCTCGAGCGACGACTGTCACGGATTTCAAGGGCAGGGGAAGGTGGAGGGAGGGGTCGAGACGGGGGGAGGCAGGGAGGAACGCACCGGAAGACACGAATTGCAGTCTCCTTAACGCCTAAATTTTGGGCCCACGGAAGGTACAGAGACCAGATTCGCTCGTGCTGGGTGATGGGAAGGGACTGAAGTGCGGCGTCGAAGGCGCGA
>Ga0209925_1000751_pt1 | contig 16464 bp, 13 predicted proteins | sample SalPonR2_A_D1_MG_FD_185702 | JGI IMG/M metagenome (GOLD analysis project Ga0209925, IMG submission 185702) | Salt pond soil microbial communities from South San Francisco under conditions of wetland restoration - Salt Pond MetaG R2_A_D1_MG... ...
GATAAGTGTCCGGTATGTGGTTCGAATATTGTTCAAATTGATGATGAAGTTGCATATAGATGTCCAAATTTTAAATGTCCAGCCCAAATTAAAGGAAGGATAGAAAAGTTTGTATCTAAAGAAGGTTTGGATATTGAGAATCTCGGGGAGAGCTGGATTGATAAGTTTGTAGATGAAGGATTAATTGAAAAATATTCTGATATATTTAAACTCAATTATAATCAAATAAAAAAATTTGAAAAGATGGGAGAAAAATCTGTTGATAATCTTAAAAAAAGTATTGAAGAAAGTAAAAATGTAAATCTTTCAAGTTTGATTAATGGACTTGGAATACCCTATGTTGGGAAAAATGGAGCGCAGCTTCTTTCTAAATCTTTTCAAAATATTGAAGAAATTATTAATGTGGATATTGATAGATTAATTGAAATAGATGGGATCGGAGCTACTACTGCAGAAAGTATAGTTCGGTATATAAAAAAAGAAGAAAATTTTAATGAATTAATGGAACTTAAAAGAATTTTAAACATAAAAAATAAATTGAATACCGGGAAATTTGCCGATAAATCATTTTTGTTTACCGGGTCCCTTGATTCCATGTCCAGAAGTAATGCCCAAAAAAAAGTTGAAGAAAAAGGTGGAATAACTAAAAAATCTATTAGTAATAATATAGATATATTGGTGGTGGGTGAAAATCCCGGATCAAAATATGATAAAGCTAAAGAGATGAACATAGAAATCTGGGATGAAGAAACATTTTTAAAAAATATTAAATAGAAAGAATAGGATTATTATGAATATTTTATACATTATTACAAAATTAGAATTGGGTGGAGCACAAAAAGTTTGTTTGAGATTGGCCAAAGGGATTAAAAAAAATCATAATGTATTTATTATGGCGGGTAAGGGGGGACAATTAAATTCAGAAGCAAAAAAAATTGTAGGAAAGAATTTTATTATAAATCCCTACTTAAAAAGAGAGATATCTCCCTTCAATGATTTAAGAGCTTATTTTTTTATAAAAAAATTTGTTAAAAATAAAAATATTGATATAGTTCATACTCATTCTTCTAAAGCAGGGGTAATTGGTAGAGTTGCATCAAAAAGAAATGGGGTAAAGAAAGTATTTCATACAATTCATGGATTTGCCTTTAATGATTATAGAAACCCAATTGTAAATCAGTTGTTTAAAAATATAGAAAGATATGCTGCTAAATATGCTGATAAATTAATAGCTGTTACAAAAAAGGATATAAGAAAAGGTATAGAGAATAATATAGGAAAGAGAAATCAGTATAAACTAATAAGAGCAGCAGCTGACATTGAATATTTTAAAAATTATAGAAAAAACGAAGATAAAATAAAAGATTCTCTGGATATTCCAAGAGACTCTTTTGTGGTTGTACAGATTTCATGTTTTAAAAAGCAAAAAAATCCTGTCGATTTTGTTAAATTTGCCAATAAAATTATCCGAAAAATTTCTGACAAGATAACTTTTGTTTTAATTGGAGATGGTATTTTAAAAAAGAAAATAAGACAAAAAATAAAGGAATTTGGTATAGGCAGTAATTTTAGATTAACCGGCTGGCAGGATGATATTCGTCCCTATTTAAAAATTGCAGACATTTCAACGCTTACATCACTTTGGGAAGGTTTACCCATAACAATTATTGAGTCTTTTTTAATGAAAACTCCTGTGCTTGTAACAAATGTAGATGGAAATGCTGAAATAGTTGAAAATGGATCCAACGGATTTTTATATGAACCAGGAGATATTTATGATGCTGTTGAGAAATTTCTTATTCTGTATAAGAATGAAGATTTGAGAGAAAAAATGGCAGGAATTGGGAGAAGAAAGGTGATAAAAGAATTTTCTATTGAAAAAATGATTAATGATACCAAAAATTTATATTTTGGTTAGGATATTTTTAATTATATTGACATATTTGGATATTATTGGTATATTTTAGTATAAAAAGGGGGTAATATTATGGATTTTAGTAAGGATATTTATCAAGATCCTGATTTAAAAAAGTTTAAAAAAGATATTGAAAAAGATCCCCGTCTATTTGTTTCATTAGGTGATAGTTTGTTGGCTAAAGGACATTTAGAAGAGGCAATAGCTGTTGCTAAAGAGGGTGTGGAAGAATTACCTAAATTTGTACCTGGAAAATTACTTCTGGGTAAAACATTATTTAAAAATAATGAGATTCAATCTGCGAGAAAACAATTTGAAGAAGTACTACAAATTAATGAGGATAATGCTCTTGCTTTAAGATATTTGGGTAATATTTACAAAGATTTAGGTAAATATGAAGATGCTGAAAAAATTTATGATAAGCTGTTATTTCTTGATCCAATGAATAAAGAGATTCAGGAAGCAATGGAGGAAGTAAAAGAGGCAAAGAATAATGAATCCCTGAATGAGGTTGAAGAATCAGATGGCCAGGATAATTTTGATGAGCTGCCTTCTGAACAGGAACAATATGAAGATGAACCACAACAAAAAAATATAGATGATGAACAAAAAGATGATTATGTGACTACAAATCATTATGAAACAGAAGAACAGGAAGAAATTGATGAAAAATCTTTTTCTGTAGATAAAAATGAAAAGTTATATGAAAGCAAACAATCATCAATTGAAATAGAGAATATGGAAGATATTGATGATCATATATCTGATATATTAAAAAATATTAAAATATATTCTCCTTTCTTAAAAGACATTTATGATTCGGGAGGATATAAAGATGAAGCTAATTTTATAACTAATAAATTGGGAATCTCTGAATCAAAAGAGAAAGAAGAAGATGTTGAGATATCGGGAAATGAAATTATAGGTTTTTCAAGTGAATCAGAAGAAGGCGAGGAGGTTTCAGGATCACAAACAATAGTTCGAAACGATGAAATTTATCATCAAGAAGAAGGTGTTGTTAATGATTTTGAAGAAGAAAATGAAATAGAAACAGAAACCAATGAAACAACGATATCCGGTGAAGAAGAAAATGAGGATTTAGAAAAAATAGAAGAGATGAAAGAAGAACAAATAAAGCCTGAAGCTGATGAAATTGAAGGAAGTGGTGAAGAAAAAAAAGAAGTTGAAGATATTGAAACAGAAGATTTTGAAACTGTAGAAGAAAAGAATTTTGATGAAAATGCAGAGATCAAACCTATTGAAGAAGGAATGGAAATAGAAGATGATGTCAATGAAGAAGTAGATATTGAAGAGGATGAAGAACTGGGTATAGAAGAAGAAGTTGTGGGAGAAATTGAAGATAATGAAGAAGTTACAGATGAAATATTAGATGAAGATATCGAAAAAGAAGAGATGTCTGTCAATGATGAGGCTTATGTATCACTTGAAGATGAATTAGAAGATGAAGATGAAGATTTTGATAAGCTTGTACAGGAAGCAGAGAAAAGTATAAATAAAAAAAAGACAACCGAAAATCAAGATGAAGACATAATAGAAGAATTAGAAGAAAGCCGAGAAAAAGCTGAAGGAATAGATGAAAAAGGAAATATTCGAATAGAAAATAATCAGGAAGTAATAAAAGATAAAGAGGTGATTGACAAATTTAATGGGCATAATGAAATCGATTTTGCAAAGGAATCAGGAGAAATTGAAGGAAATAAAGAAATCAAATCTTCAGAAAATAATGAAATACCAGAGAAGGATATAAATGACATAGAATTAAAAGAAAAGGAACAAAAAAAAGATGAGAAAGAATTAGCAGGAATGAAAAAAATTGATTTAAATAAAGATGAGTCAAATTTAGAAGATATTCTGGAAGATAAAGATAAAAATAAAGAAGTAGATGATGATCTTGATGAGTGGTTGGATAGTTTGTAAACGATATAAGGAGAAATAATGGATTATAAAGAAGTTTTAGATGATGTTTTAGGTAAAGTTAAAGGAGCAATATATTTAACTTTTTGTGGATCAGACGGATTAGGAATAGCTCAATCATCAGATACAGTTTTACCTCCAGATATTGAACTTGGCGATGAAAAAATTGCAAGTTTTTTGGTTACAAAGATGAGTGTGATTAAAGAAATGAATTTGAGTCAAACTAAAGAAGATATTACAATAACCGATCATTATGTTGTTTTAGTTAGAATGGTTTCAAGCGATTATTTTATATCTATGGTATGTACTCATGCTGTTGATATCAAAATTGCAAGATATTATATGTATAAATTAGCTAATACTTTTAAAAAACATTTAACTTAAGCTGGAGAAAAAATGGGAATAATTGGGATTAATGATATTAGAACAGGAAATGCATTGAAAATTGACGATGAATTATACTGGGTTGTTGATGCTGATCATGTTAAACCTGGAAAAGGACAGGCTTTTTGCCGTGTTACTTTAAAAAATGTTGATACAGGCCAGGTTGTTAAAAAAACATATAAACAGTCTGATAAAATTGAAGAAGTTCGTTTGGAATTAAGAAAATGTCAATATTTATATGAAGATAATGACCTCTATTATTTTATGGATATGGAAACTTATGAACAGCTTTTATTATCGGAAAATATGGTTGAAGATAAAAAGTATTATTTGAAGGAAGAAATGGATGTTGAACTTTTAATGTACGGAGAGAAATCACTTGGATTAAAACTACCCACATTTGTAAATCTACAAATTACAAAAACAAAACCTGCTGTTAAAGGAGATACTGTGTCTAATGCTACAAAAAAAGCAACTCTGGAAACAGGTCTTGAGGTGAAAGTACCATTATTTGTAAAGAGAAATGAGGTAATAAAGGTGGATACAAGAAATGGTGAATATGTTGAAAGGGTTAATTAAAAATGAAATTATATGATATATTAAAAAAAATGATTAGCAATAATGCTTCAGATGTTCATTTTAAAGTAGGCAGTCCACCAATGATGAGAATAGATGGAGTTTTAGAACCTATTGATGATAAAACACTTGCTCCAGAACATACTTTAACAATTGCTAAACAATTCATGGAAGATAATCAGTTTGAACAGTTTGAAAAAGATAAAGAAATTGATTTTTCCGTTGGTATAAGGGGTATGGGAAGATTTAGGATTAATTGCTTTATTGCAAGAGGAGCAGTAGCTATTGCATTAAGAAAAATATCTGTTGATATAATGTCAATTGAAGAATTGAATCTCCCTATCAAATTAAAGGAATTGTCTTTATCACAGAGAGGATTAATACTTGTTACAGGTACAACTGGAAGCGGTAAATCAACAACACTTGCCGGCATGATTGATTATATAAATTCAGTTGAGAGAAAACATGTTATTACTATTGAGGATCCTATTGAATATTTATTTAGAGATAAAAAAAGTATAATTAATCAGCGAGAAGTTGGTTCTGATACAGAGAGTTTCTCCCAGGCTTTAAGAAGGATTTTAAGACAGGATCCAGATGTTATTATGATTGGAGAAATGCGAGATAAGGAGACAATAGAAACAGCTATTACTGCTGCTGATACCGGACATTTAGTAATGAGTACTTTACATACAACTAATGCAGTTCAAACTATAAACAGGATAATAGCTTATTATCCCCCTCATCAACAGGAACAAATAAGAATCCAACTGGCGTCTACATTGAAAGCAGTTATTTCTTTAAGATTGATTCGAAAGACAAGTGGAATTGGAAGAGTTCCTGCTGTTGAACTTTTGGTAAATACTCCTCATGTTTCAGAAAAAATATTAAAAAAAGAAGATACTTATTTAATACAGGAGGCAATTAAAAAAGGTAATCAGTATGGGATGCAGACTTTTGACCAATCTATAATGAAATTATATAAAAAAGGATTTATTACTCTCGAAGAAGCGTTAAAACAATCAAGCAATCCAGATGATTTCAAATTAAAAGTTAAAGGGATTGATTCTTCTGATGTTTCAAGTATATGGGATGAAGAGTAGAAGGGTTTGATATATGGTTGATCTGAATAAACAATTTTCAAAAGCAGCAAAATATATCCAAAAAAAGCAATATGACCGTGCAATAAAATTATACCGGAGTTTATTATCAAGCATGGGAAATGATCCCAAAATTCTAAATAAATTAGGCGATACTTATTTAAAAATGGATAAAATTGAAAAAGCAATGAGTATCTTTCAAAATCTTGCAGATTATTATGAAAAAAATGGGTTTTATCAAAACGCTATTGCTGTTTATAAAAAAATGTTAAGAAAAAAAAATGATTTGTCTTTAAAATTAAAGATCGCTGATTTATATGTAAAAACAGGCTCAGAATCAGAAGCTGAGTATTATTATAAAGAGTACAGCGAACATTTTATAAAAAAAAATAAAATTAGTAAAGCTATTCCTGCTTTTGAGAAGATTACGGAATTAAATCCTGAAAATATTGATTTAAAAAAAGAACTTGCTGGATTTTATTATCATGTTCAAAATTATGATAGAATGCTTGAAATATATCAAAAGATTTTTTACATTTTTCTTGAGGAGAAAAACGAAGAAAAACTGAATGATATTTTCAATACAGTTACAGCAATTTCAAAGGATAATGATTTATATTCAAATGATATATATATAAATATTTTTAAAGATTATATTTTCCATCTATATGATTTAGGCGAAAATGAAATGGCTTCAAACACAGCACTTGATATGGCTAAACAATTAATTAATAAATCTGCTAATAAAAAAGCAAAAAATTTATTAAGAACGATTTTAGACAATGATGAGTCAAATATTCCTGCAAGAATACAATTAATAAGTATTTATGAGGAACAACATGATATTGCTCATCTTGTTGAAGAATACTTGAATATGGCTGAAATTGTTGAAAAAAAAGAGCCGGAACGTGCAAAAGTAATATATCAAAAAGTTTTAAAACATGATCCCGATAATAGTGTAGCAAAAAAAGCATTAAAGGAAGGAAAATCTGGAGATAAAAAAAGTAAAGATATAAAAGATAAAATGGGTGTCGAACTTAATGGGGTAGAAGTTTCCCAAAAAGGGGGGATTAAAGATAAATTAAAAGTAGATCTGGATGAGGTTCAAGAAGGGGAAAAAGAAAAGGTTTTTGAAGAAGAAGATTTTGAACCAACTGTGGAAGTTGATAAAGATAAAATACAGAGCTCAAAAGAAGAATTCGCTTCTCAATCCCAGGGAATGGATCATGAAGTTGATTTAGAAATGTCTGAAGAAGGAAAATCAAAAACTGAAGAGCTGGAAGAAGCTATACAAATTGTTTTTGATGATTATAGCAAGGATAGCAGTACTGATAAAAGTCTATTGAATGATATTGACAGTAAGTCAGAAGATCTTATTCCTAAACTGGAAGATGTTATCAATTCTTTTAAGAAAGGTATAGAAGAACAACTTGGAGGTGATCCTCAAAATAGATATGACATGGCCATTGGATTTAAAGAAATGGGGCTCACTGACAGTGCTATAGAAGCTTTTAGAAAATTATCCCTTCTTGATGATTATAGAATTAAAAGTTTAAATTTATTAGCACAGTGTCTTGTTGAAAAAGGGGAATATGAATCAGCTATTGAAGAATTTCATGAGGTATTATCATCTGGCGAGATAACTCAGGAAGAAAGAGATGCTATATTATTCAATCTTTCTATTGCTTATTATGAACAACAATCATTTTCTCAGGCTTATGACAGTATTTCCAAAATTAAGGATATAGAATTTTTTGAAAAAAATGATTATTACAATAAAATTACAAATCAAATTGAAAGTGAAAAAATTGAGGATGTAGAGGAAATAGAATCTTCTAATCAAGCAGAACCGGCAGTAGAGGGAGAAGATGATGAAATTGAATTTGAACTTGAATTTGAAGATGAAGAAGAAAATTTAGAAGAAGGCACTGAAGAAAAATCCACCCAAAAGAAAGAAGTGAAGAAACAAAAAGAAAAGCAAAAAAGCACAAAAGTTGAGGAGCAAATAGTAAATAGTTTAAAAGAGGAAATTAATAAATTGAAAGAAGATAATAAAAAATTAAGAAAAGCAGTAGTTGTATTAAAGGATAAAGTTGTTGATATTGAAGATAAACAGCATAAAAAAGAGGATGAAAATTTAGATGAGATTGCTAAGATGATGGAGTATTTACATAATGAACAGGAAAATATAAACAAGGAAAGCAATAAAAATAGTAAAGAAATAGCAAAAATCAAAGATAAGCTGGATAATATTAGTGAATTGATTAGAGAATTAAAAAAAGATTTGAATAAATATGAGGGCATAAATAAAAGAGAAAAAGAAGTGGTCTCTCAATTTATGTCTTATAAAGAAGAGTTTGATACAATCAGTGATAAAATTGAAAAAATAGAGAAAAAAGTAGAAAATCAAGATTTATCTTTAATGAAAGAAAAAATTGAAGAATTAAATTCCAAAATAAAAGAAATGAAAAAAGGATCAAGGAACATAGAAACGAAAAATAAATTAGTAGAAAATGGTGTAAATAAAAAGAAAAAAGAAAATGAAAAGGATAAGAAGGATAAAGATAAAGACAAAGAAAAAGATAAGGAAGACAAAATCTCCTTTATGTAATAGACATTAGGTAAGGAAATATATGAGTTATGAAAATTTCTATAATTTGAAAGAACCCCCATTTTTTAATAATCCTGATGAACGATTTTTTTATCGCACACCACAAACAGAAAAAGCAATATTAAAAATTCTGCATTCCTTAAAAAGAAAAATGGGATTAGCAGTTGTGACGGGTAATATTGGAAGTGGAAAAACTATGTTGAGCAGGAAATTACTTGATACTCTTGACCGGAATCTTTTTGAATCTTCTCTGGTTGTTATGGTTCACAGTCAGGTTTCACCTAAATGGTTTTTAAAAAAACTATTATTACAGTTTGGAATAAATCCTGATACTGATGACAAGCAAAAATTGCTTGTATATCTTTATAAACATCTTGCGAAAATGAATAATGACGGAAATATCCCAGTTGTACTTATAGATGAAGCAAATATGATTAATAATAAACAATTTTATGAGGAAATCCGAGGATTATTAAATTTTGAGAATAGAAATGGGAAATTAATAAATTTTGTAATGTTTGGTCTTCCTGAACTTGTAGATAATATTAAACAGGATCTACCTCTGGCACAAAGAATATCAATTCATATACAGTTAAAACCCATGGATAAAAAAACTACATTAAATTATATCAGTCACAGATTAAATATTGCTGGTGCAGGAAGTAAAATATTTAGTGAGCAGGCCCTTGAATTGATATATAAATATTCTGGTGGAATTCCAAGAATTGTAAATACTATAGCTGATAATGCGCTTCTTGAAGGTTACATAGAAAGCAAAGAAATCGTGGACGAAAAAATTATAAAGAATACTATTGTAGACTTAGGTCTAATAACATCGGCGAAATAATGTCTAAATATGCCGATTTTCATATACATTCAAAATTTTCTGATGGTAGATTAAAAATAAAAAAATTAGAAAAGCTTTTTATTGAGAAAAATATTAAATATATTTCTATAACCGATCATGATGATATTAGAAGTTCTACATACGAATTCAAAAAAGTTAAAAATGTTAATGGAATAGAATTATCGACATATTCCCAGGAAAGTGAAATTCATTTACTTGGATATGGTTACAAAGAGGGCAGTAAAAAATTAAAAAAAATTACAAAAAAGATAAAAAAAGAGAGATTTAAAAGATTCCAAAGGATGGTAGGAAAGGCTAAAAAAATCGGCTTGTTAGAAAATAAAATTGATTACATTAGCAGATACAATCTTAATCCCAAAGAAGACATGTTTGGTCGTTCAACAATTGCGGATATTATAATGCGAGAAAAAAAAATTCGTTCAAAAAGAAAATTATATCACAAATATCTTGGAGACGGTCAAATTTTATATGAACCAGTGAGAGCTTACACTGTTTATGAAGGAGTTGAAATATTAAAAAATGAATGTGGTATTGTAGCACTGGCTCATCCTCAAAGAACAAACAGAGATGAATTGATTAAAAAATTAGTTAATTCCGGGATGAATGGTTTGGAAGTGTTTTATCCATTCCATGATTCTGTTATAACTGATTTTTACTTGAATATAGCTGAAAAATATAATATTATTCCTGTGGGTGGAAGTGATTTTCATGGAGGGAGTCTAAGGTTTAAGATAAATCATGAAAAAATATCAGATTTTATTAATTATTTTAATATGCATTAATTCATTTTCCTTAGGAGAAAATTATATCTTTGATGAGAATAGATCTTATCTCTTTTCTAAAGGCGATGTCAATTATTTTATTAATGACACACATCTTGATCTTTTTTATCACAGCACGGGGGCTCAAATTTTTGATATCGATGCATATAATGTAATCAATAGTTTTGATGGATACAGGATTTATACTCCTCTTCAGAGTCATTTAATTGATAACAGCCTCATCAAATTTGTTAACAGTGGTGACTATCAAAGTTATATTTTTTCATTAAACAAGAGTTATCTATCAGTATTTACGAATTTTTATACAAAAAAATTAATTGGAAATGAGGAGGATAATTACTGGGAGGGTAAAAATTATTATCTTAAATTAAAATATGGGAGCCACTTATTAGATTTTTTTGTTTCAAAAAATAATCTTTTACCGGAATATCCAGAAAACTCTAATTTATTTTCATTTTCAAAATATAAGTATTCAAAAGAGAAATTTGGTATAAATTTAAAATTTGAATCATTGGAAAATTATGAAAATGATGAAAATTATTATCTTATTAATTCAAAAATTCGATATAAATCAAGCACTGTTGGATTTAAAACATTATTTGAAAAAGATGAATGGCTTATATTTCTGGATCATGATATTAATTATAATAATATAAATTTAAGGATTACACCTTTTTATAGGGAAAATATTTTTGATTTGGAGTTTGACATCGATTTTAAAGAATTTTTATATATAAAGAAAAACAGCCGATATGATTGGATATTTAATAATCAAAATAATTATTATGAAGCAGGTATAAAATATAATAACATATTTAATCTTTATGCGAGATATGTTGAAAGAAATAAGTTTATAGGTTTTACAGATGTTGAAAACAAATATTATTATGGGCTACAATATGATTATACGTTTAATTTATATAAATTTTTAAAAATAAATATTCAGGGAGATTTAATAAATGGGAATAATTACAGTAGTTATATGAAAAGTAAAATATTGTTTAATAAATCCTTTTTTAAAAATGATTTAAACTTAGTAAGTTATTTAGAATATAATAATATGCTTGAAAGTGAGTTTTTAGATAAAGAACATTATTTTAATTTCTATATTAGAGCACGATTAAAAGGTGGAAGATTTTACATAAAGGTTAAAAATCTATTTGATGATAAAGTAGAGTATTTAAACGGTGTAAAAGAAAATAGAGAAATAATATTTGGTGTTGGTTTGTTTTTATACAATTAAAAAGCTTGAAAAATCTGGATAAATTGATAAAATCAGAGAGAAAAATAAGATTGTTAAAGGAGTGAAAAATGAAAAGAGTTGAGAAATGGAAATGGATAGTTATTATTTTTGTCTTTCTGATTATGTTTCTAACAGGATTACCTTCTACAGGTATAACTGATGGAACAAAATTAGAAAAATGGTTACCAAAAAAAGTAAACCTTGGTCTTGACTTACAGGGGGGAACACATGTAGTTTTTGAGGCTGATGTTGAGGAGCTTCAAAGGAAAGTAGAAGAAAGAGGCGGAGATTTTACTGATGAGGATTTAAAAGATGCCATGGACAGAGCTTTAAAAAAGATAAGAAATAGGGTTGATAAATTTGGTGTAGCTGAACCGGTAATTCAAAGACAGGGAAGAAATAGAATAGTTGTTGAATTAGCAGGAATTAAAAATCCCAGTCAGGTAGCTGAAACCGTAGGGAAAACAGCTTATTTAGAATTTAAATTAGTTTCTGAAAATCAGGAAAATTATATTGAGAGTGTTCGGGAAGATGGTCTACCAAATGTCAAAGTAAAAGATAAATACCTTGATGAAAATGGAAATATAAGAGAAGAATCCTTACCGCAAATGGTTGATATTCTCTATCAAAAAGTGGAAAAGGAAAGAGATGCAGATGAAAGAATTCCTTTTGTTTTAAGAAATGATATTGTTGTAGAAGGAGATTCTCTAAAAGATTCTCATGTAACAATGCAGGATGCTGAATATGTAGTTGCAATTAAATTTAATCCTGATGGAGCTAGAAAATTTGCAAGAATAACGGGAAGATACAAGGGCAGAAGATTAGCTATTGTTCTTGATGATGTTGTTCAATCCGCTCCAAGAATTGAATCTCAGATTCCTAATGGTAGCGGTATTATCAGCGGTAATTTTACAGCACAAAAAGCAAGGAATACAGCTCTTATTTTAAAAACAGGTGCTCTACCGGTACCACTTAAAATTGAAGAAAAAAGAACTGTAGGTGCGTCTTTAGGTCAGGATTCTGTCAATATGGGTTTAAAGGCGATTGTAATTGGATTTATTCTTGTTTTTATTTTTATGATTTTTTATTACAAGATGAGTGGTATTGTTGCTGATATAGCTCTTGTCTTTAATTTGATTATTATATTAGGTGTCCTTGTAATGTTTAATGCGACTTTAACTCTTCCAGGTATTGCTGGAATTATCCTTACTATAGGGATGTCAGTTGATGCGAATGTTTTAATTTTTGAAAGAATCAGGGAAGAATATAGACTTGGCAGAAGTGTTGGAAAAGCTATTTCAAATGGTTTTGATAGAGCGTTTGTTACAATTTTAGATGCAAATATTACTACAATAATTACTGCCATGGTTTTATATAATTTTGGTTCTGGACCGATAAAAGGTTTTGCTGTAACTCTAATGATTGGTATTCTTGCAAGTATGTTTACTGCATTGTTTGTTTCAAGAGTTATTTTTCAAACAATTTTGTCCAGAAAAAATATTAGAAAATTAAGCATTTAGTATGAAAAGGAGATAGATATGCAATTTTTAGTAGATACAAATTATAAATTTGTTACAAAAAATCGTAGAAGAATCGGCTTTGCCTTTTCAATTATACTAATAATTATTGGAATAGTTTTCTATTTCTTAAATGGTGGATTGAACCTCGGTATTGATTTTAAGGGAGGAGCAACATTCCAATATAAATTTGAACAAAAGGTGGATGTAAATAAATTAAGAGATAATTTGAAAGAAGTAGGTTTTGATAGAGCGATAATACAAAAGTTTGGATCTGACAAAGAAGTTTTGATTAAGGTAGAACAGGGAAAAGATTCTACAGAATTAAAAAATTATCTGGAAAAGCAGTATGCCGGTATTGAATTGAGAAGAGAGGAAAAAGTTGGCCCCAGTATTGGAAAGGATTTAAAACGTAATTCTTTCTGGGCTGTAATAATAGCTCTGGGAGGAATATTAATATATGTTTCATGGAGATTTGAATTCAAATATTCTGTTGGAGCTATTTTAGCTCTGGTACATGATGTTTTAATAACCCTTGGAGCTTTTGCTATATTCCAATTTGAATTTGATCGTACAGTTTTAGCAGCAATACTTATGGTAATTGGTTATTCTTTAAATGATACAATTGTTGTATTTGATAGGATTAGGGAGTATATGAGAGTTGAAAGACCAAGAAGTGACAAGCATTATGAAGAAACGGTTAATAAAGCAATCAATAGTTCTTTATCAAGAACAATAATTACTTCGGTAACCACATTACTTGTTATTGTGGTATTATACATCGCAGGTGGGCAGATACTGCATAATTTTTCATTCGCTCTTCTTGTAGGAATCTTAGTTGGAACATATTCTTCAATATTTATTTCAAGTCCTGTGCTTATTGAAGCCCACTTAAAAGTTTCCAATGATTAAAAAATGTTATTAATTATATTAAAAATAATTTTACTATTAATACTGCTGGTAGGAGTTCTTCTCCTACCGGTCGGTATTCCCGGTAATTTTATCGGTGCTTTTCTTATTTTAATTTACTATATTATTGAAGGAGCAGGAACATTTAATTTTTATCATTTTGCAATTGTTTTTCTCTTTGCTGTATCATGTGAAATTCTGGATTATTTTGCAGGAGTTATGGGAGCCAGAAAATTTGGAGCTTCAAAACTTGGATTGCTTGGAGCATTTTTTGGAGCAATTATTGGATTAATAATCGGATCATCATTGTTACCATTCATAGGTACAATAGCAGGTGTATTCTTAGGTCTATTTTTTGGTACTTTTATCATGGAGATTGTTTTTGTCAGAAAAAATATGAATGACAGTATAAAAGCGGGATTTGGTGCAATGCTGGGAAGGACTTTTGCAATTTCATATAAATACATAGTAGGTTTCGGGATAATTATTTTTGTTTTTATTCGGTTTTTTTTATGAAATACTTATGGGAACAAAAAAATTATAATAAACAATATTTAAAAGATATTAAAGATAAATATTCTATTGAATTACCATTACTGAAGGCTCTTTTAAACAGAGTTAGTTCTTTAAAAGAGATTGATTCTTATATAAATCCTGATTTAAAAAAGTTATGTTCTCCATTTGAGTTTGATGATATGTCAAAAGCCGTGAGTATCATAAATAAATCAATATCTAATCAAGAGAAAATACTGGTTTTTGGAGATTATGATGTTGATGGGATTACCGGAACATCAATTCTTGTAAAAGAATTATTGAGATTAGATGCTGATGTAGAATGGTTTGTGCCAAACAGGGTTAATGATGGATATGGTATTGATAAAAAATTTCTTGATAAATTTAATAAGTATAATCTTGTTATAACTAATGATTGTGGAATTACAGCATCCCAGGAAGTTGATTTGATGAAAAAGAATGGACTTAAGGTTATTATTACAGACCATCATTATCCCAAAAAGGAACTTCCTAAAGCAGATGCGATAATTAATCCTAAAGTGGGAGATTATCCTTTTAAAGATTTAGCAGGTGTTGGAGTAGTGTTTAAATTGGTTTCAGCTTTAAGGGATGAGGTTCCTAAAGAATATCTTGGTTTAACAGCAATAGGTACCGTTGCAGATATTGTTCCACTAATCAGGGAGAATAGAATTTTAGTTAAACACGGCTTAAATCAAATAAATAATAAAATAATTCTCGAATTTATGAACAAAATGAATATAAAAAAAGAATCTATAAAACCATATCACATAAGTTTTATGATAGGCCCGAGAATTAATTCAGTAGGAAGATTAACTGATGCTAATAATTTTATAAAGCTTCTTGTAAATGAAGATTTAAAGAATATAAAAAAAATCATTGGTAATATTGATAGGACAAATTCAAAAAGAAAAGATATTGAAGAAAAAATCTATAAAGAAGCAGATGAATTAATTCACAAGCTTAATAAGAAAAATACATATTTTATAATTTTATATAAAAAAAATTGGCATCCCGGTGTAATAGGGATAGTAGCTTCAAGACTGGTAGAAAAATATAACAGACCTGTATTATTAATTACAAAAAATGAAAATAATATTTGTAAAGGATCCGGAAGAAGTATAAAAAAAATAAATCTACTGGAAATATTAAATAAGTACAATTCATATTTTGAAAAATTAGGCGGACATCAACATGCTGTCGGTTTTTCAATTAAAGAAGAAAATATAAACAAGCTCAGAGAAAATATTAATAATAGTATCTTCAAGAATGTATCACTTGATAGTTTCATTCCAAGCATAAGTTATGATGCTGAAATAGAAATTGATGATTTATCATTTAAATTTGTAAAAAATCTTTCAAAAATGATGCCTTTTGGATATAAAAATAAGCAGCCTCTTTTTAAAATAAGTAATATAAAGATTGAAAAAGAACCAAGAATAGTAGGGGGGAATCATATAAAATTTCATTTTAATAAGCATGAAGATGTTGAAGCAATTGGTTTTAACATGAAAGAAATGAGAAATTTTCTTGGTGAAAAAATTGATATTCTTGGCAATATAAAAATTAATGAATATAAAGGAGAAAAAAAAATACAAATAGTAATTAAAGATATCAGGAATCATATTGGAGAGCTTAAGAGTGTTAAAAGAGAAAATTTTGTTCATGTTTATAATTTGATTAATAAAAACAAGAATATCTCATTAAAAAAGTTATATAATAAAAGCAAAGATAGTAAAATTTTTATAAATATAATTGTTAAAATTTTTGAAGAACTTGGTTTCATTTATAAACTGGGCAATATGATTTATATTAATGATAAAATAAATAAAAAAATATCTCTTGAAAATTCAAAATTATTTAATTTTTTGAAAAGAGAAAAATAATGTTTGAAGAAGTTAACCATACTGCAGATTTAGCAATAAAATTAGTTTCTGATAATTTAATTGATTTATTTAAAGATGCATCTTATGGATTATTTTTTTTAATGTACAGAAAACAGTTCAGGAAACAAAAGGACAAACATATTATTAATCTTTCATCAAATAACTATGAAAACCTTTTAATTGATTTTTTAAATGAATTAATTTACT
>Ga0209925_1000753_pt1 | contig 16421 bp, 18 predicted proteins | sample SalPonR2_A_D1_MG_FD_185702 | JGI IMG/M metagenome (GOLD analysis project Ga0209925, IMG submission 185702) | Salt pond soil microbial communities from South San Francisco under conditions of wetland restoration - Salt Pond MetaG R2_A_D1_MG... ...
AGAACTTCACCCCTCTCCCATCCCTCCATCATTCTGACCAGCGACGCCACGCCTCCCCCCCTGCCATCGCAGGCTCGTACATCCCACACACCGATCTTCCCATCCTCTCCCCCCGACAGGACTAGGCCGGGCGCAGCAGTCCCGGGGCCCAGACTCTGGATCGCGTGGACGTACCCCGTGTGCCCGATCAGGACTGACGCGCACTTCTGTGTCTCCAGGTCCCATTGACGAACCAAAGCATCTCCACAGGCGCTAAAGCAGACAGAGGGGGAGGTGGACGAAGAGGAATGAAAGGAGGGCGCGACTTGGTTGCTCTCTGTGAGGAAAGGCCACGCCTCCTGGGAGGGGAGAGCCTTGAGAAGGGCAGATGGAGCTCCAAGATCCTGCGTTATACACGAGTTTCCCGGTATACCCTGCGTGCAATCCTGGTCCATTCCCCCATCTTCCCCAATGGCCTGACTCAAGAGCTTCAAAATGCGCGCCCAAGGCCATACGTAGATGCCGTCGTCGCCCGCCAAGACCAGTAAGGGATTCGTGGAGCCTTCACCCAGGAACATTACGTGGTTTATGGCCCGCTCAGAGACTTGTATGCTCAAGCATGGAAAACCTTTTCGTCGTAATGCAGCGGGGAACATCCGACATTCATACTGACGGAGGTGGCGTGAAAATCCACGTGTGAGCAGAGGGGAGGCTCTTGAGGCGAACGACAGCGAAGGACATGTGGTGAGTAGAGACGCGGATGCCGCTGGGAAAAGGTAAAAAGACAAGTCCCATATAGCGATTCTCCCTTTATTCGACGAGGCCAGGAGGTAACGATTTTGTGGGCAGTGTGCAGTATGGAAGATGGTGGCCTCCTTGGTCGCCGCTTCGTCTCGGATGTGGGAAATGTAAGCGGCGTCATCGAAGAAATGGCTATCATCCGGCATTCTTGTACCTGTATACTTGATTTGAATAAGCAGTCGCCTGGAATCGTGCATGAAGTTTTCGGAGAAGTCATTTAAGGGCCTGGAGGCTTCGAACAACGGACAGGGCATGGTCAACTAGTCGCCTCGCTGCTACTGGTTAGTAACCAGTGTCAGGGCCGGAAACATTGTGCGTCGAACGATTTAATAACCCTCCGCTGAACGAGTAACCTCGATCGCTTGAAGCGGACTGTTATCACACTCGATCTTTTTTCATCAACTTTGCACACAAGTCTGGGAAAAGTCATCCTTTCGAGGGTACAGTGCTTTCTTTTCGAGCAAACTTTGAAGGGAACCTCCCGCCGACCGCCGTATGGGCCGGCCCTAACTCAGATGGTGGACATTTTTGAGGGATGCGCCACAAACATACAAAAAGCCTCCCGCTGATGAAGAGTTTTTACTTCATCCGCGCTTTTCGTGGTCCGCGCCGGTAAGGAACAACGTGGGAAGGTAACTCGTTACAAGAGAAAGAAGCACACGCGTATCTCGCATCTCTTGGAACTATCAAACTTGTCGATATTTAAGGCCCCAGGTGTGTTAACACGACATATTCTATATAAAGCTTACTTTGTTTTTGGGAAGCTTGCTGAATCGTGAATCGCTGCTCATATCAGATGTGTCTAAGTCATCGCAAGAAGAAGTATTACCACCATGGACGCTACGATGGCATGCATCCGCTGTGCAAACTCGAAATCGCATCGTACCATGCTGGCTCCCTTCTGCATCCTCCCTGACCCCCATGTCTCTGTCATCTTTGCTGAGTAGCAACCAAACCCATGCCAACCACGAAGTGATACACGCACAACCAATGCAGCAAACTCCCAAGCATCACAAACATGTGCCACACCATGTGATAGATCGGTTTGATCTCGCCCAAGATGAAGAAAACAACCCCAATAATGTAGGCCATGCCCCCTCCGACAAGGAGATAGAGAGCGGTTGCCGGTAGATTCGCCACCAGGTCATCCCAGATCCCAAACGCCGCACAACCCATCCCTAGGAAAATAAAAACTTCCACAAGGTTAGTGGCTTGGTTTGACACTCCCACGCCGGAGGACGCGATGGAGACGCAGATTCCACCGAATGCAGTCAGCCATTCCAAGAGGAGGAGGAGGTTGGCTCGATGACTGTGATGCAGAGCAATCATCATAATAGGGGAGTAGGAACCGGCGATAAGAAGGTAGATTCCCACATGATCGAGAATTTGAAGCACGTCTTTCGCGTGAGGGAGCATAAAGAATGAGTGGTACAGGGAGGAGGAGATGTAGAGCATCATCAAGGAGAGCGAGAAAAGGAGACAGCTCCACCAGTGATAAGGCGTGGTTCCTGGCGCCGACGCCGCTGACATGAGGAGGAGGGTGCCGACCACAGATGCGATGAAGCCGAGACCGTGCGTGAGGCTGTTCAGGATCTCTTCAAAGACGTAATTGCCTGTAGAGAGGGCAATGGCAGGGATGGAGAAAGGGGCGTTACGGAATTGGCATGGTTGAAATAGAGTGGACCTCAGCCCGATCACAGACACGTCGGAGCAGGTTCGTCGGCACCATGCATGTGATCGCGGAAAAGTCTCGCAAGGGCGCAAGCAAGCTCCAGGCCGTTGTCGACCCACGACAGGCGCTCCGCCGTGCAGGCCCTATCGCTTCTCAACCTCCCTCGCTCGCTCGCCGTCCAGCGAGACTTACCTTCCACTCTCATCTCCACGTTTCTGAGTTTGGCGCAGCACTGCAACCTGTTGATACACTTGAAGCCCAGGGCGTTCCTAGAGACATCTACACCGGCGAGAGAAAGAGAGTAAGGGGTGAGCACAAATTCAAAAACCTGGCCCTGAGGATCCCAACACATCTTTCCATCTAGCGTGAACTGCGGCGCACTCACCCAGGTATTTGAGGCGCGTGTTTTTCTGCAGCATATCTTCCAGCATCAAAGCGCCTTGGGCTGAGAAACAATTTCGCGCCACATTCAAAGTGGTGACAGCGGAATTAACGGCCATGCCCTGACAGACCTCGGCCAGGCCAGAGTCATCTATGCCCGTGTTGCTAATATCGAGAATATTTATGGAGTCGTTGCTGAGCAGGACTTGATGCAAAATACGGGCGTTGCTGTCTCCATTACCAGCTGTGGCTTTCACGTTTGTGACGCCGGCGCCACTCAAATGCAGGCGGCGGATGAATTTGTTGCGATCCAGAATACCTGCCAGGGGTAGGAGAGATCCTTCGCAGAAGCTTTTGGTCGGCTGCATGGTTGCCCAGCGGGTGCGGAGGGTGATGACGACTGAAGGATCGATAGCCATATTGTAATGCAAGCAGTTTATGATATACTGTGCCGTATCGCAGTCACCCTACAAGCAATAAACGAAAGAAAACGACAAAAAGTCGAAGTGGTGAATGTCACATAACGCATGGATAGGATGGCGAAGTACGACTTATCTCAACACAAACGCCACAACTCAGGAAAAACGCAGATCTACGGCCAACACAGTACATATGGAGACACCCCCGGCTCCATGTTTACCTCTGCATCTCCACTATCGGTATGGTTGCGGGGAATGGGAACCAAAGCAGAAGAGAAAGGCGATAGTTTACCAGCAGAAGGAGGGGAATCTGAGGGTGGGCCGTTTCGGGTTGATGGCTGCGTAGGAAGCAGGGCACTGGTAGGCTCCACGTCGTTCATTATATCCGCCGCCATGCTACTTTGCTACGATGAACAGAGATGTAGACAATGCAAAGAGTAAACAGCTGTTTCTAGGACTGGTAAATGTGCACATTGAGGACATCGTCGAGCCTCGCAAGTCGACAAAAGGCGACGCGTCTCCTCGCCTAATAACTTCAAGGGGTCAAAAAAACCTTCTTTCTCGATTGAATGGGGACATTGCTAGGATTTCCTATAAAATATCATGTAGAACTTCATTCGTGGAATAAAAGGTCGTCGCATCCGAATATCACATCTCGAAGCACTCCCCTCCGGCTGTAACCTCCCGACCCCCACATGCCCCATTTTCGCTCCCTCACTAGGATGGATTGTATGCGTATAATTTACAGACCTCGACTGCTGATTTTATCAGATTGTCTCCTTTATTTGTGCGTGGGCATTTTGAAATGCATTGAAAGAATGTGCGCACTACGTCACGTCCCATGGACGCGCGCAAGATGTATAGACTTGTCGCCGGCCCTGATCCCTGTGTTGGTAAACAAATAAGAAGATCATTCTCTAGTAAGGTCTTTTCTACCGCGTACCAGAATTGTAAATAGTCGTTTGCCACCAAAACGACTGACTCTTGTCGAAAAACAAATTACAGCTGGCTTAGTACGTGAGGTACCAATACTGGAAGAGTACACGAAGCGAAGGTACAACTGTAGTGCCGGGCGCGCTTTTCTTTCCAGCCCCCTCCCGCTAGGAGGCCAAAATGCCATGGCCCGCCTGGGTTTTTCCGGGGGAGAGGACGGTCTGAACAAGGATGAGTGCTACCCTGAGCTCAAGTTTGGCAAGTGTGAGGGAAACTTGGGTACAGAAAACATTTCACGTTGTGTCGCAGAGTACGGGAAAAAAAGGCAGCCTTGGCGGGATTTACTCGCCTGCACAGTAGAGCCACAAAGGGCATGCGGAGGTCGTGATGCGGAGGTCCGTCCGATTAATTTGTGGGAGGTTTGGGCCTTTTTTAGGCTCCAGTGAATTCCAATGACCGCATGCGGGGACTTGGCCAAGATGAGCGGCGCATGCAGGTGTTCTGTTCCCTACAGGCATGTTCAAGATCCCCAGGAGCGGGAGGGCCGAGGGTGGTAGTTGCCACGTGACGTTCTAACCTGGCACATCTTGGTAGCGGAGAGGGGGGGGTTCTGGGAAGTAATCGACTGGGCGTGGGTCTTTGATACAGCTTTTGTCTTGCCATTCGTGGTGGATGATGACACGTCCCGGCGACGCATCTATTGGCTGGACAAGGACCTTAAATAGAAGATGGGAACGTATCCGGCGGTCTCGACAGACTGTTGGCTCCACGCAGTCTTGAAAAAAAAAATGACAGAACAGAGATTGAGACGCTGCGCTAATGACTTTGCCTGCGCGTACACTTTCGATCACCAACAAGCATCGGGAACAAGACACAAAAAACGGCTTCCGCCAACAAGAAACAACAAGGAACTTGGATGACGACGAAGTAAAGGACGTTGTTCGCCACTTTCAGCGGATCGTTTAATTTGGATGTGGGCGTTTGACTCAATCGGTTGACCCCTTACTATTCTTGGGGCAGTCGTTTTCGAGTGACTTGCACGGTTACCGATCTCACGACTGAGTATGGTTGTACGACCCCCGTTTGTACCGTGTCCAACCAGTAAGACTGCGTCCTGGGCCGCATTCTAGATATCCTAGGACCTAAAACATCCAAAAACGGGTTCTCCAGCCGTCGAGACTTGCTTGTCTGTGACCGATCATTGCTTTGGTGTGGGGGGTCCTTGCTCGGTTGTGATCGATTTTTGCCCGTCGTGCGATCGATCAATGCCGAAATGTTTACCGTTTCGCGTGTGCCCCGCAACCTGATTGCTTGAAAGTCTTGTTACGATCATTGGACTGCTTTTATTGGCTCTGTAATTCGCTTCGACATTCTGCTTAATTCCACGACCCACCAGCCGTTGAGACGCTAGTAGTGCTCCACTCTTTTTCCATGCACGGTGAAGATCATCGTACACTGTGCTGTCAGTCAAGTTCAGACATGAAATATATGTAAATGTTAGCTTCAATACGAATGTACACACATGTACTTTATAAGCAGCGAACGAACGAAAAGGAAAAGGGATACATTATGGATGTTAACCCTCGTTCTCGACAAGCAGTCGGGGCCCGTCCGGTCTTGCTCTTGGAACAACTGGAGCGCTCTGGATCCTTTCCTTGAGGCTTATGTCCCCGCATGTTTTCAAAGGAACATGTCGGCGTCGCTTCTCAATTCGGTGGAGATTTGAAGCGGAACAAAATTTTCTCGTGCGAACTGCGATATTGGTGACCTTTGGCTTCCATCTCCGGCATGATATTAGTAGATTCGCTTAGGGAAAGAGGCACCCGGTCGCCGGCTGCATCCAACAACATGTCCTCAGCTCTCTACTCCCCATGGCGGCCACTCGTCATTTTTTACGGTATTTGCTGCTATAGTGCCACTGCCTTTTTGTCGAGCACACCATTTTGTACCCGTGGTGTGCCAAAGGTAGGATTTTGGTCAGAGTCTCCTCCGACCCGCTCGGGCTGGTGTTGCGGGGTGCCAAGTTGAAGCATTCGGCAGCATTCTCCCTTATCGAAACGTGTCCTGCCATGTGGTAACTTACGCCTTTCTTTTCCCACCATCTGGGCACGTACATTTTTTCAGTCCATTAGGAGTAGAAGCTTTGTGTCATCACGGTTGGCCAGCACTATGACCGTGACGGCTGCGGACATCACGACGGCAGGTAAACTGGGCGAGGCTGAGACAAGCGCTCTCTCCGACAAGTACAAGAGTGTCCTATATTTGGCCACCGATAAGGGCGCAGACAAAGGCATTGAGCCCAACGGATTTGCCTCTCTACGTGGACTTACTACTCGTCATTTGCCGGTTGATGTGAAGGTAAGTTGATGCCAAATGGTGTTGCTAGAACACTTTCGCAAGACGTATGTCCCAAGTCTACAATGCGGGATGGTATCAAGCACAACACTAAAATCAATGCTCGGCGGGCAGGAGAAAGAAAATACGAATCTATATGCATTTTAAAAGCTGGAAGCCTTGGGATGAACGTAGCTTTTAATGTATGGAAAGAAAACGTTGCCGCTGCCGAAGAGGAGGCGGATCCCTCATCCCTCGCTATGTCTCTTCTCAAACCTCACCCGCGGCCCATCTTCCTTATCCTTCCTGCTTTTCCTTAGGACGGGCTTTCGCTACAACTGGCCACGGATGCCCTACAGGCTTTGGACGAGCTTCCCGCCCCTGCCTTAGTGGTCTGTAGCTCGGGGGGGCGGGCCTCCGCAGTGCAGTGCCTCCGTAAGGCGACAGAGGAGGGGTGGACGAAAGACCAAACACTCGCTTACGCTCTGGAAATGAAGTTACCGTTCGTAAAGAATCCGAGCCTCAAAGATTGGGTGCTGGCTACCGTCGCCGCCAGGGAATACAAGGACGAGCTTCCATTGCTGTTCCGTCCCCTATACGAAGAGACGTCCTGGACGTACACCTTCTTATTGGGCTGCCCCGTGACCAAAGAGGCCATCCTGATCGATCCAGTGGATCTGACTGTGGAGAGGGACTTGCAGGTGATCAAAGAGATGGGCCTCACCCTCGTGGCCGCTCTCAACACGCATTGCCACGCCGACCACGTGACGGGAAGCGGACTCCTCGCACAGAAAGTACCGGGCTGCAAGTCCATGATCGCAAAAATATCGGGCGCCAAAGCGAGCGTTCATTTGGAACCCGGGAACCGGGTTCGATTCGGACGTCGTTATGTGGAAGCGCGTGCCACGCCGGGGCACACGAACGGATGCATGACTTTCGTCACGGACGACATGAAGATGGCTTTCACAGGGGACGCATTGCTGATCAGAGGCTGCGGGCGCACGGATTTCCAGCAGGGATCTCCAGAGACGATGTTTGAGAGCATCTGGACGCAGATTTTCTCCTTACCGCACGAGACCTCGGTGTATCCGGGGCATGACTACAGGGGCCGGCTGATGTCGACCATCGGGGAGGAGAAACGCTTCAACTCCCGTTTGTCCGGAAAGTCGAAGGAGGAATTCATAGAAATCATGAACAATTTGAAACTGGCGTACCCGAAGAAGATCGACGTGGCATTGCCGGCCAACCTGGTGGACGGGGTGCTGGCTAGCTAGGGAAGGGGGTTACCTGGCTAGCTAGGGAGGGTTACTCGTCTCAAGTACATGGCGAGCGAATGACTGATCGGGAGGGACTATGATCGGGATGGTCGGCGGGCAATTATGCAGGGAATGCTAGTATGAGTGCAAGGTAGAATGCTACGGAGGTCATGGTGAAGCTCGACGACGCTTCCCACAATCAGATAGCGGGGGGTCTCGGTTGGGACGCAGAACCTCCATTTCTGCCCTTGAACGACCAAAGAAGTGGAAAAAATACAACCCGCCCGGACAATTTGTCACCTCTTCGCTTTATTCCCGTCTCTTGCTTTTTTCATTCCCCCTTCCTGCTTCCCCCACGACGATGTACAACGCACATGCATGCTGCGACGACTTCAAGTTGATGATCGGTCTAAGCCCGCTTCCCCGCTTGAGCATCTGTCATTCCCTTTACATCCTTGCTCTCTTCCTCCATGTCCGCCCGGCGATCGGCTTCCGAATAATCGGGCTTGAAAATAAGCCTCGATCCGTACCACCTCCCCTTCATAAACAGGTTCCAGTACACAAATGGGAACACGTATTTCTTGACCAAGAAAAAGAAGAAAGAGGGCTTGCCTTGGTCTAAGAAAGGCAAAGGAATTTTCGTGAATGTTTCCTGCGGGACACAGTCGTAGACAAATTCGGTCATGAGCAGCTTGTCGTAGCCCAGGACGATGGGGCAGGAAGTGAAGCCGTCGTAGGTGGCAGTCGCTCGCTTCCCCCGCATGACGCGAAGGAGGTTATGCACCAGCACCGGCGCCTGGCCCGTGATCGCGGCCATGGTCTTGGAGGTGGGCAGCGAGGAGGAGTCCCCGAGGGCGAAAACGTTCGGGTAGCGCACGTGCTGGGTCGTGTACTTGTCCACCTCCACGAACCCCTTGGGGTCGGCCAGGGGGCTCGTCTTGAGGAAGTCGGGCGCGGACATGGGCGGAGTCACGTGGAGCATGGCGTAGGGCAGCGTGTATTCGCTCCCGTCCTTCACCCGTTGGAAAGTGGCCTCGCGGCGCTCCCCGTTGACGCCCACCAGCAAAGTCTCGAAGACAAAACCAACGCCGCGGGCCTTGGACTCCGACTCAAGGACCTCCGCATACCGAGGCACTCCGAAATAGACTTTTTGTGGCATGAAAAAATTAATGTCCACGGCGTTGCGCCTGTTGTTCCGACGCAAATAGTCGTCGGCAAGCCACATGATTTTTTGAGGGGCTCCCCCGCACTTGACAGGGGAAGGCGGTTGGGTGAAGAGAGCACTGCCCCCGCTGAGGCCCCTAAGGACGCGCCAGGTGTTCTCCGCATACTCGGGATGGTAATTCGAACACACGTGTGAGGTTTCACTGTTGTGCAAGGCATCCTGTAGGCCTGGGATTTTATCCCAATCGCATTGAAGGCCTGTGGCGACTATAAGATAGTCATAAGTAAGCTGTCGTCCGCTAGCGCACTGCACGGTATTGATTTCTGGATCGATTTTACTTGCGGCGTCCCGGGCCCAAGCGACTCCCTTAGGAATTATGTCGGACATTGATCGTGCTGACGTTGCTAGATCAAATATGCCTGCGCCCACCAAAGTCCACAAGGGTTGATAATAGTGAGTCGAGGCGGGTTCGACAATGCAGATGTCGGCCGCTTGCATTCCCTCATTAATTAAATGGGCAGCCGAACCGCACCCTCCAGTGCCTCCGCCAAGTATCAAAATTTTATGATGACTAGTGGGTCCGCTGTTGATGTCGTTGGCGGTAGATGTTGCGGAAAGAGGGCTTGCGACGAGGGTGAATACAGAGCGTTGATGTGGGTATGTCCCACGGCCATGGCTGGCATCTTTGAGGCAGGGAGGTCGCAAAAATGCAGCCGCGTTGTGAGCGACTAGAAATACTGAAAAGAAACCGAGGACATCTGACCCCTTCATTTAAGCTGTACGGTATAATGTTCAAATGGGTAAGTTCATTGGACAACGAGATTCAAACAAACTAGCAGATGGTCCTTCGACGAGCACAAATTGAAGTTTAGGCTCAAGCCGCCAAGACGGGAATAGCGAGAGGAGGACGAAAACGAGCAAATCGGTTGGCAAGGATTTCCAAGCGTCGAAAGTACGTCATTTGCGCCATATCCAAGCAGACACAGTCTCAAGGCAAAGAAAGACACCTTGATAGTCAAAATGTAGCAGATCAATTACCCCCCCAAACTCGTTCTTTTCCGTCCGGGCTTGCCCTCTCCGTTACCGGTCGCCACCTCTACTAGGACCCACCAGTGATGAGAGTCACCAGTCATTGGCGAGATTCTATTCATGACGCTTGAGCAAGTAGAGGAGAACCGACGAAATACGAGGGTCCTTTGTCGACTGACACAAAGCGCTTTGAACCCCGGAAACGTAGCAACAAGGAGAAAAAAGGACAAGGAGAGGGAAACAGAAGGAGAGGTGGAAAAATCAGTGTGCAGTCCTCCGCTCTCGACCGCGCATTTTTCGTCCTCGTCCTCCTGCCTCGCGGTCATGCGGAAGTGCCCTTTTTTGGTCAAAGCCATGCAACCCATTCAAAACAACGACTCTATATCGATCGTTAAGCCTAAAAACAATACATTTAGCGGCCAAGGGGTCGGATTCGGGCCAGGACGAGGCGTCGGTCGTGGTCTTAGCTCGCGACGATAGTGACGCGGCTGCGACGGAGGAAGAGGACGAGTTCGAAGTGGACGAGACCACCGCAGAAGAGCAGCAGCAGCAGCAGTAGCACCAGAAAACCCATGCCTGAGGGCTAGGAGCCGAGCTGGCTGCAGCATTTCGAGACTTGCAAATGGTTTGACCCACACGCCTACGAGGAAGCGCAGGTAGGGCGGAAGGGCCAGAAGTCGTCCCCCGCGTGGTACTTCTCCATGAAGGAGAAGGCGACGCGCCGCTCCTTCCGCCTCATCGACCGTGTATTTCATGGCACCAGGGAAAGACCTGTGGGATGGCGTGCTCAGCTTGTGCATTTTCCCCGTCCTCCAAGCCGTTTCAATGTGGATCGAGTACAAAAGAGACAGTGCGGACCAAGAAAAAGTGATCCCCCTGGCGGCGTTTCGCACTTGGCCGGCAATATCTCTCTTCTTCTTGACCCCATTGAAACGGCTTGGAGGACGTGGAAGGTGCAGAAGCTGAGCTCGACTTGTGGCCACGCCACCTCACAGGCCTTTCCCTCCGCCCCGATGTCAGCAAGGACGTTGGCGGGGCCAATGTCAGTGCCGCGGAAATAGGAGGCCCGGTCGCCCGGGAGCGTCTCCCTGAGGGCCTCCAAGGACGCAGCGTATCCGGCCGCGCTGTTTACGTTGGTGACGATGACGCCGAGGGGAGCCCCCGAGAGGTGTACCGCACATCAGCCACACGAGCTTTACTTCGGGGTCGTTCGTGACGTTGAACGTCCCGTCGACGTGAAGTGTCTCGCCTGCCTGCTGTACCCGCTCGTGCACACGGGTCATAAAGGCAGGACAATGGCAGTTGACCAGCCATAGTCCCGATCCTTCTTAGACACTGCGTCTCTACCGCCAATATATTCCGAAATGCGAACACAGAGAGTCTACGCGATGGAACACAATCTTTTTCTTCTCAGCCTCCATCCCAATATTGAGTTCATCGAAGTGGCGCCTGGCGAGGTGCTGGCACTCTCCCAGCCGCTGACTTGCATATTCTCCCCGGAATCACTCCCATCAGCCGCTGAACCGTTGCTGGGCTTAGCGCCTGTCCGTGGTAGCTGGTACCGCCGTCCTTCGCCCGGTCCTTCTCCGTCTCTGCCCTGATTGCTTGGGCAGAGCTCTCTCCCGAAGCGAAGCGGGCATGGAGCCAGTCGAGCATGCGGGGCTCCGCTCGTCGTCGGAAGTCGAGATCGACACAACCATGGTTGTGGAGTTCTTGAGAGGGCCATCTTCATCGACTCTGGCTCTGTCGTCAAAAGTCTGGCGGTCGCGAGGCCCTCCTCGGCGGCGGCGACTGTAGTTCGTATCAGAGAGATGTTCATGCGTGAAGGACACGAAGTTGGCCGGTAACGTTGGCTTTTCTTCTTTCCCCGCCTGCCGTGAATAGCGTGACCTCCGCTGCAACGTCCCGAGGGCTTACCTTTTGGCCCATGCCGGAAAGCTCGCACGCGAGACTCCTGCGGGACTTGTTGGTTCTGGTGTATGTGGCCACCATTCTGACGTCCAACGCCTTCTGCAGCGCCACACTCAGGGACGCACCTGCGGTTACCACTCCCTTCTGAGGGAAGAAGTGGCCCTGCCCTGCGCGAGCGCCCGCTAAAGGCTCGGGTAGATATATGAAGTTTTATGTGAAGCTTCCATTCCAAAAGGGGGAAGAGTTGACCTGGGTGGGGTGGGAGGGACCGAGGTGAAGAAGAGCACGAGCGGGTCGGTCCTTCTCCATAGCCACCGACGCGCTCTTCCGTATCCCCAGTGGAATCTCTCCAGGCATTATGATTTTATCGGCCGTAGCGGCACGCGCGTCTTGACGTGCTTGATTTTTACGACGACGTGCTTCCCGACCTGTCCCCTCAGGCAGCGCCAGCGCCTTGTCTGGCAGCAGCTTCTCGACCGCCTCCCCCACCAGGCCTTGAATGCAATAGATTCCCGAGACAGCCCCCTTAAAATGGAATTTTGAAGAGAGGGTCGAATCCTCAGGCAGGGAAGGGGCGACGGGGAGGACGCGCGTGCTGTTCCGGTCCTGTCTCAAGTCACCAGCGGATGCAGGTACTGCGCGACGTAGAGCAGCGTACAGATGTCTACCCTGTCTACGACGGTTAGGTACTCCCCCACGTCCAGCACGCCGTTTAAGGGCCTGGCCCCGCTGGAAGGGGTCGCCAGCCTTCACCCACTCGCTCTTGTCTACCACTGCATGGCATGACATGGAGAGTGTCAGTCAATATCAAATACGAAGCCAGTGGGCTGGCGGGGACACTCCCCCTCACTTCTCCCACTACGCCATCGCTCCTTCCCCTCCTCCCTCAATCTCTTCATTCACCCTCACGAAGCCGCGTGTCTGCGCGCGTACACATCAGCATAAAGTAAAACAAGTTTTACTTTGTATCCAATAGCCCTGCCCGGGGCAGGCACGTATATGCACACGTGCGTGGGCGGCATAGGCAACTTCCCTGTTTATTCATTTCCGCCTTGGTCACGATGCGCGGCGTCGCACCCGTGGCGGTAGTCCCGCTGTTGAATGCCGCCCCGATACCACACACAGGTAATGCCGTTTTAAATGTTGTGCTCAAGGGAAGGTAAAGAGTCACAAAGCAATGGTAGCGTCAGCCATTATCATAAGCAAACATAATTTTCAAACGCATACAAACGCTCGCTCGAAGTCGATTAAAGACGCGTGTTGGCTTTGCGCCTTCATGCGCCTTGAAGATGCAGAAATGACGCGACAGCGAGACATAAAGTACAGCATGTAGGCAAATCACAATTTAAAGAAATACCAAGAAAATGGCCACTTCAGCTGGTCTACCGCACCTCTAGACGGAGGATGTCAACAGTAGACTACCCGGATGTGGGGCGTCACGGCCAAAATGAGCGACTGAAAGGAGGATCGGGAAAGGCGATATGCCATCAGGGAAACCATGTTGACGTCTTGTCACATCATGACTTTGTGGGAAAAGACTGTTGACTTTTCTTGCTGCTTATAAGCGTGGATCTCATTTTTTTGTCGCAATGTGGGTGAAACATATTGGGCATGTTTGTCGTGTTGGATCCGACAGAAAAAGACGAGTTTCCCCAATCCTTCAAGGCAACGTACTCACTTAGGACATCACATCAGCAAACAATATATTGAACATCTTTGCCACTCTCATCTTCCCAAGCACCAAACATTGAGTGGGAAAAACAATTTAATTTAGAGTCCTTGGCCTTGGAGCTGACGAAACCATTCCCTCATCTACCATACACCCCATCGAAAAGGAAGCACCAAGCCAACACGATGATGCTGCGAATCGTCCAGGCCTTAACCTTGCTGATGGCCACCACCGCCTTCTTCGCCCCTCACGCCCCCTCTGCAGGCATCAAGCGCGGCGGTCCCGTGTACAACGGGGATGTCGAGGTCATCTGGCCTGGCAACAAGAAGGTGAAAGCTAAACCGGGGGAGGCCCTGAAGGCTGTCGCCGCTAGAGCTCGTTACACGCCTAACTACGGATGTGAAGAGGGGAAATGCGGTTCATGTGAGCACAAAGGTAGCGATGGTAAGAAGTACCGCGTTTGCATCACGAAGGTGCCGAAAATCGCCGGCCCATTGACCTTGAAGCCGTAAGATGGAATGGGAAGTGGTACATAAGTGGAATCAAGATGAAATGAATGCCAGACTGACCATTGATTCGTCCACCTGATGAGAGATTAAGAATGAAGAATAAACCGTGAGCATGGTTATCTGTGCTTAAGCTTTAAATCAAACGAAAAAACTTGACGATAACCACACGACAAGGGGGCGAAACCCCACGGTTCGCTCACGGTCATCGATTTCACGCACAGTGCATTCTCCTTTGTAGCAAATTGTGTCTCAAACGATTCATCTATATGAACATCATCGAGGGATGGCTCGTCCACACGGTTGTCTGTACACTAACTATCCTCCTCAGCTCCCAAGGAATGTCTACATGAAAACCTCGGGCGGCATCTCCAAGCGCCTGCGGCCTTCACGCAAACCTCTGTTCATCTTCCCATCGTCTGTTGCCTCCCCACCCTCTGGCATCTTTTCTCCTAGTGCCTGGTCCCGTGCCCATTGCGGACTCAAGGATCGAATGCGGTCGCCAGAGGCATGCAAAAGGCATGCGCCGACGGTCGAATCAATGTTTTCGTGTTCCTGCTCCCATCCTTGCTCGCGTGCCGGCGTACCTGTCTCGCGTCCAGCCTCAGTCTGCGGCTGCTGCGGGCGATGTTGGTCCTCGAACATGCTGTCCTCCGAGAGATACCAGTCTTCCAGGCCGTACTTCCGCTCCAAATGCTCGTAGTAGTTCATGACCTGTCCGACGTACTTTCTCTTCTGCAGGTAGCTTCCTGGAAAGAAGCTGCGCTTGAAGCCCTCCAATATCATGGTTTTCAGCTCGGTAGGTGTAAGTGCAAAGTGCTCGATGGCGAGGAGGAGCTCATTGACTACCGTGGTATTGCTTACCAGTCGATTGTCCGTGCAGAGGGAGACGCAGATCCCGTGGGCGAGCATATCCTTGAGCGCGTGCTTGGAAATGTCATCGCGGAGCTCGGTCCTGCGTAGAAGGATCGACTTAGATGTGAGATGCATTAACATAGGAAATCAAATGACGAAGCAGCATACAACGGTAGCAACACGGGCGTCACGAGTGAGAGTGCAACGCTCTTCCATCCACCCACGCTTCGGCATGACAGGTCCCTCAATTGGGCCGCCCTTGAACATCACCTTTTCCCCCTCGGACCTACATAGTTTGTCTGTTGCTGCTCAGACACACCTCGAGCATGATCCTTCGTTTTGCCACGTACTGGACCAGGCCCGCGACAAATTCGGCCGGGCGCTCCTTCTTGACCACCTTGTCCACCGAGAACAAATGGTAGCCGTGGCCAAGCCTCTCACAGTGCAGATCTGTGATTGCCTGAAAGACTGCTTCTGGACCGAAGGCCTCTCCGGCGTGCACCGTCACCCCCAAAAAATTCTTGTGCGCGACCTCGAAGGCGGCTTGGAACTCCGCCGCGGGATACCCGGCCTCTTGGCCGGCAATGTCCACCCCGACGACGGGCAGGCCATGGTCCTTCTTGGCTTTGATGGCTGCGTGAAACAAAGCGCTGGCCGCCAGCTGGTAGACGAGCGCCTGAGGCTCATCCTGGTGCAGGGAGCAGAATGCATGGTAGTACTCCGAGACGTCCGTCATAAAGGTGCGCATGGCGCAGCATATTATGCCGAAATCAAAGCTAGGTTTTTGTCCATCCCTGACCGACTGTTGGGCATTGTATTCCTTCTTAGCCCTCTCCAATCCCCGCGTTGCCTCCGTCAAGACTCCTATCACGTCCAATGTCGCCGTGGCCAGAAGCTGAGGCGCAAAACGCGGCTCAATGTAAAGGACACCTTCATTCAAACAATCCCAAGCAAATTCGTAGGCAATCCGCTCCAGCGCTCCAGGTTGCTGCAGAACGCGAACAATGAGAGGGAACCCTCGTAGGTAGTCAACCAAACTGTCGTACGTTTCACGGAACACTAATGCACGCAAGCCCTCTTCGGTATAGGCAGGAAGGTCGACATGGTGCTCTTGGGCAAGCTCTATCAACGTACTTAGCCGAGGGGAACCATCAAGATGCACGTGGAGATCTGTCTTTGGAATTTCGGTTAAAAAATTTACGAGATTGGGCCCCATCTCTTTGAAAACACGACACCGGCGGCACGCGGAGGCTAGGTCGCTCGAAGCATCATTTACCCTGTTCACGCGCCTAAGCAAATCATCTACATGGTTATGCTCACCATTCTCTTGTGTGGCCAACTTTTTTCCATTAAATGCGCACTGTCGGGAGGGTGCAGGGGAGAATTTCTGCTTTTCGGACATTCGTAGTGCTTTAAAGTGTCACGTAGTACGTGCCTGGAGTCGTTCCTGGAGACGGAGAAAATCATGAAATGAGGTACTTTGAGCTTTTCACACAGCTTACGCTCCATCA